>Ga0134128_10003356_pt1 | contig 19595 bp, 8 predicted proteins | sample KB31754_FD_96462 | JGI IMG/M metagenome (GOLD analysis project Ga0134128, IMG submission 96462) | Terrestrial soil microbial communities with excess Nitrogen fertilizer from Kellogg Biological Station, Michigan, USA - KB3-175-4 | ecosystem: Environmental > Terrestrial > Soil > Unclassified ...
ATTCGAACACGATGTCAAGACATACCTTGTGCGTGCCATGCGGATCGGCGAGGTCGCCGGCGGCATAGATCTGCTGGGGCTTCAACTTGCGAAGCAGTTCCATGGTCTGCGTGATATCGGCTTCGCCCATGGGCTTTTTCTCGATCGTGCCGGTTTCGTAGAAGGGTAGGTTCATGAAATGGATGTTCTCGTCTTTGAGACCGACATACCGGCAGGTAGCGCGGGCTTCACAGCGACGGATCAGACCCTTGATCGCGCGGATCTCGGGCGTGTCGATATCGCTGGTTTTTTTGGTTTTCAGATAACGCGTCGCCTGTTCGAGGATCTGCGAAGATTTGCTGCTGTCGATGCCGGAAAGTTCTTCGAAACCGACGGCGAAGTCCAGGAAGCGGGTGACAAACTCATCGGTCACCGCGATATTGCCCGAAGTTTGGTAGGCGACGTGGACATCGTGGCCCTGGTCGTGCAGCCGCATGAAGGTGCCGCCCATGGAGATGATGTCGTCATCGGGATGGGGCGAGAAAATGAGGCAGCGTTTCGGAAAGGGCTCCGAACGCTCGGGATGTGTAGGGAGGTTCGCCCCCGGTTTGCCCCCGGGCCAGCCGGTGATGCTATCGCGGAGCAGGTAGAAGACCTGGAGGTTGATCTCATAGGCATCGCCTTTTTCTACCAGCAGATCGCTGAGACCATTGTCGTTGTAATCTTTATTCGTGAGGCTGAGGATGGGCTTGCCCAGCTTTAAGGCCATATTGACTACGGCTTTCCTGGTGATGGCCGGTGTCCACACCATATCTCCCGTGAGCCAGGGCGATTTGAACCGGGTGAGCTCGGAGGCAGCCACATCGTCGAGGACAAAGGTCGTGTCGTTGTGCTGCTGGAGCAGGGAGGCCGGGATCTGTTCGGTGACATTGCCTTCTACAGCCTTTTGGATGACCGGTGCCTTTAGCTGGCCCCAGGCCATCAGGACGATACGTTTTGCCCGGAGGATAGTGCTGATACCCATGGTGACGGCCAGACGGGGCACTTGCGTGATATTTTGAAAATCGTGTGAATTCGCGATACGGGTGGAATTCTCGAGCGGCACGAGCCGGGTATGGGAATAGATGCTCGAACCGGGTTCGTTGAATCCGATATGCCCATTGTTGCCGATGCCGAGGATCTGCAGATCGACGCCGCCGGCATCTTCGATCATCTTCTCATAAGCGACGCAGTGTTGCTTGATCTCTTCTTTTTTCCACTGCCCGTTAGGAATATGACAGTTGGCTGGATCGATGTCGACCTTATCGAACAACTGTTCCTTCATGAACCGGTTGTAGCTCTGGAGCGCGTCGTTGTCGATGGGATAGTATTCGTCCAGATTAAAGGTGATCACATTTTTAAAACTCAGCTTTTCTTCCCGGTGAAGACGGACCAACTCGGCATACAGGGATTTGGGGGAGGAGCCTGTCGCCAGACCCAGAACGGTCTTTTCGCCCTTCTTTTCCTTTGCACGGATCAGCGTGGCGATCTCTTTGCCAATAAAACGGGAGCCTTCTTCCAATGAACCGAAAATTTTTACGGGAATTTTCTCGAATGAGTCTACCATGCTCATAGATGCGATGTTTTAAAAGAATTGTGATAGTTCGGTTTGCAGCGCGAAAGTAAATCCTAAAAGCCATATCTGACGCATCGGGTTCAAACGTTTGCGCGAGATGCAGGCGCTTATGCGTCTTTAGGTGCCAAACGCGTGAAAAATGTAATGTCCGCTGATCGCCCAGAGAAGAAAAATAATTTGCAGGGGACCGGTAAGCCGGTTTTTCAGGGACCGGATCGCCTGATAGAGCAGGTTTCGGGCCACCTGGTAGTTGATGTTCATGATCTCGCTGACCTCGTCATAGCCGAGATTCTGGTAGTATTTGAGATAGATGATCTCTTTTTGCCGGCTGCTGAGTTGTTCCAGAGCCCCGAGGATGCGGCGTTTCTTTTCCTCGTCCACTTCTTCGGCGATAAGAAAGCTTTCATGGCTCCATTCGAAGGCAGTTTCTTCGCCTTCGCCGGTGAGGGGCAAGACGTTCCGGTTTTTCCGGTAGGCTTTTAATAATTTGTATTTCAGTGATTTGAGCAGGTAGGCGCGGACGGAGATCACGGGCCTCCGGGACTTAGCCTGCCAGAGCTCGATAAAGAGCTCCTGGATGCTATCTTCGAGCAGGTTTTCGTCGGCGGTGAATTTCCTGCCATACCGGAACAGATGTTCATAATGCGAACGGAAAAGCGTTGCAAAAGCGTCCCGGTCTCCTTCCCGGAAAGATTCCCACAGCAGTATGTCCTCTTTGGCAGTATTCAATGGTTGTGCGCGTGCTAAAACTTGTGGAAAGTAAAAAAAAATCGCCAAATCTGCATTACAAAATTATCTTTATGGGTACGTCAGAATAATATAGCAACCGATTTTATGTCAAAAGAGTTTCACGAGCCTGAGGATTTTTTGTCTGATGAATCCTTCCTGTCCTGGTATTTCGGGTCCGGGCGGGAGGAGGGCGGTTCGTGGGAGAGCTGGATGGCCGGCGCCCCCGGCCGGCGGGAGGTGTTCGACCGGGCGGTAGCTATCCTGGATGCGACGCGGATACAGGAGAAACCCCTGCCTGCCGCGCAGTTACAACATGCCGAGGCTGCGCTGCTGGGACGGATCGACCTGCTGGAAGACATCCGGAAAGGCCGAAGCAAACCCGCACGGGTAGTTTGGCGTTGGATGGCGGCTGCCGTGGTGCTGGTATTGGTGGGGGTGGCGCTGGTCGTCTACCGGATGCTGCCCGTCCGCCAATCACAGCTGGCATCCGGGTATGGGCAACTGTTGTCACGGGAGTTGCCGGACGGTTCGGAGGTGACGATGAATGCTAACAGCCGGCTGCACTTTTTTGGAAATTGGCAGGATGGGGTCGATCGCGAGGTCTGGATCGAGGGAGAGGCTTTTTTTCATGTCCGTAAGACCCCGATGAAAAGCCGGTTTATCGTACACACGGACGAGTTCGATATTGTAGTCACCGGTACTCAATTCAATGTCGTCAACCGAAATGGCAAAGACAATGTGCTGCTGCAGGAAGGCAGCGTGATCGTCCATCCGCGGACCGGCGAGGACCTGCATATGGTTCCCGGAGATTTCGTGCAGTGGGATGGAACGAAGCTCGAAAAGACCGGCGTGCGGCAGGACAGCCTTACGGCCTGGCAACAGCATCAGATCGTTTTCGACAAGACGCCGCTTCGTCAGGTCGCAGCCATGATCCAGGAGCAATACGGCGTCAGGGTAACTCTTGCGGACCCTTCGATCGGCGACAGCGTGATCTCGGGGATGCTCCCTAATAACAACCTGAACGTTTTGTTGCAGGCGCTTGAAACGACCAATGATTTCAATGTTACCCGCGACGGCGATAACATTACTATAAAAGCATCCGCGCATTAGCGGACGGCACGTGATGCTTTGAGAATCGATGTTGAACCAAAACGCTGTGTGAATGAAAAAATCGAATGGCTATCCATATTGGCTAAGATTTTTTCTGTGTGTGTGCCTGGCTGCCGCCACACTCCCTGGAAGTGGGCAGGCCGTGCTACGCGATCCCGTCGACAGTACATCGAATGGCCGTAAGCCACTGATGGAGGTATTGATCGAGCTGAACCACGCCAGGGGAGTGTATTTCCTCTTCAGCCAGCAGCAGATCGGCAAGATGCTGGTCAACCCGCCTGTGCTTTCTTCCAATGCCGGTGTAGAAAAATTGTTGACGCAGGTCTTGCGCAACACGGGCCTCATCTACAAAAAAGTCGATGAACGCACCTTCGTGATCCTGAACCGGAAAAAGGATACAACGGCCACCGCGCCTGGCGCCGCGGTCCAGGGTTCGGCGTATCCGGATGACGAGCCGGCCGACGCGCCGCCGCGGGAATCGGTTCCCAACACGATCTCCGGAAAGATCATCGACATCGAGGGAAAGGTGCTGACCGGCGTCACCGTTTCGGTAAAAAATACCCATCGGGGTACCAGCACCGACCTCGATGGCGAATTTTCCATTCGGGCCGACAACGACGATATGCTGCTCCTGTCCTGTGTGGGCTATGTGAATAAAGAGATTCCGGCGGGGCTGGCGGCCCGCGGTTCCATTGTGCTTAATCCAAGCGATCAGCCGTTGATGGAGGTGCTGGTGACGGCCATGGGCATCGGCAAACAGGAGAAGACGCTGGGCTATTCGGCATCGGAGCTGGACGGAGGCCTGTTCACGCAATCGCGGGCCGTCAATCTTGGGAATGCACTGGCCGGCCAGGTCGCGGGGGTGAATGTCATCGACAATGCCACCGGACCCTATGGCAGCAGCCGGGTGTTGATCCGGGGCAATGCCTCGCTGAGCGGCAATAACCAGCCTTTGTATGTCGTAGACGGCGTTCCGTATGACAACACTACGCAGTCCTATGCCGGCCAGTATGGTGGGGTCGATCTCGGAGACGGATTATCCAATCTCAATCCCGACGACATCGAATCCATCGTCATCCTCAAAGGCGTGGCGGCTTCCGCCCTTTACGGTTTTCGCGGCGGTAACGGCGCCATCCTTATCACCACAAAATCGGGTTCCCGTACGCGTGGTATAGGGGTGCAGGTGAATAACAATGCTACACTTAATTCATTGATCGATGAACGGAATTTTCAATACGTGTATGGACAGGGTGTGTCGGGGATCAAACCGCAGAGCGCCCAGGTAGCGCTTGCGGCACCTTATTACAGTTGGGGAGGCAGGCTGGATGGTTCGACGGCAGTCAACTACCTCGGGGATTCATATGCTTACAGTCCTGCGTCGCATAACTTTGAAAATTTTTTCCGCACGGGTGCGACCAGTCAAAGTTCGGTGGCGCTAACAGGCGCCAATAGTAAAGGACATTTTCGACTGGGTCTTACCGATCTCCATCTGGGTACCATCGTTCCCAATTCTTCCTTGTACAAAGAAGGGCTGAACCTGAACTCCACCTATTCGGTCACCAATCGTCTCCAAATGGACCTGACGGCCGATTATGTATTCGAGCATGTGGGCAACCGGGCCTCACTGTCGGATGACCCGGGTAATGTGTTTGCTCCAGCGCTATACCTGGCCAATTCTTTCGACATCCGCTGGATGAAAGACCGGACAATACGCCCCGATGGCACCGAATGGCTTCCCGGCGCTACCGATCCCTATTTTGAGAACCCGTATTATATCGCTTATGATTATAACAATACCACGGATCGCAACCGGTTGACAGGCGGTCTGACGCTCCGGTATAATCTGCTGGACTGGCTCTATGTGCAAGGGCAATTGACACGCGACGGGTATGTATTCGATGTGGAATCCATTGTCCCTTCCGGCGTGGAATATACCCGCACCGACGGCCTTCATGGCGGCAACCTTACCCAGTACGAGGTGAATTTTTATGAGCTTAATGGCAACTTCATGATCGGCGGGCAAAAAAAAATCGGTCAGGATCTTTCCTTTGACGCCAACATAGGAAGCAATCGCGAGGACAATGTCACGAGGATCAACGGTATCGGGGCGGTACCCAATTCTTCCAACCGGGCCGCGGGTCCATTTCTGATCACAGGAGATTACAATGCCAACGATATCAGCACAGCGAATAAGCCCTATAGCAATTTCGATCAGCATTATCGCGTCAATTCCATCTATGCCAATGCCGACCTGGGGTATAAAAATTATCTGTTCCTGAATGTCACAGCCCGGAACGACTGGTTTTCGACGCTCAACATCCATACGGATCATTATCTCTATCCCAGTGTTTCGGGCAGTTTTATTTTTTCGGATGTCTGGCACCTTCCGGCCTGGATCAATCTGGGTAAGCTGCATGCTTCCTGGGCGGCCGCTTCGAATGGGACACAGCCTTACCAAAGTTTGCTGGCCTATGGTATCGAAAGCTATTCCATCAACAATCAGCCGTTGGGCTATATCGCTACTTCCAATTCGGTGCCGGTAGTTCCCAATGCCAATCTTCGGCCGGTAAGCATTCAGGAAAAGGAAGCCGGTGTCCGGATGCAATTCCTCCACGATCGGGCAGACTTTGATCTCACCGCTTATGACAAGCAAACGACTAACGACATTGTGAATGTAACCATTAGCACTACGTCCGGCTATGGGCAAGCTGTTGAGAACGTCGGAAGGATCCGCAACAGGGGGTTGGAGCTGCTGCTGGAAGGCACGCCCATAAAAACAAAGCATTTTAGCTGGAAGACCTCATTCAACTTAGCTGTTAACAATAATAAGGTGCTCGACGTCGGCGGGGGGCAAAGTATCGTCATCGGCGGTGCTTTGCCGCGCTGGGGAAGCGAGGTCAGCATCAGCAATGTCGTGGGTCTCCCTTATGGACAGATCATGGGCTATGCTTATAAGCGGGACGGGAAAGGCAATAAGATCTTCAGCGACGGCCTGTCGAATCCGACACCAGCGGGCGAGCCGGAGCAAACGGGGGTGGTGCCGCTGGGGTCCACTGGCTACCGGCAAACGGGAGGATACACCAATGAATTCCATTACGGAGCATTTACGTTGACGAACCTGATCGATTTTAAATTCGGTGCAAAGATCTATTCAGGGACTAATTTGCTGTTGTATTATTATGGTTTGCAAAAGACCACCTTGCAGGGAAGGGATGGTGGTTATATTGGAAAAGGCGTGCTGGATAACGGCCACCCCAATACGACCGCTGTACCGGCACAGCAATATTTTCAGGATATTTCGGCGGGCGGAACGGATCACATCGCAGAAGAATTCGTATATGATGCCAGCTTTGTCAAATGGCGATCTGCTTCGCTGTGTTACACCGTTCCGGCGGCGGTGCTAAAGAAAGGTTTTATCAAAGGACTGAGTTTTTCCCTGGTGGGCAGGAATCTGGCTATATTGATGAAACATACACCGAATATCGATCCCGAATCCAGCATCAATAATACAAATGGCCAGGGGCTCGAATTGACCGGCTATCCGCAAACACGGAGCTGGGGTGTCAACATAAATTGTAAATTCTAACGGTATGCTGCTACGAGTGACTATCGCCTGCCTTATTTTCCCGGCCCTTCTCGCGGGCTGCAGGAAAGGCTTTGTGTCGCTCAATACCAATCCCGATCTGACCACGGCCAGCCAGATCAATTTCAACTATCTTTTCTCCAATGCCGAGCTGCAGACTTCGGGAAATACGGACGGCAATGGGTATGAGGATTGGCGCAATAATCTGATCTATTCCGGCTGTATGGTTCAACATTTGTCGTCCACACTTTCGTACTGGGACGGGGATAAGTATCTGTACAATCCCACCTACAATTCGGCTTACTGGGACGAGAACTATCCCAACAGCATAGCCAACATAGAAGAGGTGATCACCCACACGCAAAACGATACGGCAGCCTACAATCTTTACCAGATAGCCCGCATTTTCAGGGCTTTTATGTTCCAACGACTCACAGACATGTATGGCGACTGTCCCTATTCCCAGGCCGGGCAGGCTGTTATCTCCGCTTCCTTTTATCCGCAATATGACCGGCAGCAGGATATCTATAGCGCGTTATTGCAGGAGCTGGATAATGCAGCAACGAGCCTGGATAGCAGCCGGTCTAATTCCGTGGGCTCCGCGGATCTTCTTTTTGGCGGGAACATCACTGCCTGGAAAAAATTTGCATTCTCCGAAATGGTGCGGCTGGCTATGCGGATGTGTAAGGTCGCGCCCGACAGCGCTCACGTCTGGGTCAACCGGGCCGTACAGGGCGGCGTCATGAGCAGTTATACCGACAATGCGATCATCCGGCATCAGGCTGTAACAGGGACCCCCGTTGTCAATGGTACCGGGCTGATCTTTGTGAGCAACGACCCGAACGGATACCGGCTTAGTGAAACCTTTGTGAATTGTCTGCGAAATACCGCCGACCCGAGGCTTGGTTTTCTGGGCACCGTGTGTTCCGATCCCACGAATCCGGGCGATATGGGGGATACCGCGACGTCACTTCAACTCGGGCAGCCTAATGGCTATGACCCTGCCTATAGCGGCACAACCTATGATCTGGTAAATGCAGCCAACTGGCGGGGAAATGCGAACAGCTATTCAGTAGTTAATCGTTATACTTTTGCCCGGCTGGATGCTCCGACCTTTTTCCTTACGGCGGGTGAGACCCAACTGCTCCTCGCCGAAGCCGCGGAGCGTAATTGGATAAACGGCGATCCCGCTGCCTATTTTAACGCGGGTGTAACTGCGGCGATGCAACAGCTGGCACAGCAGGCCGGTGCGGGTCCTTCGACAGATGCTATCACCGCCTGGCTTGCCGCCAACCCCTACAACCGAACACTGGAGCAGATCAATACGCAATATTGGATTGCGGGTTTCATGGATGAGAACGAATGTTTCGCTAATTGGCGGCGCAGCGGTTATCCCATTCTCGCAGCGGTGAGTTATCCCGGCAATGTTACCAATAGCACCATTCCCCGCCGGTTCACCTATCCGCAAACCGAAGCTTCTACCAACACCGCCAACTACAATGCCGCCGTCTCCCGGCTTCCCGGAGGCGATAAGATGACTTCCCGCATGTGGTGGGATACACCCTAATCAGCTTTGATGAACAGCAGGACGGCCGATCATTTTGCTAAATCGTATTTGCAGAAATTTTTTTCATTGGAGCGTTACAAAACCGTGCGCCCCGGCACCTGAATACAGAAACGGTGAATTTATAATCAAACGCTGCAAAACAAAATGAGAAGATCAAGCCTCCGGGTGCTTGGCTATGTCCTGGGCATCCCTCTCTGCATCGTTGTCGCCTGTCCGCAGCACGCTTTTTCTGCAGACGGTAGCCGCAACAAGTTAAACACAAACACAACCATTGCCGGTCCCATTACGGGTAAGATCACAGACGCTTCCGGTGCGCCGCTTGCGGGCGTGACTATTATGGTGAAGGGGACGCATAAAAGCGCCACGACGAATGTAGATGGGATGTTCATCATCGCGGCGGGTAAGGGCGATGTGCTGGTATTTTCCTCCGTGGGTTTTGCCACGCAGCAGATCACGGTAGGTAACGACGCAACGGTCGACGTGCGTATGGTTACTTCCAATGCCGAACTGACATCGGTCGTGGTGACTGCCCTTGGCATTAAGAAACAGGCCAGAGCGTTGGGGTATTCCACCACGGAGGTCGACGGCTCGAAGTTCACCGAGTCGCGGGAAGCGAATATTGGTAACGCCCTTACCGGCCAGGTGGCAGGCGTCAGCGTAGCCGGCACGGCGACGGGGCCTTCGGGCAGCAGCCGCGTGGTCATCCGCGGAAACTCTTCGCTCTCGGGGAACAACCAGCCATTGTATGTCATCGACGGTATCCCTTATGACAATACCAATCAGGGCTCGTCAGGCCAGTGGGGCGGGGCGGATCTCGGCGATGGCCTTTCCAATATCAACCCTGATGATATCGAGAGCATCCAGGTACTCAAAGGGGTGGCCGCGTCCGCTTTATATGGCTATCGCGGCGGTAACGGCGCCATTCTCATCACTACCAAATCCGGGGCGAGATCAAAAGGCATTGGGGTGCAGGCCAACAACAACTTCACAGTCAACACGGTGCATGACCTCACGGATTTCCAGTACCAGTACGGGCAAGGATTGCTGGGTGTCAAACCTACGACGGCACTGGCTGCGCAAAATTCGGAATATGACAGCTGGGGCGCCCCGGTGGATGGGACCCAGGCCGTGAATTTCCTCGGTGACAACTTTGCCTACAGTCCGTATAAGAACAATATGAAGGATTTTTATAAGAAAGGAATAGTCAACCAGAGCTCTGTCGCCTTGTATGGTTCCAACGATCAAGGTCATTTCCGGTTGGGCCTATCCGATCTCTACAATGGCAATGTCATTCCCAATGCCAATATGAAGCAGCAGGGGATAAACTTCAACACCGAGTATCACGTGCTGCCCAAACTCACGATCGACCTCACTGCGAACTACGTTTTCGAACAGGTAAAGAACCGCGTCTCCTTCAGCGATGCGCCCGGAAACGTGGCTGCCAGCGAGCTATACCTGGCCAACACTTTTCACATCAAGTGGGAGCAGCCCAACCAGGGCACCAATGCCCTGGGAAATGAGCAACTGCCGGGAGCGGATCAGTATTTCAACAACGCCTATTTCGTTGCCTATAAATTTCAGAACCTCACCAACCGTAACCGGCTCACCGGCGGGCTCACGGTGAAATACGATTTTACCAAATGGTTGTTCGCCCAGGGCGGCGTGACCCGCGACGGTTATACCTTCGATCTGACGCAGATCACGCCTTCGGGCACGGGTTATGACCCGGGCGGCCAGATGACGGTATCCAATGTGAACTTTCATGAGCTCAACTGGAACTATCTTGTCGGGGTGCACACGAAATTCGGCAACGATTTCACCTTCAACGCGAATGCGGGGGGCAACTCGGAAGACAATGTGAGTTCGTCGCTCAGCGTCAACGGCGCCGGTCCGTTCAATGTGCCTTTTTATTATTCGCTCACGAATGTGACGAACCGGCCGGCAAACCCGAGTTATGCCCGTGTCCATGTCAATAGTGTGTACGCCTCGGCCGATCTGGGCTACAAGGACTTTCTTTTCCTGAACCTCTCCGGAAGGAACGACTGGTTCTCCACACTGGCGATCAATAAGGACCGCTATTTATATCCCTCGGCGAGCCTGAGCTTTGTCTTCTCCGATGCCTTCACGCTCCCAGCCTGGATCAGCTTTGGTAAGCTGCGGGCCTCGTATGCGCAGGCATCTAACGGCACCTCCCCTTATCTCAACTCGCAGACCTACGGTTACCTGGGCTATGCCATCAATGGGCAGTCGATGAGCTTTATCCTGCAGAATGTGATTCCCAATCAGGATCTTGCCCCGGTACAGATATCCGAAGCGGAGGCAGGCGCCAATATGCAGTTCCTGAACAATCGCGTAGGGTTCGACCTGGCCGTTTATGACAAGAATACGACGAAGGACCTGGTGAACGTTACTACCAGCCCGACTTCCGGCTATAACGGCATCGTGGAAAATATCGGTAAGATCCGCAACCAGGGCGTGGAGATACTCTTGAATGGAACGCCGGTGCGTACCAGGGACTTCTCCTGGAACATCAGCTTAAACCTCGGCATCAATAACAGCAAGGTCCTGTATCTCGGCCCCGATGTCAATTCCATCGCCGTTGCGGGCGCCATTGCCCGCTGGGGCAACGGGGTGGCCATCAAGAATTGGGTGGGTCTACCGTATGACCAGATCACCGGCTATGGGTATAAAAGGGACGCCAAGGGCAATAAGATCTTTAGCGATGGCAGCGATGGCCTGACCGCCGGCGAACCGGAACAGACGGCTCAACAAGTGGCGCTGGGCTCAGGGGTCTACAAACAAACGGGTGGTGTGACCAATGATTTCCATTACAAGAACTTTGCGCTTTCCTTCCTGATCGATTTCAAATACGGTGCGAAGATCTACTCCGGCACCAATATTTTGCTCTACGATTACGGCCTCCAAAAAACGACCTTACAGGGTAGGGCGACCGGTGGTTATGTCGGCAAAGGTGTCGATCTCGCCGGGCATACCAATGCCACAGCCGTGAATTCCCAAACCTATTTCCAGGACCTGTCCGTCGGGAACGATCAGATTGCAGAGGAATTTGTGTATGATGCCAGCTTTATCAAATTCAGATCGCTCAGTCTGACCTACTCGCTGCCGTCTTCCGTGATCAAAGGCACTGGGATCAAGGGGGTGAATTTCTCATTTGTTGCGCGTAACCTGGCTATTTTGATGAAGCATACGCCGAACGAAGACCCTGAGGGCAACTACGCCAACGGCAATGGTCAGGGACTGGAATTGTCCGGCTACCCGTCCACCCGGAGTCTGGGCTTTAACATAAATGTTAAGTTCTAATTTAATTCGAGTGCAAATTAAATCGACAACAATGAACCAGAAGATATTAGTAGCGGCTTGCGTTTCGATGGCCCTGCTTGGACCCAGCTGTAAAAAGGATTTCGTCTCTATCAATACCAATCCCAATGCAGTCTCCGCGGAACAAGAACAGTACGCCTCCCTCCTCACCGATGCGCAATTGACCTCGTCCGGCAATAGCGACGGGAATGCGTATGAAGACTGGCGCGGTAACCTGATCTATGCTTCCTGCATGATCCAGCATCTCAGTTCAACTGCGGGTTATTGGGATGGGGACAAGTATTTCAACAATGCCAGTTATTTGTCCTCTTATTGGGACCAGGATTTCGGGCCCCAGGCCAGCGGTGTCAACAATGAGAACAGCAACTCCGCGCCTGTCACCAACCTGGTCGACATTACCTATAACCTCCGGAACGATGCCGCGCAGGTGAACCTGTACAACGAGGCGCGGATCTTCAAGGTCTATCTTTTTCAGCGGCTCACCGATATGTACGGGGATATTCCCTACTCGGAGGCAGGTTTGGGCTATCTCTCCGGCATTACGGAACCCAAATATGACAAACAGGAGGATATCTATAAAGACATGCTGAATCAGCTCGACTCGGCCGCTACCGCGCTGAATGCGTCAGCCGCTACACCGGGCGCCAGCGATCTGATCTATGGCGGCAATGTGGCCAAGTGGCAAAAGTTCGCCTATTCCGAGATGGTTCGCATCGCGATGCGGATGAGCAAGGTCGATCCTACGGACGCACAAACCTGGGTGCAAAAAGCGGTAGCGGGCGGTGTCTTTGCTTCCAATGCCGACAATGCCCTTCTCGTTCACCAGGCCGCGGCGCCCAATGGGGCCGGCAGCCAGGTCGCCAATGGTTCAGGACAGGTGCTGGGGGTTATCGATCCCACGTCCGCACACCTGAGCCAGACCTTCGTGAACTTCCTGAACTCCACCGGAGATCCCCGGCTGCCTTATTTCGGCACCATCATCGCCGACGCCACCGTACCTACGGACATGGGCGATACGACAGCCGCTAACCAGTTGGGACAGCCAAACGGCTATGATGCAACAGGCGGGGCAACGGATATTTCCAAGGCGCCTGGCTATCCCGGCAATCAGAATCAATATTCTTACGTCAACCGCTATACGTTTGCGCGGGCTACTGCTCCGACGTTCTTCCTGACGTATTCGGAAACCGAACTGCTGCTGGCGGAAGCCGCCTACCGGGGTTGGATATCCGGTTTGGCGGCTACCTATTACGCCAATGGCGTTACCGGAGCCATGGCCATGCTGGGTGCACAAGCAGGCGCCGGCCCATCCTCAGGTCAGATCAGTGCCTATGTCACCGCCAATCCGCTGGTCACCGGTTCCGAGCTACAGATGATCAACGATCAGTATTGGGTGGCTTCTTTTATGGATGAGACCGAGTCCTGGGCTAACTGGAGAAGAAGCGGTTTCCCGGTGCTGACACCCGTGAACTACACCGGTAACGCCACAGGCGGCACGATACCTCGCAGGTACACTTATTCGACCGCCGAGGCGGCGACCAATCCGACGAACTACTCCGCTGCCGTCGGCGGCCTCAGCAATGGTGATAAGATGACTTCCCATGTATGGTGGGATAAATGATAGTACAGCATGTCCATTCAAAACGAGGATGCGGGGTCTCTAGCGAGACCCCCTTCCTATTTTAAAGGCTATCGCGTATTCGCCGATGGGCTTGTTCTGTAAGGCGGGTGGAATATCGATCACCAGCTCTTTGCCGTTTTGATGCCATTTGAGCTTTTCCTTCCGGCCGAGGATCGAAATATGGCTTTTGGGTTTGGCCGTGAATTTGTCGATGATCACCCGGGCGGGGAGTTTGATTTGCGCGTCGTCGCTAAGATAAAACGCATAAACGGCAGCGCTGTCTTTTGACTGCGTGAGATAAACATTATCCGATGACCAGGGATAGATGGTCCTGCTGCCATAGATACCTTCGCCGTTGACTTTCATCCAGGCGCCGATGTCTTTTAATCGCGCATAGGCGCTGTCGTCCCAATCACCGTCGGGAGAGGGCCCGATGTTGAGCAGGAAATTGCCGCCGCGTGAAACGATCTTCACCAGCAGTTGGATGAGTTGGGTCGAGGATTTATAGTGATCGTGGGGCACATAGCTCCAGGAATCACCCATGGTCATGCAGGTCTCCCAGGGATCATCCATAGGATGAGCGGGGATCTGCTGTTCGGGCGTGGTATAGTTCTCATATTCGCCGGGTACGCTGCGGTCGACGACGATGAGTCCCGGCTGGTGGCTCCGTGCCATGGCGGCGATCTTTGGCATGTCGACGTCCTGGTCGTAGCGGATCCCGCGTTGCCAGTCCACGGAGGAATTGACGGTCGAGAGGGGGCGGACCCAGCCGCCGTCGAGCCATAGCAGGTCCATGCGACCATAGCCCGTCATGAGCTCTTCGATCTGGTTGTAGGTATAGTCGCTAAAGGCCTTCCAGCGTTCGGGATATTTGGCGGGGTCGTAGTTGACGTTGCGGTCTTTGGGTGGGAAATAGGACCACCAGTAGTCGTTGGAGTGCCAGTCCGGCTTTGAGAAATAAGCACCGATCATAAAGTCATCCTTTCTGAAGGCGTCAAAGACTTCTTTCGCCACGTTGCTCCTGGGGTTCGAAGAGAACGGCGTCCTGGGCGAGGTGATCTTATAATCGGTTTGTTTGGTGTCGAACATACAGAAGCCGTCGTGATGCTTGGTGGTGAAGACGACATACTTCATGCCTGCGTCTTTGGCGGCCGCGGCCCATTTAGCCGGATCGAAGTGGGTGGGGTTGAAGGTGGTCTGCAGGTTCTCATAGGCCCGTTTGTATTCGAAATAACTTTTTGAATACGGGCCTTTTCTTTGCGTCCACCCTTCGTCTTCGGGGCAGATGCTCCAGCTTTCGACGACGCCCCACTGGCTATAGGTGCCCCAGTGCATCAGCAAGCCGAACTTGTAGTCCTGCCATTGGGCTATCTTTTGCCGTACGAGGGTGTCGGCGGGTTTGAAGTAGACGTCGTAATGGTTGACCTTCCAGAGCGCGTAGCGTTTGTATTGATCGGCGAGGCGATGCTGGAAGTCCATGTAGTTGCGGCTGGCTTTGGGGCTCCACAAAACTTCGGACAGGGCGCTCAGGCGGGGGAAGAGCATGTATTCGACCTTGGAGGGGTTGCTCATGTATTCCGTCCAGACATTGGCCTGTGCGCCGAGGACATAAGCGGTGTCGTCGCCGGTGAGTTCCGCGGGGACCGGTTCATAGCCGTATACCTGCTGCAACGGCAGATAGCCGCCGATGGTGAGGGAGTCGTCGTTATGCGTTTGCGAGTGATCGAAATAGACGTATTGACCCGGCGTCATGATGACATTGTGGTGTTGTTTGGCGGCATCGATACCACCTTTTTCACCGCGCCAGCTCATGATCGTGGCGTTGGGGGCGATGCCGCCTTCGAGGATCTCGTCCCAGCCGATGATGCTTTTGCCTTTGCTGTTGATGTATTTCTCCATGCGCCGGATGAACCAGCTTTGCAATTCGTCTTCGTTCCTGAGCCCGAGCTCCTTCATCCGTTTCTGACATTTGGGGCAGGCTTTCCAGCTGTCCTTGGGACACTCGTCGCCACCGATGTGAATATACGGAGCGGGGAAGAGCGGGATGATCTCGTCGATGACGTCCTGCAGGAATTGGAAGACGCTGTCGTTTCCCGCGCAATATACGTCCTTGAAGACGCCCCAATGCTGCGCGACCTGATAAGGACCGCCGGTACAGCCGAGCCAGGGGTAGGAGGCCAGGGCTGCTAAAGCATGACCGGGCATCTCGATCTCGGGGATCACCGTGATATAGCGGTCGGCGGCATATTTCACGACCTCTCTGATCTGGTCCTGGGTATAGTAACCGCCGTGGGGCGTGCTATCATTACCGGTACCGGGATTGTGGCCGATGATGGTCCCGCTGCGCCAGGCGCCGGTTCTCGTTAGATTTGGGTATTTTTTGATCTCGATCCGCCAGCCCTGGTCTTCGGTGAGATGCCAGTGGAAATAGTTCATCTTATGCAGCGCAATGAAGTCGATATAACGTTTTACGAAATCCACCGAATAGAAATGGCGGCCGACGTCGAGATGCAGACCGCGGTATTGGAAACGGGGATAGTCGTCGACGGTGACGGAGGGGATCTTCAGCGTGCCGTTGGTTGTGCGGATGTTTGGTCCGTTGGCTGTTGCCTCGAACGGGCCCAGCGGCAATAGCTGGATCAGCGTCTGGATGCCATAGAAGGTGCCGGCATGGGTAGAACCGACGATGGTGATGCCGTCCGCCATGGCGTCGAGATGATAATGACCGTTCCTGCCGCCGGGCTCGGTGCGTAGGGCGATGGTGTGCGCGCCTGGCTTGTTTACTTTGAGCTGCAAGCCATAGAAGCGGCCGAGATAGTCGTTGAGGAACTTGGCCGCGAGGAGGTCCGAGTCGCTTGCGAGGAGTACGGTGTTCTTGTCGAGGGCGAAGCTGCCGGAATGCCAATCAGTGCTTACCGGTTCCGGGATAATGGCGGCAGGAGCATCCTGCGCATGGCTATATAGGCACGGGATCAACAGCCCGAGCAACAGCAGGGAGCGAAAGTGGTTGGTCATGCGACGAATATAGGGCAAAATGCCGAGCTGCCACTTGCAAACGATTGCTAAAGATTTGCTTATCGAAGGGCGGAGACTCGCTGCGATCGCGGCGGGTCTCGCGGACGTGGGGCTCAATGTCGGATCACCGGCAGGATGATGCCTGACGGATGGGCCGCGTCGTGCCAGATGCGGATCGTCGCCTTCTGGAAATCTGCGTCCCCGCAGGTGGGGATATTGCAAAAGGTCTGCGGGTTCATATCGACCAGCGGGAACCAGGAGCTTTGGATCTGGACCATGATGCGATGTCCTTTTTTGAAGGTATGCGCGATCTCGTTGATGTCGAAGGCCACTTCCGCGACCTGTCCTGTCACGAGCGGTTCCGGCTTTTCATAGTTGTTGCGGAATTTGCAGCGGAACACTTCGGCTCTTACGAGCCGTTGATAGCCTTTGGGGTCGGACGTTGTGGTCTGGATGCCGTCCTCTTTACCAGGGAGCACGTCGATGAGTTTCACGACCAGATCCGCGTCGGTGCCGGTGGAGGAGAGGAAGATGTCTGCTTTGAGCCGGCCGGTGACAATCAGCGAATCGGTGAGCGGGGCCGTTTGGTAGACGAGGACGTCGGGGCGTTCGGCGGCGAAGCGCTGGTCGGTGACGATATAGGCGTTGTCGCGGCCGCCGTGGATGCCGTCGATATAGGGGACGGGATGGGCGGGGTCGCTGAGGTATTCGTCGTAGGATGCGTTCGCATCCGCGGTGGCCGTTCCCGGGAGTTTGTTCTCGAGCATTTCCTGGACCGATCGAATCACTGGCGCCGAAAGGCCGCCGCCCGCACGTAGTTCAAACTTCACTGGCTGTGCTTCTTTAGGCGGCCAGGTGCTATAGGTCTTCCATTGGTTGCTGCCGGTCTCGAAGACGGTGGCTTCGGCCAGCGGGGCAGTTGCGGAGTCTTTGAGATAGTGGTTGAAGAAGCCTGTTTCAATCTCATGATAATAATCGTTCACATTCTGCTGGAAGTCCAGCGCGCCGAATTTTGTCCAGGTCTTCGCGGCCCAGCCGCCATGGGTCCAGGGGCCCATGATGATGTGGTTGTCGTTGGGCGTGGATTGTTTTTCGATGGCTTCGTAGGTGCGTAGCGAGCCGAACATGTCTTCCGCGTCGAACCAGCCTCCCACCACGAGCACGGCGGGTTTGATGTTGCGCAGGTGGGTGCGGATGTTCCGGGCCTGCCAATAGCTGTCGTAGGTGGAATGAGCGAGGTATTCGTTCCAGATCTTGCCTTCGTTGTTGAAATATTCCGCGTTGTTGGTATTCCTTAGCGGGCCGAGATCGAGAAAGAACTGATAGGCGTCGTGGATATCGGCGTGGAAGAGATCGCGGCCATAGCTTTTCACCGGCGTGGGCCGGGGTACGTCGAAGAAATTATCGAAGTCGAAATTGTCGAGCAGGAAGAAGGCGCCGTTGTGGTTGGCGTCGTCGCCGATGAACTCGTCGGTGACGGGCGCCTGGGGACTAACAGCCTTTATGGCCGGATGCGCGTCGGGTAACGAAGCCGAGGCAAAGAAACCCGGATAGGAGATGCCCCAGAGACCCACTCGGCCGTTGTTGTTTTTGACGTGTTTCAGGAGCCATTCGATGGTGTCCCAGGTATCGGTGCTCTCGTCGGTTTCTTGTTTTGTCTTATGCTGATCTTTAGCGGGGGACATCTCTTCGAAATCACCTTCGCTCATAAAGCGGCCGCGGACATCCTGGTAGACGAAGATATACCCGTCGTGCATCAGCCGGCTGTTAGGTCCCAGGCCGCCGCGATACAGCGTATCACCATAGGGGCCGGCCGAGTAGGGCGTGCGTTCCATGAGAAAGGGATAGTTCTGCGTGTGATCTTTTGGGATGTAGATCTCGGTGCATAGTCTTTTCCCGTCGCGCATCGGGATAAAGACTTCTTCTTTGTCAAAATTGTCTTTTACATAGTTGCGAGGCGCCTGGGCGGTGCAGGCGAAGGGCAGCAGCAGGAAGAGCAGACCGCGGTTGATGATGCGTAGCATAAGGTTTATCATTTTAGCACAGGCAGGATGATCCGGGAAGGATGTTCAGCGTCGTGGAAGACGCGGATCGTCTCCTTCTGGAAATCGCTGTCATCGGCCGTATAAATATCGACAAACTTCTGCGGATTCCGGTCGGCCAGCGGGAACCAGGTGCTCTGGATCTGGATCATCAGCCGGTGCCCTTTTTTGAACGTATGTGCGATATCGGGCACAGCCCATTTCACTGTCTCCACCTTGCCGGGAGTGAAGGGGATGGGTTTTTCGAAGCTTTGGCGGAAGCGGCCGCGCATGATCTCGGCGTGGACCAGCATCTGGTACCCGCCCATGGGATAACCGGCGGGGTTGTCGTGACCGCGGACGGGGAGGGCGGATGGTGCGGCATAGCTGAAGTCGTCGGGGAAGACATCGATGACCTTGACAACGAAATCGGCGTCGGTGCTGCTGAGGCTTACCTTGAGATCGGCGATCACAGGTCCCGCGAGTGTGAGGTCTTCGCTAAGGACCGGTGTCTGGAAGGTCAGCACGTCTGTTCGGCGGGAGGCGAAACGCTGGTCGTCATCCATGTATTCGCGGGTGCGGTTGAAATGAACGTTTTCGGTATACGGTACGGGGTGGGCCGGGTCGCTGACGTATTCGCTTGCGCTGTTCTTGCCTGTGGGCGCGGTCCAGGCGAGACCGCCATCGGGCTGAAGATAGATCGGCTGATCCTGGGATTGTTTTGGCGGCCATTGGTCGAAGGTCTTCCATTCGTTTGCGCCGCTGAAGAAGATGGTGGCCGCGGGAAGGTTCGGGTCCACGCCTTTGCCTTTGAGATAGTAGTTGAAGAATGGGATCTCGATGTTGTTCTCATACCACCAGGAGGTGTTGGAACCCCACTGGACATTACCCAGATGGGTGCCGTCGAGGGAGGCCCACTGCCCATGATACCAGGGGCCCATCACGATATGGCTGTTGGTGGCGGGGCTTTGGACATTGAGCGCCTTGTAGACATTCCAGGCGCCGAAACAGTCTTC
>Ga0134128_10003357_pt1 | contig 19594 bp, 25 predicted proteins | sample KB31754_FD_96462 | JGI IMG/M metagenome (GOLD analysis project Ga0134128, IMG submission 96462) | Terrestrial soil microbial communities with excess Nitrogen fertilizer from Kellogg Biological Station, Michigan, USA - KB3-175-4 | ecosystem: Environmental > Terrestrial > Soil > Unclassified ...
CACGAAGGCCTCCTGATTGATGAAGCGGTTCCTTGACAGCTCCACTTCACAACCGGAGGCCTTCACCTGTCACACAGGCTCACCGATACAAAACGGGACAACGTCCCTGGACATCACAACTAGTCTGAGCGCTGTGCGAGACGAATTGGTGTGGATCGACTGCGAGATGACCGGCCTGGACCTCGGTTCGGACAAGCTGATCGAGATTGCGGCACTGGTCACCGACGCCGATCTGAACGTCCTCGGCGACGGAGTGGACGTGGTGATCCACGCAGACGATGCCGCCCTCTCGGCGATGGGCGACGTGGTGACCGAAATGCACTCGCGCTCCGGGCTGATCGACGAGGTGCGGGCGTCGACCGTCGACCTCGCGACCGCCGAGGCGATGGTGCTCGACTACATCGGCCAACACGTCAAGCAACCCAAGACGGCGCCGCTGGCCGGAAACTCGATCGCCACCGATCGCGCGTTCATCGTGCGCGACATGCCCGCCCTGGACACGTTCCTGCACTACCGCATGATCGATGTGAGTTCGATCAAAGAACTCTGCCGGCGCTGGTACCCGCGGATCTACTTCGGTCAGCCGGTCAAAGGGCTCGCCCACCGCGCACTGGCCGACATCCATGAATCGATCCGCGAACTGCAGTTCTACCGGCGGACCGCGTTCGTTTCCCCGCCGGGCCCGCCTACCAGCGAGATCGAGGCGGCGGTCGCCGCCCTCGACGGCGGAAAAGACGCTCCGGGACCAAGCGATTCGGCCGGCGCGCCGCCGAGCCGCTAGTATCTACAGTCGCTGCTCGTGCAGGCCTGCGGTCGGCACACAGCCATGGTGGGTGTAGTTCAGTTGGTAGAGCGTCAGGTTGTGATCCTGAATGTCGCGGGTTCGAGTCCCGTCACTCACCCCATGTGAAAACACCGCCCCATCTGCGCGTTTGTAGGTGGGGCGGTGTTTAGTTTCGAGGCCCATGCAACGAACTATGCAACAGGGCTCCGCAACCATGTGACGGTGCGACGGCGCGGATCATGGTTTGGTGCTGATCGTCTTTCGCTGATGCCAAACAGGCCAGGTTGCGGCTAGATGTCGGTTGCGTGGATACACTGCGCACATGAGCGGCGAAGATGAGAGCCGTGCGCCGTTCGGGCACATGAAACTAAGGGGCGGGCGGTATAGCCGCTACGGCCTTCCGGTGTCCTCAGCGGTGGAGCTTGAGCGGTACTCGCGACTAGTCACGACTGTTGCCCGGCATCTTTATCTGCAGGCACATCCGCGACGTAAGCGCCTTCCACGCAACTTCGATGATGGCTTCGACCTTCGCCTGACAGCTGTCGCGGAAGGCAGTGTCGTACCTGTCCTCACACGCAGAGCAGTCGACGACGGCGACCAGTTCACACTGTCGCCGGTGCCAGATTGGTATGAGCAGGCCCGAAAGCTGATCAACGAAGCACTATACGAAGTAGAAAACGCGAACAAGCTCCCGCTCAAATTTCCGCGCGATGCGCTAAAAGACCTCGCCCAGTTCGGTAGGAGTCTTCAAGGTGACGAGCGAATCGAATTGGCTGATTCCGGTGATCAACCTCCAGCCGTTATGACTCTCGACACCCGGAAACGAATACAGCAGCTAGCCCAATTGGACGAGCTTGAAATCGAAACTGTGCTTCTCGGTCAGGTCACTGGACTGACGTCGAGTCCACAACATGTCGACCTAGTGATCTTCGAGGATGAACAACGCAAGAAGGTGACTGCCAACTACTCGGACCCAGCGACTTGGGACGCCCTTAGAGAACACCTCGGCTATGCGAGTGAGGCGCCATTTGCATCGCTGACCGTTGTTGCCACTCAAGGCCGCGACGGCGATATCACCAGCATCGCGGACGTCCTCGGCATCGAACTAGCTCTGCCACCCGAATGGACGCAGCGCGTGGCAGAGATCGGGGCACTCGCGGACGGCTGGCATGAGGAAGGGATCAGTGCACCAAGTCAGGAATCGGTCGATCGAACACAGAGCATTCTATTAGTGTGTCTCGACTCAAGCATAGATCGACCCGGTATCTTTCCTTCAATTGAGGGCGGCGTTCAACTGGAGTGGCGCACACCATCTCGGACTCTAGAAGTTGAGATCCTGAATAATGGAACTGTCGAAGCCCTTTGGTACAGCAAGGATACCGATGAATCCGACGAGCGCGTATTCGAGGTGTTCCGAGCGGATGACGTGGTGGAGTTCATAGAGAGAACAATCGGTGACTGACGGCGCTGAGGAGGTTCTTACTGACTCGGCGGAGCTGGTATGGCGGAACGTACATCCCAACTTCTACGACGAGGGCGCCGATTCGCTGACGTCGCAAGCGTTTCGAGCTACAGCGAAAGACCAGAAGAAGCCATCCGGAGCCCGCGAGGCTAGGGTGACCGCCGGCAAGCATTTCGAAGAGTTCACCAAGATACTCAACTTCAAGTCCGCCGGAGTCTGGGCAGTGACAGTCGCCGAGGTTGACGCCGAGGGAATTCACGCTGTTTACGACGAAAACGCGCCGACCGCTCCGAATCCCTGCACTACGGGGCATACGTATTTCGACTACACAGAATTATCGCCCTCCAAAATGAAGCAGGTCGCCGGAAAGCTCCGCGACAAAGCCGAGACACGCGGTCGTAAGCATCCCCAATAGCCCCAGCAACCCATCGCGAACGTTTACTCGATCCCGTTGACGGCCGCAGCGAACCGGTCCACCGCGCTTCGCTGCATGGTCGGCGTGACATGGCTGTAGATATCCATCGTCGTCGTGAACGTGGTGTGGCCTAACCGTTCCTGCACGACCTTCGGATTCTCCCCCAGTTCCAGCAGCACCGTCGCGTGAGTGTGTCGCAGCCCGTGCAAGGTGATCGCCGGCAGGGCATCGGACCCGAGTGCCTGGCGGGCCTTGGTCACCCGGCGGCCGAACATCTGCGACACCGAAATCGGGTTGCGCGGTGACCCGTCGAGCGTGCCGAACACCAGGGCATCGGTGCGGGTGAAGTCCAGCGCCAACGATCCGCGCTCGGCACGCCACCGCTTGAGCACCTTTACCGTTTCGGTGTCGATATCGACGACGCGGGCCCGGTCGCTCTTGGTGCCTTTGAACTCGCCCTTGCGTGCGGTGTCCAGCGCCCGGCGGACCTTGATGCGCTGTCCGGCGAAATCCACATCGGACCAGCGCAGCGCGAGCAGCTCGGAGCGGCGCAGCCCGGTCCACGCAGCCACCCACCACAGCGCGGCAACCTCGTCGTTGAACGTCTCGCGGTTCCACGCGAGGAATGCCCCGAGCTGGCGGGCTGACCAGGTGACCATTTCGGCCTGGTCGCGTTTGATCGCCTTCGCGGTGGGGGCTTTGACCGTTTTGCGCTTCCGCGCCGGGTTGGCCGCTAACAGGTTGTCGTCGCGGGCGGACTCGAACATGGCCGACAGGCAGACGTGAATCTTGTGGGTGCTATTGCGGGATAGCCCCGCAGGTGCCCGCTTGCGTGCCGGGTCCGGTTTCTGCAGATCAACGTACAGTTTGGCCAGCCGCGTCGGTGACACCTTGTCAAGTCGCAGCGCGCCGATGCTCGGGTTGACGTGCAGAGTGAAGATGCGCCGGTACCCCGCAATGGTGGCTGCGGCCAAGTCCAGCCCGTCGAGCCATCGGCGTGAGTAGTCGTTGACGGTCGGCATGGCGGCGCTCAGATCGACACCAGCGCGGTTCTTGGCGCGCGCCTCCTGCATGGCGTCGTCGGCGGCCTCGGCGGTCTCAAACCCGCCCGCGCCGAGGTGTTTCCATTCGCCGTTCGGAAATTCCGGGTCAGCGGGCACCCATAGCTGGTAGCGCCAGCGGGCGCCGGCCTTGATCTGATAGCTGGTGATCGAGCCCTTACCGCGGCGACGACTACCCTTCTGGCGCTTGGTCATTCGTGGGTCTCCTCAATCCTGGCGTATCCTTGCTGCACCGAACACAACGCCTATAAAGGTCTGCAAATTGGTTCCGCCGCAGTCGTATTCATCCCTACACGTGCGCTCCGACACAGCCTCGCGCGCCTCTGGACAGGATCATACGTCCGTTGTTACAGTGCGACCCATAACGGCATGGGAATGCGCCCGCCAGGTTTTGACCGACCCACGGCGAAAGGTGCTCCATGGCCTCTGCTAATTCCTCTTGCGACACTTCCGGTGCCCTGTGCGATCTGGATTGGCTGCGCTCCACAAAGCTGGCTGCGGCAACGCGCAACCAAACCGCCCAGGTGCTCGGCGTGGATCCGCGCACGGTGACCCGCGGCATCAACAATGGCGAGATTCCGTCAGTGAAAATCGGCGGTCGCGTCCTGGTCCCCACTGCTGCATTGCGCCGGTTACTCGGGGTCGAGGAGCGGCGACGGTGATCGACCGCGAGTTCGGTACCTTACTCGCCTCTACCAGTGCTGGTTTCGGACCTATCGCAGCGCCACGGGAGGCCACGCTGTCGCGAGACCTCCGATCCGAGTAGCCGTTCGCTACATCGAAGCCGGACCGGGTGCGGTGATCCCCCGCGGTAATTCCCCCCACGCCGCACCGCGTCCGGTCCACCTCCCACCACTGCCATGCCAATCGGTCACATGTCGATAGCTACCACGGAGCGGTACACCGCCGTGGACGACGATGAGGTGCTCGCCGCCGCGCTGGCCGCGGCTTTCGACACAGCCGATTGCAGGACGTCTTCGTACCCTTCGAGTACTGTTACCGACCCCGAAAGGACCGTGACCATATGAGCGAACTGCCCGCCGGCGCAGCCGGTATCGCCGTTGCGGCAAGGGAAGCGGCCCCGCTGCTGCGTGTGACCGAGCAGACCTTGAAGCGGTGGCGGTCGCAAGGCGTTGGGCCGGTGTATTGCCGCATCACCGGCGGCCGGGTGCGCTACCGCATTGCCGACCTTGACGCGTGGTTGCAGGAACACTCTGTGCAGCCGGGATCGCCACCGCCACAAAAGGACTGACCCCACAGTCTCAAAAAACAATGCGGGCGCCCGATCGATGGCCTCCGGCCGGGCGCCCGCCAACATCCACAGGAAGGATGACGTGAGCAACCTTACCGCCCCCACCGGCACCGAGGCCGAGGACATCGACGACCGGGCGCCGGCTGTGCCAGGTCGCTATGCGGCAGAGGCACAGCCGCAATCCAAAAGGCTGAAGCCGCACGTACGGCGCACGCTGGGCCGACTCAAAAAGTACGTGGCCGTCGATGATCTGGTCAGTTTGGGATTGCTGACCGCCGGTCAACGTCCGACACTCGACGACGTCGACGGGTGGTGCTGGCGTGAGACCAGGGGCGGAATAGACCTGTACGCCGACACGATCTCACGCGACGAGTTGCGCGCCATCGTGACCGGACATGACCCCAGACGGCAGGTCGCACTGTCAACGCTGGATGATCTAGCCACCGAGACCGGCGCTGAATGGGCGTCTCTGGCGGTCAAACGGCTGCGCGACAAGAACACCGTGGCACGAGCGGAGCCCCGGCGCAGAAGCCTTGCGCTCACGCTCACCGTCGCCGACTTGATGGGAATCGGCGCCACCGCCGCCGACGTCGCGGCCCTCCCCGCGGACAACGAAAGTACGCGTGCGGCGTCGGTGAAGATCGTCGAGACCTGGACCGAGGTCGATCGGGACGCAGCCCGCAAGAAGCCTCGGCCCGCGGCCCGCATCGAATTAACCAGGGCATCGGCGGTGACCCGTGAGCACATCGACTGGTTGTGGACCACTGAGGGCATCGACCCGAATATGTGTGGAGTGCAGGCCGCGCTGATCCCGCTGCGCGGCCTGACCCTGGTTGCTGGACGCGAAGGGGCGGCCAAATCGCTCTTCTCGCTATGGCTCGCCGCACAAGTCACCCGCGGCCAGCTACCGGGGCATTACGCGGGCCAGCCGCGCGACGTCGTGATCCTGGCAACCGAGGACACCAGTTCCACAATCAGGATGCGATTAGAGGCAGCCGGAGCAGACCTCGATCGCGCACATTTACCTGTCTTGCGCGATGCCGAAGGTATTGAACTGCCCATCTCGATTAGGGACAACACCGACCAGCTGGCCGACATGCTCGATCAGATCGAGCCCGGTCTGGTGATCCTCGATCCCCTGAAAGATTTTCTCGGCGATGACGTCAACACCGATCGCGAACACGAGGTTCGGCCAGCACTGACGCCCTTACTCAAACTCACCGAGGACCACGAGGCACCTGTGTTGGGACTGCACCACCTCAACAAATCGCGCCAAGGTGATTTCCTGACACGACTCACCGGATCCGGCGCCTTCAAGAATGTCGCGCGCTCGATCCTGGGCGTTGCTCACGATGAAGAGAACGACATACGGGTGCTACAGCAGAAGAAGGCAAACCTTGCCGCGTCGGGTCGCGGCGCTTTCCAAGGACGTGTTCAAGGAGTTGATCTCACCGTTGACGGTAGGACGCAGACCGTCGGCCGATGGGTGATGGACGGCGTGAGCCTCTCCGATATTGACGCGGTATTAGCCACCAAGGAACAGGGCGGCCGTGGGCCATCAGAACACGAGCGCGCCGCCGCATTCCTGCGGGACCGACTCAGCAACAGCCCACAGCCATCCAGCCAAATCAAGGAAGCGGGCGCACAGCTCGGCTTTTCCGAGGCGACACTCAAGCGTGCGTTTGCATCGCTCGGCGGGAAATCAGAACGGGCGAAGGCGAAACAACCGGGAACCGTGTGGTCGCTCTCGGTCGACGATGGCGCAGATGATGCATGATCTCGCGCGCGTGGGAGTCGATACCGACATGAGCTGACTAAGGGGAGATAGGTGATGAACTTACTTATCTTTGCAGGTCAGACCACGCGGGGCGGTGCGCTCCAAGTCAGCTCAAGCCTTGATCCAACTTGGCGGGGCGACTACCAGCGGTGATACCAGCGAGAGGTCGAGTCAGCTCATGTTCGTGTTCATTCCCGCGCGCGGGATCGTCGCCCGATAACAGGGTGGGGGCGGTGCCACCCCGCCCCCGGCTTATCAAGTCCGTGAACACATTGTGAAGGTGATCTTCGGCATCCTTGAAATCCGTTGCGGTACAACGGTTTTCGTCGACGTACGATCGTCGAATGTCGCTGTATACCAACGCATTTCGGGGCACATCGTCCAAGGTCAGGGGTCGTTTTGCACCCGTCATCGTCAGAATGTGAAACATGGCACCCGTCATGAGCCGGCAAGACAGCCGAGCCCGTGCTGAAGAGGCTTGGCGGCTGCGCGCGACCGGGCGGACCTGGGCAGAGATCGCAACCGAACTCGGGTACGGCACGCCGTCGGCGGCATATATGGCGGTGACCCGGTTGAACAAGCGCACGCCGGCCGCGTCCCCCGACATCGTTCGGCGATCGGCCGCCGAAGGGTTGCGGGTTATGCGGGCGGTGTTGTTCGAGCAGTTCGCCGACGCAAAGCAGCGCGGCGACAATGACGATTTGGTCCTGCTCGGCAAGGAACTGCGTAACAACATCGCCGAAGACGCGAAGCTCAACGGAGCGCACGCGCCAGCGCGGTCGCAGGTGGATATCAACGTTCGCCAGGACGCGGTTGCGATCATCGCGGATGCGCGTTCGCGGCTGCTGTCTGCGATCGATGCCGAGGTGGTCGACGTCAAGGAACTGACCCGGTGAGCAGCAAGGCGGTCGCGAAACGTGACGCGATCAATGCGGCCATGGACCTGGCCGGGGACATCAGTGCGGGCAAGGTTGACCCGTCCAAGCTGGATGTCGAGCTGGCGGAGCGGTGCCGCGAACTCTTCGGCATCGTCGTCGGGCCCGAGGATCCGCTTTTCGAGCTTCAGCGCGACGTCGCCCGGCAAGTTCTCGCGACCGGCGGCCTGTCGGTCGCCGAGGTGCTGGAGTGGGAGGCGGTGCTAAAACGACGCGCTGGAACCGTAGAGCCTCCGAGCCGCCTAGAGACTCCCGATGGACCCGATACCCCCGGCGAAGGTATTTCGTCGGCTAGCGGCCCGCACAGCCCCGAAAACGAGGCCCCAGAGCTTGAGACCGGACCGGAGGTTGGCCCGTGAATATCGTTGGCGCACAAGATGACAATGCAGACTTTGGTAGGCATTCTGCTGATCGTGACAGCTGTGCTAGCACGCTCGCGCTCGATAACGCGATCCTGGCCGCGCTCGCCGACCTCGGCGGCGGCCCGGTTCCATGGGCAGCGGTGCGCGAACGGCTCCCGCTCACCGGGTATTGGCAGCCCGTGCACGCCCTTGTGCGGCTGCATGAGTCGGGACGGGTGCATGCGGTCAAAGTAGGCGGTGCGACCATCGTCGCCAGCGCCGCATGAGCATGGACACGGTTCGGCTGCTGACGGCAGCGCGGGCGGTGGCGGGCCGGCGTGGCCGACAGCAACCGAAATCGCCAGCCGAGCTGGCCAAGCGGGTGTTCGGTGACTACACCGTGACGCCCACGCTGGCGCTGATCTCGGACGCCCTAGCCGATGCAATCACTCACCCGAATCGCCGGTACATCATCTCGACCCCACCGAGAACCGGGAAGTCGGTGCTCGTTTCACAGGTCGGGACGGTATTCGCGCTGATGCGTAACCCGGACAACCAGCTGATACTGAAGTCGTACAGTGACGAGCTCGCCGAGGAACATTCGAGAGAGGCGCGCCGGCTGATCGCCGAAAACGTTGGCCTGTTGGGCTTCAAGCTTGCCGACGACAAGACCAGTACGTCACGGTGGAAAGTCGCCGATCGCAAAGGCGGTTTGCTGGCCGGTGGAATCTTCACCAGCACCACCGGATTCGGCGCCCACCTGTTGTTGATCGACGACCCGGTAAAAGGCGCACAAGACGCCGACTCACCATCGACGCGGCGCCGTTTGATGAACGAATTCAAAGCCTCGTTGCTCACGCGGCGCATGCCGGGCGCGAGCACCGTAATCGTCATGACGCGCTGGCACGAACGGGATCTCGCGGCCGAGCTGCTGGCCGAAGGCGGCTGGACCCATGTCAACGTGCCGGCGGTCAGTACGCCCGGCGTCCCCGATGCGCTGGACCGCCCGCCCGGCGTGCCGATGACGACCGCGCTCGGTGAGGTCGATTTCGACGAGATCAAGCGGCAAGTCGGTTCGCGCACGTGGGCGGCGATGTATCTCGGCGTGCCCTCGGCCCCGGAGGGCGGGCTGATCAAACGTGAATGGCTGGACTCGCACCGGGTACCGATCGCGCCACCCCATCCGCTCCGAACGGTAGTGGCGGTGGACCCCGCCGATTCCGGCGAGCGCGACTCGGCCGGGGTCGTCGCGGCGAGCCTGGCCGCCGATGGGCGGGTGGTGGTGATCGCCGATGCCACCGGCAAAATGACCAGCGACGAGTGGGCCCGTACCGCCATCGCCCTGGCGCTCAACGTCGGTGCCAGTGAGATCCACGTCGAAGCATTCGCTAGCGGGGTCACCTACGTGCGCATCGTTAGGGAGGCCTTGGCCCGCACCGAGGGAGCCGGGCACATCTCGGTCCGTGCGTGGCCGCCGAAAGGCCGGCCCCGCAAGGGCGATGCCGTGGCTCGTTCGGCTGGGATGCTCGCGGCATTGGAGACCGGACGATGCGTGATAGCCGGGAGCCTTCCCGCGTTCGAACAGGCGGCTGTACAGTGGCAAGCGGGCCAGCACCAACCAGATGCCCTGGCGGCGGCTGTGATCACCTTCGACGTCCTGGCGCCAGTGGCCGGCCAGCGTGCCGCCTTCGCGGTTCCCGACTTCACGCGCCGTATCGCCGATCGGCCAGACCTCGCCGTGCTGGCCAAACTCGGCCAGCACGGACAACAACCAGTGAGTGCCAAGCCGTTGCCCGCCTTCCTGACCCGAAACGTGCGGACTGGCCGCGGCGGCGGCTATGACCCACTGCCGACCAACTTGCGCGGCGCAGCACGCGGCTAAACGAGCGCACCACCCTCGGCGCGGATGCGCTCGGCGTCCTGGCCTTCGAGCACTTGCTTGATTGTGTTCGCGTGCCACTTCGCGCCACCTTGCGCGGTCGGCACGCCATCGGTGGTCAGCTCGGCCGCGATTGCGCGCAGTGATGCGCCGCCGGCTCGTGCCTCGATGATGCGCACGACGACTTCACGGGCCAGTGTCGACGGCCGGCCAAGCCGCACGCCTTGTGCCTTTCGTACGGCGAGAGCAGCCTTGGTGCGGTCGGAGATCAACGCGCGCTCAAGCTCAGCCACGCTGCCCATGATTTGGGTCTGGAATCGTCCTGCCGCACTGCTGGTGTCGATCGTCCCATCGACTGCCACCACTGCCCCACGCGCGCATTCAACGCGGTCGATCACGTCGAGCAGAGTCCGCAAGCCGCGTGCAACCCGGTCAGTCTTCGCGGCCATCAACACTGCAGCCTTGCCATCCTCGATGGCCTCGATGGCAGCCGCCAAGCCGGGCCGATGCGCGACATCCTTGGACCCGCTGACTCCCTCGTCAGCGTGCCACCCCGCGATGGTCCAGCCCCGGCGGCTGGCCTCGGCCTCGATGGCCGCCCGCTGGGCTTCGAGGCCCGCACCGGAGGCGGCCTGCTCATCGGTGGAGACCCGCACGTAGGCGATCACGTTGCCTTCGGGCGCGGTGCGAGCAGCAAACCTGTTATCCATTCGACCGTTTGTATAACGCATACCCTTTAAATAACCGTCCGAGGCCAGTGAATGCCATTCGAATGCCTTGCAGTCCAACCTATTTCGTACTCGTCATATTTTTTGGTTCTGAAATTCCGACAACGCCGAATTTTGGCGGCATTGGCAAACCCGTTCACCAGCGCTACAGCCCCGCTTGCACGGTCATTTGCCAAGGTGTCGCCATGACCGATATGTGCACTCTCAGCGACCCGGCGGCGTTGTCGCCGAGCCGGTGGGCGGCACGCCTCGCCGGGTTTTTGGCCCGTGGCCGCGGTAACGACGACCCCGACGTGATCGCGTGCCGGGCGGCCCTGAGTTACTGGCGCGTGAGGCGGGCAATTGATGCGGAGCGCGAACAGCTTGCGGCGGCGCATATTCCGGCGCTCGCGGACATGCTGCGCCACGCGCACCCGGCGGTGTCGGCGTGAAGTCGAAGTCCGCCATACGACGTCGGCCACCGGAGCCGACACCACTCGAGCCCGTTTACACCCAAGACCAGCTACGCGAGCGGCGCCGCAAGTGGCTGCCCGTCGTCTACCGCGGAGATTTCGACCTAGCGGCCGAAGTCGGGACCATCGTCGGGCCGCTGGCCGCACAAATGGCGGTTCTCCCGGAGCCGGTGGCGGTGCGCTTCAAGGTCGACGAGATCGCCGACGCGGTGCACGAACTGGTCTCAACGATCGTCGGGATGCTCGCTGAGAGCCGATTTTTGGGCACGGATGCCCACGACCGGGTCGTGCAGACGGTGCGCGACCTCGCCCAGCGGCCACGCGAGCCGCAAATCAGTGACGAAAAGCTGAGCACCGGCCGGTGGGCGGTGCTGCTGGTCAAACACGTCACCCCGCACAGCCATGACCTGTCAGAGTTCCTGGGCCGCGCGCTGCCGCCGAATCACCCGCAGCTCAAGGGCACCTCGGCTAGCGAGCGTCTAGAAGCGGCGTTGCGGGTGCTCGACACCGCCGCACTGGATTTGGAGCGCCTCATTCCGAAGGTCGCTCGACACCAGGCATTGCCGAGCATCGAGGCGATCAACGCCGCCAACCGAGCCCGTCAGGACCGCGAGCGCGCCGAACGGGCGCTAGCCAGGATGAAAGCCACGACAACCCGAGCGGCGCGATGACTACCGCTGAGACCGGAACACTGCTACCGATCCAATTCGACGTACCACTGTTGCCTGGCCCCCCGCACGGCCTGTATCAGGTCGTCACGTGGGCGCAGGACGGTACCGAGCCGCTACGCTGGCTGCCCTCCGGCGTTCTCATTCGGCCGTCCAACTTCCCCGGCGACAACGGTTTCGGAATCTGGGGTGCGTCATGGCGCGCCTCAGTGGACGACCTGACCGACGACGACATCAAGACCGGCGATCGGCCCGATATCGACGACCTCGAACCGTTCACCGCACTGACCGTCTACGGCTTCGATCACAATTACTGCGGCGACATGACCCAAGCCGAGCGCCAGGACGTTCGCGACCGCGCAGCACGCAACTTGGCACGGCTCGAACAGCGGGCGGTGGAAACCGATTTCGCCGCCCGGCTACTCGACGATGCCGGCACAACACTATCGGCCAGCGACATCGGTGATGCCATCGCCGCGCTGGAAGCGCGCTTCGCCAAGACGCAAACCTCGGGAGTGATCCACGCCAGCGCCCAGTGGGCGACCCCGGCAATCAGCACCGACGTGCTCACCGCCGACGGTAGCGGGACATTCCGCACAGCGTTGGGCCATCGGGTCGTTTTCGGCGGCGGCTACGTCGACACGCTCGGCTCGACACTGGTAGCGACCTCGCCGGTATTCGGGTGGCGGGGGCCGGTGTCGCAATACGAAGACATCCAGCACACCACCAACCAGTTCGTTGTGTTGGCCGAACGCAGCGTGCTAGTCGGCTACGAATCCGCCATTGCCGCAGTCGAAATCAGCTAGTCGACATGAACACTGTCGTTCCGGGGGAGTTGCACGGCGGGACGCCCGCAGCCAGCGCCGCGCAACTCCCCCGGAACGACAGCGGGTAACGGTCGTCATGGTCGCGGTGGAACTGGCTACGGGCCGCACCGCCACCACGACCGGCCAGGCCCCACGCGCAACGAAACAACCAAGGAGCCCACCCGACAATGAGCAAGCCGACCAAGCCATACGCACTGCCCGACAAAGACCTTCACCGCATCTCCGCATCCGGACGCCTGTCCGACACCGACCTTGAACGTCTCAAAGTGGCCCATCACGAAGTCGGACATGCCGTGGCCGCAGTACTGTTCGGCGGCCGGGTGCACAAGGCGGTGCTGGGCGACACCCCGCGCACCGAATACGACGCGACGCCTGACGGCTCTGATGCCTCAATCGCCTACGCCGGGCCGTGGTCCGAGGCGCGATGGCTCGTCGGCCGCCACCCTGGCCCCCGCGACATTCACCGGGTGCTCGCCGGCACGTCCGACGACAAGACGTTGTGTGCCGCCGGCGGGCCAACCGCGGCTCCCGGCGTCGTCGCCCTGTTGGAGCGGTGCTGGCCGGCTATCGGGGCCGTGGCCAAGCAACTGTTTCTCGACGGCCAGGTCGGCCATTCCGACGTGTGCGCGGCGCTGGGGCTATCCGACGAGGGCGGAGCCGGCAGCTTCGAGCTGGCCAACATCCGCGCCGGGCTGCGCGCGGTCTCGTGATACGGCCGCGGCGGTGACGCACGTCGACTATCCGATCGACCGGCTCATGACGGGCCCGTGCAGTCTCGGGCCGCCCCCCGGACGTTACGCGAGCCCGAAGGCGCGGAACGCACAGTGCATCCTTGAGATGGTCCTCCCGGTCCTCAAGCGCATCAGCTACCGGATCGTGCTACCAGAAACGCAGCAGTACAACTGCATCGCGTGGGCGGCGGGCGACCAAACCCGTTGGTGGCATCCCTTCCGGCGCGCACACTGCTACTGGCCCTTGGCCGACGACTCGCACTCGATGACCAACTACCTCGCCGCCTTCGGGACGGTGGGCTACCGCATCTGTGAATACGACCCGTCCTGCGAAACGGGAATCGAGAAAATCGCCCTGTACGCATGGCCCGGCGCCGACGGGTGTTCGCACGCCGCCCGCCAGCTTCCCAGCGGCGTATGGACAAGCAAGTGCAACGACATGCCCGGCGTCGCTCACCTGCTGCCCAGCGACCTCGAAGGCCGACAGGGATACGGCCGCGTCGTCGCATACATGTCCCGGCCGAGGCGGTTGCGAGGCCCAGTCAGCGGGGCCGACATTCTCAGAATCTAACTTCCACGGACTAGTTTTCGATAACGCGGCGGACCCACGTTCCAATCGACGCGGCTGTTCTGCTGCACAGCTCAATGGTGGTGCGTGGACCAGGGCAAGACGTGGGAGCCACCTGACAGTCCGCGACAGCCGAGCTAGTTCTCGCCGGTATCAGCTCGCGCTTTCCGTATCGCCGATAGCAGCTGCAGTGACGCGTTGTGAGCTTGGTCGAAGTCGAGGGCCCCGCCAAGCCAGTTGAATGACTTGTCGCTGAACGATATTTGGGAGTGGAGATACCTCCGCCCAATGAGCTGACCGGTGCGGGGATTGAAATGACGCCGAGTGCCACCATCGCGGCCGTACTCGTCAAGGTGTTGCATGACGTCGCGCATCAGCTTCAAATTGGGAACGGCCACGTCGAAATCGCGGAGTGCGGTCCACGACCGGCCCGTGACAGACAGGGCCAACTTTCCGGCGAGGCGCATCTTCCACAGCGACGAGATCAGGAACTCGATGTCGATGAACACGTTCCAAACGGTGTCGGGGTCCTTGCTGCGAAAGCCGTCGCGGATGCGCGCGAGTTGCATATCAATCGCCAACGCTGCGTCATTCGCCACCATGTCGGCCCGCCTCAGAATCGCGGACGGTGTGGGTTTTACCTGGTCCCAGTAACGCTCCCAGTCACGAATGAAAGCGCGAATGTCGCTGTAGTCCTCACGCCTGGGCGGTCGCTCCATCGCCGTCAGTTGCACTCACCCGGCCGCAGGCGGACATGACCCACGGTGAGAGACGTCGTCTCGGGATCTCCCCACTCCGGAAACCACCAATTGACCTGCCACATAAAGGGATCGATCACCTTATCGTCAGGCAGGTCGGCGGTCTCATCCGCGAGGAGAGCGCCGATTCGAACGAGGCCGCGGCAGCAATCGATCATCCACTTCATACCCTCTAGGGCTCCGATCAGATCCTGCTCACGAATCGCTGCGACGTGTCGCGTCTGAGACGACCAATTCTCATCGCGCCAGGACAATTCGCCGGGAGTGCCATCAGGCGCCATGCGCGGTTGACCCTCTCCGCCGAGCCGCGCAATGTAGATCGTCCGATTCGGCATGTCACCATCGACCGAAAGGATGTACAGCATATGGGCAAGCTCATGGCGGGCTTGCTTCGCCTTCGCCGCCGTCGCCGACCATCCCTGATGCGGCCACCGAACCCGCAGTGTGTCAGCCACTTCGCGCATTCCCTTGGCTAACTCCTCTTTCGGAAGCGGACCAGTGCCGTAGCCGGCGACATGAAAGCGGGTGAAGTTGACCACGCCCAGAAAGTTCTCCCAGCCGCCGATGACACGCAAAATCAGAGCCTCAGGCTTTCGGGACGGCATGAACGCGCGCGCTTCGGCTCGACTGTGGGCCTCCACCCTGGCGCTCGTCTGCTGAATCTGTTGCTCCAAGCTCGGCGTATCCGTCACGACAACCAGTTAAGGATCAAGACCGATGTGATGGTCCGGCTGACCGAGTTTGAATGGGGGCGCGGCCGGGTCGTAGTGGTAGCACTGGTGCATTGGCATGGTCCATCCGCTGACTTGCCCATACTGCCCGGTAATGGCCTGAGATCCGACGTCAACGCACCGGTCCCACGACCCATCCGGCTTTACCGGCCCGTCACAGTAAAGCGCACCAAGCAGGCTGGTTTCGCAGTTGGTTCCCATCGGGTCGGCGTGGGCGACGGGAATCGCGACCATGGTGACGCCGACAGTGACCCCGGCCATCGCTACTGTGATCCTCAATGGTGAGTCCTTCCTATTCAACGCAGGTGTATCAAACGTCGGCGACAACCGTCAGTGTTATGAGGAGACAGTGGCGGGTTTCATGCAACGAACCATGCAACGCCGACGTTGCATGACTATGTTTCAGCGAGTATCTAGATGCACCTAGGGCGAACATACGGGCTGATCAGATGCATTTCTGTGCATCAAGACGTATCCGTACGCAAACCGCGCACGGGAGTTCGAGTCCCGTCACTCACCCCACTGGTCAGGGAGCATCGCCGCTCCCTGACCCTTTACGGTGGTAGCGCCTCCGCGCACCGCTGTTGCACCCATGAGTGGAAGCCAGTGAACAGACAACGTCCCGTCTCGCCCTCGATGCGAGCGACGAAAACGGCCATCGCGGCTGTCACGTTGCTCCTCACGGGCTGCGGCGGGTCGAGCCACACGGCGACCACTGTCATATCGACCCCGCCGGCGGAAACGAAAACGGTGACGAAGACGGTCGCCCCGCCGCCCCCACCGGGACCGACGACTTCCATCGAGGCCAACGGCACCTACATCGTCAATAAGGAGATCGCGGCGGGCACCTATCGCACCGATGGCGGCAAGTACGGATGCTATTGGGCGAGGCTGCGCAGTTTCGACACCAACGACATCATCGACAACAACGTCGGTGACGGCCCCCAGGTGGTTCGGATCTTGCCGACCGATACCGCATTCATGACCAGAAGCTCGGAAGCTGGCACAAGATCGACTGACCGGACCGGTCAGGTGTTGGCGTTGCCCGCCTTCCACTGTGGCCACGGGATGTTCCAGTCGCCCAGCCCCTCGGTGCCCGGCAGCGTCGGCCCCACGGTGTGCACAACCTCGACGATGTCACCGCTCTTGCTGTGGTCGTAGAACCATTGGGCGTTGCTGGGACTGACGTTCAGGCATCCGTGACTGGTGTTGGTGCGGCCTTGGGCGCCCACCGACCACGGCGCGGAGTGCACAAAGACTCCGCTATAGGACATCTGCGTGGCCCAGTCGACTTCGGTGCGATATCCGTTGGGCGAGTTGACCGGAACCCCATAGGTCGAGGAATCCATGATCATGTGTTTGAACCGCGCCCCAACGATGTAAACACCGTTGGCCGTTGGCGTGCTGTCCTTGCCCATCGACGTCGGCATGGTCTTGACGACTTCACCGTTGACCCGCACGGTCACCGTTTTCGTGGTGTCGTCGGCCGTCGAAATCACCTCGTCGCCAATGGTGAAGTGCGTCTTGACGTTGTCCTCACCGAACATCCCATCGCCCAGATCCACCCCGTAGGTGTTGACCGCCACGTCGATGGCGGTCCCCGACTTCCAGAAATGTTCTGGGCGCCAACGCACTTCGCGATTGCTGAGCCAGTAGAACGCGCCCTCCACGGGCGGGTTCGTGGTAATGGTGATGGCTTTCTGGGCCGCCGCCCGGTCCGCGATGTTCTCGTCGAAGCGGATCGCCACCGGCTCACCGATGCCCACCACCTCGCCGTCGACCGGACTGACGTAGGGCATGGTCAGGTGGGCCGGTGAACTGGTCTCGAAGGTCATCTGCTTGTTGGCTGCGCCGCCCAGCCCGGTCGCCTTCATGTTCAGCGTGTAGCGCCTGTTGTAGCCGAGCTGCTCGGTGGTCGCCCAGCGTAGGCCGTCGGGGCTCAGTTTCCCGCCGATCGACTTGCCGTTTTCGTTGACCATGGTGACCGACGCGAGCACACCGTCGGCGACGCTCACCGTCACCGGTGCATCGACCGTCACGCCGACGGCGCCGTCGGTCACCGAGGAGGTGAGCTTGGGAACCAGCAGGTCGGCGAACGGGGTGCCCTTGTCGAAGATGACCTTCGCCGGCGCGGCCGCGTGGTTGTCGCCGCAGGCGACCGCAAACACAGCAACCGTGGCGATCGCGGCTGCCAGCCACGATCGGTGTCCACGCAAAGGCATCATCCAGTGACCTTCCATTCAATTCTCGAGTTGGTCACCGCTGACCTAGCTGCAGGCATTCTAGTGGGATTTGCCGACTCCACATGCCCACACCGGACCGGACGACCGATCGGTGTCGACGCCGCAATGAATTCGTCATTCAGCCGATGTCAGCGACGTCGCCGCGCGCCGGCTACGCGCGTTGCCCGGCCTCCTCGTGGAGCTCCGCTTCGACCCTGTCAGAGGTCGCAACGGCCTCGACGCGGGCGAGTTTGATGATGGCCGCCGTCATCAGCGCGGCGGCTGCCACCAGGGCGATCATCCCGGCGCGACCCGTGTTCAGCGTCTCGCCGAGGACGACGACGCCCAGCACGGCCGCCACGACCGGCTGCGACATCTGCAGCGTCGGCATGGACGCCGTCAGCGGCCCGGCCCGAAACGCCGCCTGGCTCCAGGCCACACCCCCGAGCGCGACCAGGACGCAGGCATACAGCTCGGGAGTGCGCGTCGCGACCCCGACGCCGTCGCCGAGCCGGGCAACGACCTCCTTGGTGAGCACCGCAAAAACGCCCCACAGCGACCCCGCCACGAAGGCGAACAGCACCGCGGCCACGGCCCCGCCCCGCATCCGGCCGGCCACCACACAGCCGACCAGCAGCGGTCCCAGGACGATGGCCACCGCGGCCCAGGTTCCCAGCGACGCGCCCGAATGACCGGCCCGCGGATTGCCGACGACGACGACCACGCTCACCCCGGCCGTCAGCAAGGCGGCCCACGCCCACTCGCCGGCGGTCACGGTGCGGTGCGACAACCTGGCGTTGATCGGCAGCGCGAAGAGCACCGAAAACATCAGCAGCGCCTGAACCAGTAGCACCGATCCCCCGCCCAGGGCCGCGGCCTGCAACCCGATGCTTGCCGCCAAAAGCAGGGTGCCCCACCACCACCGCTGGCTACGAAGCAAATGGGCGAACAGTTCGACGGAACCGACCGCTCGGTCGGTGATGCAGTGCGCCGCTCGTTGCTGCAGCACGTCGCCGATCGCGACGCACAGCGCAGAACTCAATGCGAGCAGCGCCGCGATGTCCGCTCGGCCCATGAGGATCTCTCCGTCCTGTTCGGCACTGGTGACACGGTTCTGGTCGAAAGCCATTGCTCCACAACATATGTCGTCATGTCAGCCGCGCCCGGTCGCGGCCTTGGTGGGCCACCTTCTGATCAATGACCGCCCCGCGTCGGGCGCGTCGCGGGGCGCGAAGTTTGACGACGGCCAAGCAACGGCCGCCCTGATCGGGCCGCGACGCGTGTCGGCTCACTCGCGCCTGGCAGCTATCCTGGGAGCCGGTCGGGATTTCACTACGCGGCACAACGCCTGTTATTGTCGCCTACGCGGTCTCGGCCGACCACAAGCGCCGTTAGCTCAGTTGGTAGAGCAGCTGACTCTTAATCAGCGGGTCCGGGGTTCGAAACCCTGACGGCGCACAGCTCACCGAATATTATTCGGCGATCCGTCCACTTCCGATTGCCGGCGGATCGGGCCATCCATCTGGAAGTCTTTTCCAACTGCCCCCAGGCGCCCTACCATCGCAGCGACGGTGTTTTTCCAAAGGGGACCTGTGAAAACTGAGCTGAAGTGGGTCGAACCCTACGAGGGCCATTTCCATGCCAACATCGACGACCGCAGCGAGTACCGCGTCCATGCGGTCTCGACGGGCGGGTTCCGCGCCGAACGCGTCGACGACGGCTTGGTACACCACGATCTTGGCCGGGCGGCCAGCGCCGCCGAAGCGCAGGCGATCTGCCAGGCCCTGCACACCCGGGCGATGCGACGCGCGGCGTGGGAGATGTACATGGCCGAGAACGACCCGCCGGGGTGGGAGTAGCCGGAGCGGCTGATCCCTATCCAGAAGCCGTTTGCCGTCGTATCCGCCCGCAAAAGCCGTCCGTGCAGGTAGTTTCTTGCTGGCACCCATCGGTGTTGCTGCGTCGAAGGAGCCGCAATGGGGTTCATCCGGCCCAATCTGCCC
>Ga0134128_10003358_pt1 | contig 19591 bp, 18 predicted proteins | sample KB31754_FD_96462 | JGI IMG/M metagenome (GOLD analysis project Ga0134128, IMG submission 96462) | Terrestrial soil microbial communities with excess Nitrogen fertilizer from Kellogg Biological Station, Michigan, USA - KB3-175-4 | ecosystem: Environmental > Terrestrial > Soil > Unclassified ...
CGCGCTGATGGCGCTGGCGATGTTCTCGCTGGCCGGCGTGCCGCCGCTGTTCGGCTTCTACGCGAAGTACCTGGTGCTGCAGGCGGCGATCGACGCGCACATGCTGTGGCTGGCGCTCGCCGGCGCGGTGTTCGCGATCATCGGCCTGTACTACTACCTGCACGTGGTCAAGGTGATGTACTTCGACAAGGCCGAAGAGGGCGGCGCCGACCAGTCCGCGCCCGACATGTCGATGCGCGTGGTGCTCTCGCTCAACGCGTTGGCGCTGCTGGTGCTGGGCGTGTACTGGGGGCCGCTGCTGGGCTGGTGCCGCCACTCGTTCGGCCTCGGCTGAGCGTTTCCATCGAACGATTCGATGGAAAGTTTGCCGGCGAGGCTTGCAGTCAATGACAGGTCTCGCTAGAATTCTCGGACTCTGATGCGGGGTGGAGCAGTCTGGCAGCTCGTCGGGCTCATAACCCGAAGGTCGCAGGTTCGAATCCTGCCCCCGCTACCAGCTTCAGTTGACAATCCGGAACGGCGATCCCCGCATGGAGGTCGCCGTTTTCGTTTCTGATGGCGATGCGCCCACGCATAGGGCCGCGGATCGCCTCGCGTGCGCGGGAAGGCCATGCGCGCGCTCCGCCAGCGCCTTGGCCATGCCGTTCCAGCGATCGCGCAGCTGCGGGATGACTTGCATTGCGGGCGACGGCAGCGTGCCTTAGCCGCCGTCCTGCAACTCTTTTTCGGCGAGCTCGAACGCATACCTGGTGCCGGGCATGAATGGCGCCGGATCGGATAGCGGCCGCGATACCGCGATGACGCGCTGCGCCTCGGCCAGCCGTCTTGCCGCCCGTGCCAGGGGCGCTTGGAAGAGGCACGAGCGCGGCGGCTCTTGCGCGCTCGAATGTCCTCATCAGTCGTCAGTTCGGATTGGATGCCCGCGAGCGGCGTCGCTTGCACTTGCGCCTTGGACGCTCGCAACGGTGATGGGCATGTCGAAGAGACACGGCCGCTATACGCCGGCATTCACTCGGATATTTGCTGCACTGCGATGGTGCAAGTCGCAGGATGCCGAGCCGTGACTGGTGCACTTGCCTGGTCAGATTCCCCAAGGAATCCACCAAGTCCGCGGATTTCGGGGGACTAGTGTGCTGGCATGCGTGTTGCTAAGCAACAAATGAGGTTGTGGCCGGCGCCGCATGGATGCGTCTTGGGAGCGATTTGTCATCTACGAGAGGGGGTGTCATGTCGGGCAAGGCGACGCGGATCGATTTGTTTCAATGGCGCACGCCCCAGATGCGCGCGTTTCATCTGAGCTGGCTGGCGTTCTTCGTCTGCTTCTGCGCGTGGTTCGCGGTGGCCCCGCTGATGCCGTTGGTGCGGGAAGAGTTCCGGCTCGGCTCCGACCAGATCGCCAACATCACCATCGCTGCCGTGACCGTGACCATCTTCGGGCGCCTGCTGGTTGGCCCGTTGTGCGACAGGTTGGGGCCCCGGCGCGCCTACACGGGCTTGTTGCTGCTCGGGTCCATTCCGGTGTTCGGCATGGCATTGGCGCAGGGCTACACATCGTTCCTGATCGCGCGATTGGCGACAGGCTTGGCGGGTGCGGGCTTCGTGATCACGCAGTACCACACCTCGATGATGTTCGCGCCCAACGTGGTGGGCACCGCCAACGCGACCACGGCCGGCTGGGGCAATGCTGGCGGCGGCGCGGTGCAGGCGGCGATGCCGCTGCTGCTTGCCGGGTTGCTTGCGCTTGGCGCGGGTCGCAGTTTCGGCTGGCGCGCCGCGATGCTGCTGCCCGGCATGCTGATGGTGATCGTGGGCATTCTGTACTGGAAGTTCACGCAGGACTGTCCCGAGGGGGACTTTCGCGCATTGCGCGCACGCGGCATCGCGGTGGGCAGTGGCAAGCCGGGCGGTTGGGCGGCGTTTCGACAGGCGGCCGGCAACTACCGCGTGTGGATGCTGTTCGTCGCCTATGCGGGCTGCTTCGGCATCGAGCTGTTCGTGCACGGCGTGGCGGCGTCCTATTACGTCGATCGTTTCGGACTGGATTTGCGCCGCGCGGGCCTCGCGGTCGGCGCCTTCGGCCTGCTGGCCCTGTTTGCGCGAGCCCTGGGAGGCATCGCGTCCGACCGGCTGGCGCGCAGGCGGGGCTTGCTGTCCCGTGCCCGTCTGCTTGGCGTGCTGATGCTGTGCGAGGGCAGCGGCCTCCTGTGGTTCTCGAATGCGCAAGGCGTGGGCATGGCGGTGAGCGCGATGCTGGTCTTCGGCCTGTTCACCCACATGGCGTGCGGGGCGATCTATGCGCTGGTGCCCTTCATCGATCGCAAGGTGCTGGGCGGCGTGACGGGCATCGTCGGCGCCGGCGGAAACGTGGGCGCCGTGGCCGCCGGGTTCCTGCTGAAAGCCACCGGCTCGGTGCAGCACACCTTCATGGCGCTCGGCGGTTTCGTGATCGCGGGTTCGCTATGCGCGCTCGCCGTGCGCTTCAGCCGCGAGCACGTGGCCGACGAAGAGCGCCGTTATCAGGAAGCCTTGCAGCAAGGCCATGTCGCCACGCCGGCGCTGGCGATCGACGGACTCGGCGGGAGGTCATCGACATGACAATGAAACTGGTGGTGGTGGGCAACGGCATGGTCGGCCACAAGCTGCTGGAGGAACTGGCGGCCCTGCAGCCGCCCGTGCTCCCGGAGGTCACGGTGCTGTGCGAGGAGACGCGGCCCGCCTACGACCGCGTGCACCTGTCGGAATTCTTCGCCGGCAAGAGCGCCGACGATCTCTCGCTGGTCACGCCGGGCTTCTTCGAGCAGCACGGCATGCACCTGCGCCTGGCCACGCGCGCGACGGGCATCGACCGCGCGATGAAGCGCGTGGCCACCAGCGACGGCGAGGTCGTTCCCTACGACAAGCTGGTGATCGCCACGGGCTCGACGCCGTTCGTGCCGGCGATCCCGGGCAACGACCGGCCCGGCTGCCTGGTGTACCGCACGCTGGACGACCTCGACGCGCTGGTGCGCTGGGGCGGCCAGTCGAGGCACGGCGTGGTGGTGGGCGGCGGCCTGCTCGGGCTGGAATGCGCCAAGGCGGTGCGCGACCTGGGGCTGGAGACGCACGTGGTCGAGTTCGCTTCGCGGCTGATGGCCGTGCAGGTGGACGACGCCGGCGGGCAGATGCTGCGCCGGGCCATCGAGGAACTCGGCCTGGTGGTGCACACCGGCAAGAACACGCTGCGCATCGTCGACGGCGAAACGCGGCGCCACCGCATGGAATTCGCCGACGGCAGCCATCTGGAAACCGACCTGATCGTGTTCTCCGCCGGCATCCGCCCGCGCGACGAGCTGGCGCGGCAGAGCGAGCTGGGCGTGGGCCAGCGCGGCGGCATCATGGTCGACAACTTCTGCCGCACGCGCGACCGCGACGTCTACGCCATCGGCGAGTGCGCGCAGTGGGGCGGCAAGGTGTTCGGCCTGGTGGCGCCGGGCTACGACATGGCGCGCGTGGTCGCCAGCCACCTGGCCGCGCTGCTGACGCGCCGGCAGGCGCCGGAGCTGCCGCAGTTCGGCGGCGCGGACATGTCCACCAAGCTCAAGCTGATGGGCGTGGACGTGGCCAGCATCGGCGACGCGCACGGCGACACGCCGGGCAGCCGCAGCTACCAGTTCAGCGACGGCCGGCGCCAGGTCTACAAGAAGCTGGTGGTGTCCGAGGACGGCAAGCGCCTGCTCGGCGGCGTGCTGGTGGGCGACGCCAGCGACTACGGCCAGCTGCTGCAGATGATGCTCAACGACATGGAGCTGCCCGAGTATCCCGAATCGCTGATCCTGCCCGTTGCCGACGGCAAGCCGAAGGCGGGGCTGGCCGTGGACGCGCTGCCGGCATCGGCCCAGGTCTGTTCCTGCAACAACGTCAGCAAGGGGCAGCTGTGCGCGGCGGTGGCGGCGGGCGCCAATACGGTCGACGCGCTCAAGCAGGCGACGCGTGCCGGCACCAGCTGCGGCGGCTGCGTGCCGCTGGTGGCGCAGATCATGAAGACGGAGCTGGCGCGTGCTGGCGTGGCGGTGGACAACCACCTGTGCGAGCACTTCGCCCATTCGCGGCAGGAGCTGTACCACCTCGTGCGCGTCGAGCGCATCAAGCGCTTCGACGAGCTGCTGGCGCGCCACGGCCAGGGCCTGGGCTGCGACATCTGCAAGCCCGCGGTGGCCAGCATCCTGGCCTCGTGCTGGAACGAGTTCGTGCTGCAACAGGAGCACGCCGCGCTGCAGGATTCCAACGACTACTTCCTTGCCAACATCCAGAAGGACGGCACCTACTCGGTGGTGCCGCGCATGCCCGGCGGCGAGGTGACGCCCGAAGGCCTGATCCGGATCGGCGAGATCGCGCGCAAGTACGGCCTCTACACCAAGCTCACCGGCGGCCAGCGCGTGGACATGTTCGGCGCGCGGCTGGAACAGCTGCCGCTGGTGTGGGAGGAGCTGATCGCGGCGGGTTTCGAGTCGGGGCACGCCTACGGCAAGTCGCTGCGCACGGTGAAGTCCTGCGTGGGTTCCACCTGGTGCCGCTACGGCGTACAGGATTCGGTGGGCATGGCGATCGGCCTGGAGCATCGCTACAAGGGCCTGCGCTCGCCGCACAAGCTGAAGTTCGGCGTGTCCGGTTGCACGCGCGAATGCGCCGAGGCGCAGGGCAAGGACGTGGGCGTCATCGCCACCGAGAAGGGCTGGAACCTCTACGTGTGCGGCAACGGCGGCATGAAGCCGCGGCACGCCGAACTGCTGGCGGGCGACCTCGATGCGGAAACGCTGGTCCGCACCATCGACCGCTTCCTGATGTTCTACATCCGCACCGCCGACCGCCTGCAACGCACCAGCACCTGGCGCGACAACCTCGAAGGCGGCATGGACTACCTGCGCGACGTGGTCGTCCACGACAAGCTGGGCATCGCCGCCGAGCTGGAGGCGGAGATGCGCCAGGTGATCGACGCCTATGAATGCGAGTGGAAGAAAGCGGTGAACGATCCGCAGGTGCGCCGCCGCTTCCGCCACTTCGTCAACAGCGATGCGGCCGACGACCGGGTGGCCTTCGTGCCCGCGCGCGGGCAGATCCGCCCCGCGACGCCGGAGGAGAAGCGCAGCCGCCTGGGCGGCATTCCCGTCGTGGTCGAAACGGAGTGAACCGATGAACAGCATGGCAAGCAATGGCGAATGGACGTCCGTCTGCCGGATCGGGGAGATCGTGCCCGACACCGGCGTGTGCGCCCTGGTGGAGGGCGAGCAGGTCGCGGTGTTCCGGCTCGCCGGCGACGCGCTCTACGCCATCGACAACGTCGACCCGGACTGCGGCGCGGCCGTGCTCGCGCGCGGCCTCACCGGCAACCTGGGCGAGCGCGTGGTGGTGGCCTCGCCGATCCACAAGCAGCACTTCGACCTGCGCACCGGCGAGTGCCTGGAGGTGCCGCAGCACGCCGTGCGCGTGTGGGAGGTCCGCCGCGACGGCGACCTCGTGCAGGTCGGGCGCGGGAATCGATGAGCGGCCGACGGCCCCGGCGGATGACGTTCGGCGGCGGCGCGCGCGCGGCTGCCGGAGCCCGCGCATGAAGACCACGACAGCCACCACCTGTCCGTATTGCGGCGTCGGTTGCGGCGTGCTGGCAGGCGTCGATGCCGCCGGTGCGGTGAGCGTCGCCGGCGACCCGCGGCATCCTTCCAACCACGGGCGGCTGTGCGTGAAAGGCGCCACGCTGGGCGAGACGGTGGACCTGCGGGGGCGCCTGCTGCATCCGCAGCTGCGCGGCGCGGATGGCGCCATGCGCCGGGCAAGCTGGGAGGAAGCGTTCGACCGTGTGGCCTCGGGCTTCCGCCGCGTGATCGACGAGCATGGCCCCGACGCAGTGGCGTTCTACGTCTCCGGGCAACTGCTCACCGAGGACTACTACGTCGTCAACAAGCTGGCCAAGGGCTACCTGGGCACGGCGAACGTCGACACCAATTCGCGCCTGTGCATGTCCTCCGCGGTGGCGGGGCACAAGCGCGCGTTCGGCGAGGACCTGGTGCCGGGCTGCTACGAGGACCTCGAGCAGGCCGAGCTGGTGGTGCTGGTGGGGTCCAACACCGCGTGGTGCCATCCGGTCGCGTTCCAGCGCATCGCCAGGGCGCGCGAGGGCGGCGCGAAGCTGGTGGCGATCGACCCGCGCCTCACCGCCACCGGCGAGTCGGCCGACCTGCACCTGCCGGTCAAACCGGGCACCGACGCGTGGCTGTTCAACGGCCTGCTGATGTTCCTGTTCCAGCACGGCGTGATGGATGTCGGCTTCGTCGATGCGAACACCCGCGGCCTGAACGACGCGCTGGCGGCCGCCGGCGCCGATGCCGGCGATCCGGCGCAGGTGGCGCGCATCTGCGGCGTGCAGCTGGCGGACCTGCTGGCGTTCTACCGGCTGTTCGCCCGCCGCGAGCGCGTCGTCACCGCGTTCTCGCAAGGCGTGAACCAGTCCTCCAGCGGCACCGACAAGGTCAACGCCATCATCAACTGCCACCTGCTCACCGGGCGCATCGGCAAGCCGGGCATGGGCCCGTTCTCGCTCACCGGGCAGCCCAACGCGATGGGCGGGCGCGAGGTGGGCGGGCTGGCGAACATGCTGGCCGCGCACATGGAACTGGACGACCCGGCGCACCGCGCCATCGTGCAGGGCTACTGGTCCTCGCCGCGCATCGCCGCGAAGCCGGGGCTGAAGGCGGTGGCGCTGTTCGACGCCGTGCTCGAAGGGCGGGTGAAGGCGCTGTGGATCATGGGCACCAATCCGGTGGTCAGCCTGCCCGACGCCGACCGCGCGAAGCGCGCGCTGGAGAACTGCGAACTGGTGGTGTGCTCCGACATCGTCGAGCGCACCGACACCACCGCGCACGCGCACGTGTTGCTGCCCGCGCTGGGCTGGGGCGAGAAGGACGGCACGGTGACCAGCTCGGAGCGGCGCATCTCGCGACAGCGGCCGTTCCTGCCCGCGCCGGGCGAGGCGCGCGCGGACTGGCGCATCGTCTGCGAGGTGGCGCGGCGGCTCGGCTTCGCCGACGGCTTCCGCTTCGCCAGCCCGCGCGACATTTTCGTGGAGCATGCCGGGCTCACGGCGTTCCGCAACCATGCGCCCCGCGGCGACGGCGCGCCCGCGGCGCGGCGGCGGCTGCACCTCGGTGCGCTGGCGACGCTCGCGCCCGCGGCCTACGACACGCTGGAACCGGTGCAGTGGCCGGTGCGCGACGACGGCACGGGCACGGCGCGGCTGTTCGCCGACCGGGGCTTCGCGCACGCCGACGGCCGCGCATGCTTCATCGCCGTGTCGGCGCGCGCCCCCGGCAACGCCGTCGAACGCGAGTACCCGCTGGCGCTCAACACGGGCCGCGTGCGCGACCAGTGGCACACCATGACACGCACCGGCAAGTCGCCGCGGTTGGCCGTGCACGTCGACGAGCCGTTCGTGGACATGCATCCCAACGACGCCTTGCGCAGCGGCGTGCGCGAGGGCGAACTCGCCGGCGTGCACTCGCGCTGGGGTGCGATGGTGGCGCGCGTGCGCCATGGCGGCGGCATCCTGGCCGGCAACGTGTTCGTGCCGATCCACTGGAACGACCAGTTCGCTTCCGACGCGCGCGTGGGCAGCCTGGTGAGCCCCGTGGTCGATCCCGTGTCCGGGCAGCCGGAGTCCAAGCACACGCCGGTGCGGGTCGAGCCGTTCCCGGTGCGCTGGTACGGCTGCGCGTTCGCGCGCGGCGAGCTTCCGGTCGCGACGCTCGACTACTGGACGGCGATTCGCGGCGACCGCTTCCTGCGCTACGAGATCGCGCACCGCGAATGGCCGAAGGACTGCGGGGTCTGGGCTAGGGCATGGCTGGGCGCGCAGGCGGCCGATGCCGACTGGCTGGAGTGCGAAGACCGCGACGCCGGCGTGTATCGCGCGGCGCACGTGCTGGACGGCCGCATCGAGGCCTGCGTGTTCCTGTCCGCGCGCCCCGACCTGCCGTCGCGCCAGTGGCTGGCCGGGCTGTTCGCGCGCGGGCGGCTGGAAGCGTCGGATCGCGCCAGTCTGCTCGCTGGCGAGCCGCCGGGCGTCGATGCCGGTCCGGTCGTGTGCTCGTGCTTCGGCGTCGGCCGCAACACGATCGGCGAGGCCATCCGCGCCCGGGGGCTGGACACGCCGGCGCAGATCACCGCCGCACTGCGCGCTGGCGGCAATTGCGGATCGTGCATACCCGAACTGCGGCGCCTGATCGTCGAGGCGGGCGCGGCGTCCGGGGCGTGAGATGACATGTCGGCGAACGGGAGCCATACGATGACGCTGTATCCACTCTTCGCGGATCTGGACGGACTGCCGGTGCTGGTGGTCGGCGGCGGCGCGGTCGCCCGGCGCAAGGCGAAGGCCCTGCTCGATGCGGGAGCGCGGGTCACGGTAGGCGCGCCGCGGCTGGACGTGGAACTCGCGCAATGGGCGGACGACGGGCGCGTCGCATGGCGCCGCGGCGAGTTCGTGCCGGACTGGCTGGACGGCATGTGGCTGGCGATCGCCGCCACCGACGAGCGCGCGCTCAATGCGTCCGTCGCGGCGGCGGCGGCCGCGCGGCGGATCTTCGCCAACGTGGTGGACGATGCCGCGCTGTCGCGCTTCCACGTGCCGGCGGTGGTCGATCGTGCGCCGCTGATGGTGGCCATCTCCACGGCTGGGGCTGCGCCGGCGCTGGCGCGCCGCGTGCGCGAGACGCTGGAACGCACGCTGGACCACGCGTTGGGCGCGCTGGTCGCGCTGGCGCAGCGCCACCGCGCGCGCATCGTGCAACGCCGTGCCGACCTCACCGGCCGCCGCGCGTTCTACGACTGGCTGCACGACGGGCCGGTGCTGCCCCTGCTGCGCAACGCCCGCCCGCGCGAGGCGGAGCGGATGCTGCTCGACGCGCTGGACGCCCGCACCGCGGCGCCGCGCGAAGGCTCGGTGGCGCTGGTCGGCGCCGGCCCCGGGCATCCCGGCCTGCTCACCTTGCAGGCCCTGCGCGCCTTGAACGAGGCGGATGTGATCCTGCACGACCAGCTGGTGAGCGCCGACGTCCTGGCGCTGGCGCGCCGCGACGCCGAGCGCATCGACGTGGGCAAGCGCTGCGGCGGCCGCCACATGCCGCAGGAGCGGATCCACCGCCTGCTGCTGGCGCATGCGCGGGAAGGGCGGCGCGTGGTGCGGCTGAAGGGCGGCGATCCGTTCGTGTTCGGCCGCGGCGGCGAGGAACTGGCGTTCCTGCGCCGCCACGGCGTCGCCTGCGAGGTGGTGCCGGGCATCACCGCCGCGCTGGCCTGCGCCGCGTTCGCCGGCATCCCGCTGACCCACCGCGAGCAGGCGCAGTCGCTCTGCCTGCTCACTGCGCACGGCAAGGACGATGCCGATGCGCTGGACGGCCGCGTGCTCGGCGATCGCCGCCAGACCCTCGCCGTCTACATGGGAGTGGAGCGGATCGCGGCGCTCACGGATCGCCTGCTCGCGCATGGGCGCGCGGCGGATACGCCCGTGGCCATCATCGAGAACGGCAGCCTGCCGCGGCAACGCGTGATCGCCGGCGTGCTGGGCGGGCTGCCGGCGCTTGCGCGGATGCACGCCGTCGCCACGCCGGCGTTGCTGATCGTCGGCGAAGTCGCGGCCTGCGCCGCGTCGCAGGCGTGGTTCGGCGAACTGGTGGTCGGAAACGCGCCGGCCATGCCGGCGGGGCGGATGCCGTGCGAGGAGACCGCCTGATGGCGGCGATGGCGCCGCGCGCGGAAGCGTCCGCCGGCACGGAGTGCCGGCGATGAGCGGGATCGCCGCAACCGAGCGGCCATTGGCGGACCGCCGCATCGTGCTGCCCGAGTCGCGCGAGCTGGACGTGTTCGCGGCCCTGCTCGAACGCCGCGGCGCCGAGGTGCTGCGCTGTCCGCTGGTGGAGATCCGCGATCCGGCCGATCCGGCCCCCGTGCTGGATTGGCTGCGCATGTTCGTCGCGGGCGGCTGCGACGACCTGCTGCTGTTCACCGGCGAGGGGCTGCGTCGCCTGCTCGGCCTGCTCGACCGGCATGCGCCTGCGCTGCGGACCGGCTTCGTCGAGCGGCTGGCGCAGGTGCGCATCGTGGTACGGGGGCCCAAGCCGCGGCGGGTGTTGCGGGAGCTGGGCCTGCGGCCGGAGCGGGTCGCCGAACCGGCCACCACGGCGGGCATGATCGATTGCCTGCGCGGCCTCGACCTGCGCGGGCGACGCGTCGGCGTGCAGTTGTACGGCAGCGAGCCCAACCCGCCGCTGATGGACTGTCTCGCCGAAGCGGGAGCCCTGGCGCTTCCGGTGGCGCCCTACCGTTACGCCGATGCGACCGACGACGCCGACGTGCTGGCTCTGGTCGAGCGCATGCGGCAAGGCGAGGTCCACGCGATCGCGTTCACCAGCACGCAGCAGGTGGAACGCCTGTTTCGTCTGGTGGACAGCCAGGGGCGGGGCGGGGGATTGGCCGGGGCATTGCGGCGCACCGTCGTGGCTGCCGTCGGGCCGGTCGTGGCCGAGGCGCTGGCGCGGCATGGCGTGCCGGTCCGGGCCATTCCCGCCGGAAGCTACTCCATGAAGCCGCTGGTGCGGGCGATGATCGACGCGCTGGAGCACATCGCATGACCCGGCTGGCCGATCGCCACGGTCGCCGCTTTCCGTACCTGCGGTTGTCGATCACGCCCGCCTGCAACTTTCGCTGCCGCTACTGTTTGCCGCATGGCTACCGCGCCGAAGCGGGCGCGGCGGGGCCGTTGTCGCCGGACGAGATCGCACGCCTGCTGCGCGGCTTCGCGGACCTGGGCATGCACAAGCTGCGCATCACCGGCGGCGAGCCCAGTGTGCGCAGCGACCTCGCCGACGTGCTGCGCACCGCGGCCGCCGTGCCCGGCGTGGAGAAGCTGGCGATGACCACCAACGGCACCCTGCTGTCGCGCCGCCTGCCCGAGTGGATGGACGCTGGTCTCGACGCCATCAACGTCAGCGTGGACAGCCTCGACCGCGCCGCCTTCGCGCGCATCACTGGTCACGACCGGCTGGACGACATCCTGCACGGCGTGGACATGGCGCTGGCCGCCGGCCTGTCCAGCAAGTTCAACGCGGTGCTGCTGAAGGGCGTCAACGACCGCGAACTGCCGCGCTGGCTGGATTACCTGCGCGACCATGCGGTGGGCCTGCGCTTCATCGAGCTGATGCAGACCGGCGACAACCTCGCGTTCTTCCGCGACCACCACGTGCGCGCCGAAACGCTGGAGGACGAAATCCGCGAAAAGGGCTGGGAGGTGCTGCCGCGCGCCGTCGACGCCGGTCCCGCTCGCGAATACCGCCACCGGGACTACGCCGGCCGCATCGGCATCATCGCGCCGTACTCGAAGGACTTCTGCGCCGGCTGCAACCGCCTGCGCGTCACCGCCACCGGCGACCTGCGGCTGTGCCTGTTCGGCGAGTTCGGCATTCCACTGCGCCTCTACCTGCAACGCGACGACCAGCGCGGCGAGCTGGTGCGTGCCATCGGCGGCCAGATCGGCCGCAAGGAACAGGGCCACTTCCTGCACGAGGGACGCACCGGCATCACCCCCCATCTCGCATCCACCGGAGGCTGATCCATGAGCCAGCACGCAGACGCCGCCCCCGCCTTCCGCATGGCCGACGTGCGCACCAAGCGCGTCACCGCGCGGCGCGCCGTGGCGGTGGGCGAACTGCGGGCCGGCAGTGCCTACGAGGCCGTCGCGGAGCGCCGCCTGCCCAAGGGCGACGCCATGGCCATGGCCGAGGTGGCCGGCCTGCAAGGCGCGAAGAACGCCGCGCAGCTGATGCCGCTGTGCCACCCGCTGGCGCTGGAATACGCCGAACTGCGCTGCGTGCCGGTGCCCGAGCGCCGCGCGATCCGTGTCTACTGCGAGGCCGCCGCCATCGCCCGCACCGGCGTGGAGATGGAGGCGCTGGCCGGCGTCAACGCGGCCCTGCTCACGTTGTACGACCTCACCAAGCCGGTGCAGCCCGCGCTCACCATCGGTGACGTGCGCCTGCTGTTCAAGGAAGGCGGCAAGAAGGGCCTGTGGTTCCATCCCGGCGGCATGAGCGAGGCCGAACGCGCGCACTATCGACCGTGCGCCACTCCGCGGCTGGAAGGCGTGCCCGCCGCTGTCGTCACGCTGAGCGACCGCGCCAGCCGCGGCGATTACGAGGATCGCTCCGGCCCGCTCCTGGTCGAACGCCTGCGCGCGCTGGGCGCCGAAGTCGGCCCCGCCGAACTGCGCGCCGACGAGGCGGCGCCGCTGGCCGCACGCCTGCGCGAGCTGGCCGCGGCGGGCATCCGGCTGGTGCTGTGCACCGGCGGCACCGGCTTGTCGCCACGCGACGTGACGCCCGAGGCGCTGGCGCAGGCGGCTGACCGCCGCGTGCCCGGCATCGCGGAAATGTTCCGCAGCGAAAGCAGCCAGCACACCCCGCTGGCGTGGCTCAGTCGCGCCGAGGCGGCGCTGCTGGGTCGCATGCTGGTGATCGCCTTGCCCGGCAGCGCCAAGGCGGCGGCGCAGGGCATGGAGATCCTCGCGCCCATCCTCGCGCATGCGTTGGCGATGGCTGCGGACGAGGGCCACGCATGAGCCACGCGCTGCTCGATCCCGGTGAGGCGCTGCGCCTGATCCTCGCCGCCTGCGCGTCACCGACCCCGCATCAGGTTTCCATCGTCGAGGCGTTGGGCCGCGTGCTCGCCGCGCCAGTGATGGCGAGCGGCGCGCTGCCGCCCTTCGACAACTCGGCGATGGACGGCTACGCGCTCGCCGGTGGCGCCGAGTCCCTGCCGGCCGGCAGCGAATGGCCCGTCGAGGGCATACAGGCCGCGGGCGACGGTGTCGCGCGCGCGCAGCGCGGCGCCTGGGAAATCATGACCGGCGCGCGCCTGCCCGACGGCCTGGACCGGGTGGTCCCGATGGAACTGACCGAGCGGCTGGATGCCCCGCCGCGCGTGCGCCTGCTGGCCGAGGTGGCCGCGGGCCAGAACGTGCGCCGCGCCGGCTCCGACGTGCCTGCGGGCGAGGCCGTGCTCGCGGCGGGTACGCGGCTCGCGCCGCAGCAGCTGATGCTGCTCGCCGCGCTGGGCGTGGCGGGCGTGAGCGTGGCCGAACGTCCGCGCGTGGCGGTGCTGTGCACCGGCCGCGAACTGGTGGACGATCCGGCCGCGGCGCTGGCGTCCGGGCAGATCCGCAATTCCAACGGTCCCTTCCTGGCCGCGCGACTGCCGCGCGCCGGCGCCGAACTCGCGCATGTCGAGACGGTGGGCGACGAGGTGGATGCCTTCCTCGCCGCCTTCGCGCGCGTGCGCGCCGCCGGCGCGCATGTGGTGGTGTCCACCGGTGCGGTGTCGATGGGGCGCTACGACTTCGTGCCGCAGGCGCTGGCGCGGCTGGGTGCAGAGGCGGTCTTCCACAAGCTGGCGATCCGCCCCGGCAAGCCGCTGCTGTTCGCGCGCCTGCCCGACGGCACGCTGTTCTTCGGCTTGCCGGGCAATCCCGTCGCGGTGGCGGTGGGTCTGCGCTTCTTCGTGGAGCCGGCCCTGCGCGCCATGCTGGGCCTGCCGCGCGAGGCGCCGTGGCGCGTGCCGCTGGCTGCCGGTTACGCGAAGAAGCCGCGCCTGCGCTTCCACCTCAAGGCACGCGTGGCGGTGAACGCGCGCGGCCAGCTCGGCGTGCGCGTGCTGGAAGGGCAGGAGTCCTACCGCATCCGTCCGCTGGCCGAAGCCAACGCCTGGGTGGTGGTGCCGCTGGAGGCGACGGAACTGCCGCCAGGCACGCTGGTGGACGTGCATGGCCTCGGCCATCTGGAAAGCCCGATCATCGGCGGGAGCGAGGCATGAGGATCCGCATCGCGTTGTACGGCGTCCTGCGCGAAGCCGACGCCAGCGGCCATGTGGAACTCGACGTGCCCGCCGGCAGCAGCATCGCCGAGCTCCGCGAACGGTTTGCGGCGCACCTCGCCGAACACGCGCCTGCGATTCCTGCGGGGCTGGTGCGCCGCTCTGCCTTCGCCAGCGCCGAGGAAATCCTGCACAACTACCGCACCGTGCCCGAGGGCGCGGAGCTGGTCGTGCTGCCGCCGGTGAGTGGAGGCTGAGATGAGTGACCTGCACGTCGCCGTGGTGGAGCGCCGCGTGGCCGCGCTGGACGCGGCCGCGGCGCTGGATTTCGTGAGCGACCCGCGCTTCGGCGGCATCGCCAGCTTCGTGGGCCGGGTGCGCGACCACAACGTGGGCCGCGTCGTCACCGGCATCGGCTACGACCTGTTCGAGCCGCTGGCGCTGCGCCTGTTCCGCGCCATCGGCGAACGCGCGCGCGGCGAGGTGGGCGCGCCGCTGAGACTGTGGATCGCGCATGCCAGGGGCGACCTCGCCATCGGCGACCTTGCCGTGGTGGTGGCTGCGGGCACGCCGCACCGCGACGAGGCTTTCCGCGCCTGCCGATTCGCGATCGAGGCGGTGAAGCACGAGGCGCCGATCTGGAAGCAGGAGCACTACGTGGACGGCGACAGCGCCTGGAGCGAGGGCTGCTCGCTGTGCGAGGAACCGCGCGAGGCCGAACGGCATGAGCATGCCAGCCATGCCCACGGCCACTGAGGCGCGGCCCAGCATCGGCGTGCTGCTGGCCGGCGGGCTGTCCAGCCGCATGGGGTGCGACAAGGCGCTGCTGGACTGGCGCGGGCGGCCCTTGATCGAACGCCAGCTCGATGTGCTGCGCGCCTCCGGCGTGGACGAGGTTCGCGTGAGCGGAGATCGCCCCGGTCATCCCGGCATCGCCGACCGCGAACCGCGCCGCGGCCCGCTGGGCGGACTGGCCGGTGTCGCCGCGACCATTGCAGGCGAGGCCGAACTGCTGGCCATTCCGGTGGACATGCCGCGCCTCTCGGCCGCGCTGCTGCGCCGCCTGTGCGCGGGGCAGGCGCAGGCGCGCGCGCTGCGCTTCGCCGGCCACGTGCTGCCGTTGCGCCTGCGGCTGGACGACGCAAGCCGCGCGCTGCTCGCCGCGCTGCTGCGCGAACCCGAGCCGCCCGCGCGTTCGCTGCGCGCGTTGCAGCACGCGCTGGACTGCGTCGAGATCGCGCTCGACGCCGACGAGGCTGCGCAACTGCTCGACTGCAATACCCCGGCAAGCTGGAGCGAGGCGGCCCGATGAGAGTGCAACAGCGGGGACAATCGTTGCGCCTGCGCATCGACGAGGCGGAACTAGCGCGCCTGCTCGCCGGCGACACGGTGGAGAACGCGACGCGCTGGCCCGACGGCCGCGTCGAGCGCCAGCAACTCGCGCTGGCCGGACTGCCTGGCTGGCAGCGCACCGAAGCCGGCTGGCGCATGCGGCTGCCCGCCGACGCGGTGCGCGTGCTGGCCGCACGGTTGCCCAGTCGCGATGGCTTGTCGTTCGACGTGCCGGTGGCGGCGGACGGATCCATGCAGGTGGTGTTCGATGTGGACGTGCGCGACAGTGCGCGCCGGCTGCGTACGGGGAAGGAAGGCAGCGCATGAGTCTTTCGCCGCGTCGCGTGCGCCGGCTGGCGCCGTTGCTTCTGCTGTTCGGCCTCACCGCGCTGGGCGGCGACGCGCCGGTATTGCGCGTGGCCTTCGCCGGCTCGATGGGCGCGCTGATGGATCGCGACCTCGGCCCCGCCTTCGCCAAGGCCCACGCCGCCGATTACCAGGGCATCGGCCAGGGTTCGTATGCGCTGGCGCGGCTGATCGCGGGCGGGCAGCTGCGCGCGGACGTGTTCGTGGGCATCACCCCCGGCCCGTTGCGCGTGCTGCAACAGGCGGGGCTGGTGCGGCAGGCCGTGCCGGTGGCCAGCACGCGCATGGTGCTGGTGTACAGCCCGAAGAGCCGCTACGCCGCCGATTTCAAGGCCGCCGCGGCGGGCAGCAAGGCCTGGTATGCGGTGCTGCGCGAACCCGGGTTGCGCTTCGGCCGCACCGATCCGGCCATCGATCCGCAGGGCGCCAACGCATTGCTCACCCTGCAACTGGCCGCGCGCTACTACCGCCAGCCCGGCTTGCTGCGACAGGTGGCCGGCGACTTCCGGAATCCACGTCAGTTGTTCGCCGAAACCTCGCTGATGTCGCGGCTGGAGGCGGGGCAGATCGACGCCACCCTCGGCTACGCCAGCGCGGCGTTCGCGCACCGCCTGCCCACCGTCGACCTGCCCGGCGAGATCGACCTCGCGCAGCCGGCGCTGCAGGCAAGCTGGTACGCCAAGGCCGGTTTCGCCCTGGCCGGCGGCAAGCAGGTCGAGGCGCAGCCGCTGGTGTTCTATGCCGCGGTGCCGGCCAGCGCGAAGCAGCCCGCGCTGGGCCGCGCGTTCGTCGATTTCATGCAGAGTGCGCCTGGACGGGCGCTGCTGCGCGGGCGCGGCTACGGTCCGCCGCATGGCGAGGCGCTGTGATGCGGCCGCGTCTCACTGCCTGCCTCGCGGCGCTGGCGCTGCTGCTGCTGGCCGTGCCTTTCGCGGGCCTGGTCGTCGCCACCGACTGGCGCCATTTCGGTTTCGCCCGCGGCGACGGCGGCGCGGTGGCGGTGTCGCTGGGGCTGAGCCTGGTCGCGTTGCCGCCGATCGTGGCGCTGGGCACGCCGCTGGCGTGGTGGCTGGCGCGCCATCGCGTGCGCGGGCAGTGGCTGGTCGACGCGATGCTGCTGCTGGCGCTGCTCACGCCGCCGCTGGCGATGGGCCTGTTGCTGGCCACGATGTACGGCCCCTACGGGCCGGCCGGGCAATGGCTGGAACGCGCCGGCCTGCTGCTCACCAACTCGGCACCGGCCTTCGTGATGGCGCAGTTCTACGCGGCATTGCCGTACTACGTGCTGGCCGCGCGCGCCGCCTTCGAGGGCGTGCCGCTCGAGCTGGAGCAGATCGCGCTGACCCTGGGCTGCTCGCCGGCGCGCAGCTTCTTCCGCGTCAGCCTGCCGTTGGCGAAGCTGGGGCTGGCCGCGGCGGTGGCGCTGGCCTGGGTGCGCGCGCTGGGCGAGTTCGGCGTGGTGCTGATCGTGGCTTACTACCCGCAGGGCATCCCGGTGAAGCTGTGGATGAACCTGCAGGACATCGGCCTGTCCGCCGTGTATCCGTTGTTGTGGGTGTTCTTCCTCGTCGCGTTGCCCTTGCCGCTGGTGCTGGGCCTCGCGGTGCGCCGGAGGCTGGCCTGATGCGGGTCGATTGCCGCATCGAGCATCCGGTGGCGCTTTCCGCCAGCTTCGAGGTGGAAGGTTTCACTGTGCTGCTGGGCGCGAGCGGGGAGGGCAAGTCGCTGCTGCTGCGCGCCATCGCCGGCCTGCTGCCGGCGCAGGGCGAACCCTTCGGCGGCTTGCCGCCGCAGCGCCGCGCGATCGGCTACCTGCCGCAGGGGCATGCGCTGTTTCCGCATTTGAATGCGTGGCAGAACGTGGCCTTCGCGCTGCGCGGTCCGCGCCGCCGCGACGAGGCCATCGCCTGGCTGGAACGGGTGGGGCTGGCCGAACTGGCCGGGCGCTGGCCGGCGCAGCTTTCCGGCGGGCAGCAGCAGCGGGTGGCGCTGGCCCGCGCGCTGGCGCATCGGCCGCGACTGTTGCTGCTGGACGAGCCCACCTCGGCGCTGGATCCGGCCACCCGTGACGACGTGTTGGCCGAGCTGATTGCCGAGGTGCATGCCGCCGGCATTCCCGCGCTGGCGGTGAGCCACGATCCCGCGCTGGCCGCGGTGGCCGACCGATTGGTGCTGATGCACGGCCGACGCATCGTGCAGGTGGGCGCGCCGGCCGAGGTGTACGCGCGGCCGGCCAGCGGCGCGGTGGCGCGGCTGCTGGGCCTGCGCAATGTGCTGCGCGGGTGCCTCGGGGGTGCGCCCGGCGCGCAGCGTCTGTACTGGCCGGAGGCGGGTGCGGCGCTGCCGGTGGCGACGGCGCTGGCCGACGGCGCCGCGGTGGATTGGCACATCGCGCCGGAGGGGATCGAATGGCACGACGCAGCCACGGCTCCGGCGGACAGCATCGAGGCCAACGTGGAACTGTGGCAGACGAGCGCGCATGGCCGTCACGCGGGCCTGCGTTGCGGAGCGGCGCTGTTGTGGGCGGTGGCGCCTGGGGCCGGGCTGCCGGCAGCCGTGCGCTTGCGCCTGCCCCCCGCGGCGCTCCGCTGCTGGCCAGTCTGAAGTCCCGCTGCCACCGGTCTTGCGTGTCGTCGCCGATGGCGGGTGGAGCCGCTGCCGGAGTACGCACGGGCGAGGGCGCGCTGCATTCGACCTCGGGCAAGGACAAGCGCCAAATTGCGCAGGATCATCCGCAGCCGGCCGGTGGGGACCATTGGCGCAGCGTTTGCTGTCGATGTCCATGACGGGGCGGCAGTCCGGCGGGTGCGTGTTCCCGGACTGCGGGTGTTGCGGCGCCACACGCGTCGCTGCTACACTCTGCGAACTCTGATGCGGCCAAGCGGCAGTTTGAGGGCTCGGCAAGATGGAACCCGCAGCCTGTCCCCGCTACCAGATCTTTCTTGGACAAGAAAGCCTCCTCGTGAGGCTTTTTTGTTGGGCGCAGGATGCGCCGTGTCTGCGGCGGTCCGCGCAGGCGCCGGAGGAGCTGCCTGGAGTCGGAACATCGGCGAGGACGCTCCGGCACGGAGCAGGGAATGGGCCGCTTGTGCCCATTTTTTGTTTTTGCGACCTGGAAATGCATTGATGGATACGCACGCACTCGCACAACGCTTCAGCACCGTCCTGGCCGATCTCGGGCTGGAGTGCCTGGGCGTGGAATTCACGCCGTCGCAGGGCCAGAGTACCCTGCGGGTCTACCTGGACCTTCCCGAAGGCGCGGCGGCTGCCGAAGGCGAGCGGCGCGAGGTGGGCATCGAGGATTGCGAAGCGGCCAGTCGCGAGCTTTCCGCGCTGCTGGACGTGGAGGATCCGATTCCCGGCCACTACGTGCTGGAGGTCTCCTCGCCCGGGATCGACCGGCCGCTGTTCACCGTCGCGCAGTTCGCGCGGGTGACGGGGCAGGAAGTGAAGCTGCTGCTGCGCGCACCGCTGGAAGGGCGTCGCCGCCTGCGCGGCAAGCTGCTGTCGGTGGAAGGCGAGCGCATCTCGCTGGAGGCCGAAGGCAAGCTGTTCGTCTTCGAGCATGCCCAGGTGGAAAGCGCACGACTGGTGCCGGACTGGGTGGCGCTGGGCTACGCACCCAAGCCCAAGCCCGGCAAGGGCCCCGGCAAGAAGAAAGCCTGAGTCGTCCTGTTCAGCCGTGCGATCATGGATGGTCGCAGTACACAGCCAGGTCATGGACGAACCGATACTGAAAAAGTGCAGCCATGGATGGCTGCTTCCTGATCTTCGCGTTCACGGATGAGCGCAAAAGCACAGATAGTGCAGCCAGGGATGGTTGTTTCTTGATCTCGGCGTTCAAGGATGAACACAAAAGCCAAGTTACCGATCGGTCGCCGTCCGGCGCCCATGGAGTTGTTGCAATGAGCAAAGAGCTTTTGCTGGTGGTCGACGCGGTTGCCAACGAGAAGGGCGTGCCGCGCGAGGTGATCTTCGAGGCGATGGAGGCCGCGCTGGCCTCGGC
>Ga0134128_10003359_pt1 | contig 19590 bp, 14 predicted proteins | sample KB31754_FD_96462 | JGI IMG/M metagenome (GOLD analysis project Ga0134128, IMG submission 96462) | Terrestrial soil microbial communities with excess Nitrogen fertilizer from Kellogg Biological Station, Michigan, USA - KB3-175-4 | ecosystem: Environmental > Terrestrial > Soil > Unclassified ...
ACGATATAGCGCTTCGCAATCGCCTTGTGATCGGTGTCAGTAAACCACCCCCACACACCACTCGGCCGCGCCCACGTTCTCTCAAGCTCCTCACGCTCTTGCCGCATCGCCTCCGCCAGCTCTTCATCAGTTATCGAAGAGTTTGACCCCAGATAGGAGCGATCCTCCTTTTGCGCTTTTTGTGCCTTTTCGTGGCTAATATTTCTTTGTTCCTTTTCGTGGCTCATTTCAAACTCTGCAAGTACTCCACGAGCGCTTGTAAATCAGCGTCAGACAAATTGTTTTGCGGCATCCTGTTCCCCGGCTTGAACGTCTGCGAATCCTTGATCCACTGCGCCAGGTGCTCGCGCGTGTTCACGAGCGTCGCCGCTCCGATCATCTGGCGACTACCGACGTGCGTCAGGTTTGGTCCGATGTTCGAACCCGCCGGTGTACCGTTAATCGCGTGACACATCACACACGTCGTTGAAAAAAAGATCTGCTGCCCACGCTTCTGCACGTCACTCGTCGCTGCCACAGCCTGCTGCGTCTGATTTTGTCGCCACGCGTTGAACTGTTCCTGCGGCTCGGCGACGACCCACAGCGCCATCTTCGCGTGCTGGAGCCCGCAATATTCAGCGCACTGACCGCGATAGACGCCCGGCTTGTCTGCTTGTAGCCAGATAGTGCTGATCTTTCCCGGAATGAGATCTTTCTTGCCGGCGAGATTCGGCACCCAGAAACTGTGAATCACATCGGCGCCACGCAGGCTGAACATCACCGGCACGCCCACGGGAATGTGAATCTCGTTTGCAGTCGTGAAGATGTTGCTTGCGTCGACATCCTGGTAACGGACTTCCCACCACCATTGGTGTCCGGTCAGATCGATCGACAAACCATTCTTGGTCGGATCGTTAATCCGGAGCGAGCGCCCGGATGAGTAACTGGCAATCAAAAATACAAACAGGACGATGACTGTGATCGTGGTGGCGCTGATCACGACGTTGCGGCGGCGGCGTTCTGATTCCTCTGACGGCTCGAGCACCGGCACTCTATCAGCAGCTTCTTTCGTACGCTTTGTTAACGACAACAACACCGCGATCATCACGAGCACAAACACGATCGAGCAGACGATGAACATCAACCACCAGAGCCTGCTGATGTTCTCCGCGTTTGGACCAGCAGGGTTGATCGCGTTCTGAATGCCCCCGCACGAGGACACGCACAACGCCACGATGAGCGCCGGGATCAGTCGAGAGATTGTGCGGGTGATTTCGATCATTGTGGTGGCTCAGTTGTTTGCAGCGGCGTCTTTCTTTCGGTGCGTTGTTCCGAGCGGCGCGCGTTCATCGAGTCGTTGCGTGTCGGCGCGACGTCTTTGCGCAATTGGCCACTCATCGAGCGCACGTAGGCGACGAGCTGCTGCACCTGGTTGTCGGGAATCTTCTGGCGAAACGAAGGCATGCCGTTCGGGCGGCCTTCGACGATCGTCGAGTAGATGTTTTCCGGTCTGTCGCCGTAGATCCATTTCTCGTCCATCAGCGGTGGGCCAATACCGCCGCCGCCGTTGAAATGACAACCGCTACAGTTGTATTGCGAATAGAGTCGCTTGCCTTCGTTTGCGTCAAAGGCATGCTGGTCTGCAGGGTTCTGCACCGGCATCGGCATACCGCCGACGCCCGGACGAATATCGCTCATCGTGACGTCGTAGGATTTGAAATTGGCGGGCGGTGTCGAGAACGTTCGTTGCTCGCGTTTGCAGGCGGAAAAACAGAGAAGACAGAGACAAATACTCACGCAGCGGCGCAAAGGCGCAGCGCCTGCCGGTTTTTCGTCGCGCCGTAGCGCCGCTGCGTGAGTATTCTTCTTAAAGCTCATTTGCGTCCCCCACTCTTGGCACCTTGTACTCCTTCAGAATCCCATCGATTTCCTTGCGCCGATTCTCCAGAATGCCCTCAAGCTGATCCCTCAATTCCTGATCCCCTCTTCGCACACCCATCGAGATATCGAACACAAACGGCAGAAACGGCTGATCGATCTGCGGCGAAACCGGCACGACTTCCATTGGCACACGCGATTGCTTCGCGAAGTAACCGGCCAGCGGCCCCCACACGATCGCCAGATCAATGTCGCCCTTCTCGACTGCATCGACGATGCGCGCCGGTGGATTTTGCTGGCTGTAGTCGCCGTAGAGCGTGAAGCCTTTGACGTTGTCGACGATGTTGCGGCGCGTGAGCGCGTGCGCAGGCGGCGCGTTACTTTGATCGTCACCGATGATCTGTACGCCGATGCGAAGCTTCCTGAGCACGGGATCGTCAAACGACTTCACGTCGACATGACGATCTCTGCGAGAAAGAAAGACGTAGGTGGAGCGATAGTACGGCTTCGTGGTCAGCGCCATCTCGAACCCCGAGGGCACGCCGATCACGACGTCGCACATACCGGCCTTCAGAGTATTGCGAAAAAATCCGCGGCGCTGCGCCCACCACGTGTATTCGACACGTTCACCGAGATCCTGGGCCAATAACTCTGCGATCTTATTCTCAAAACCTTCGAGCCGCTGGTTCGAGAACGGAAGATTGTTTGGATCCGCGCAGACGCGCAGCACGCCGGCAGGTCGCGCGATTGTTTGCGCGGTGGCAACGGGAATTGTTGACTCCTTTTTACTCGTACAACTAACAAGAAAAAGAATTGCTCCCGCAGCGGCGCAAAGGCACAGCGGAAGACGGAAGCGCTGCGCCGTTGCGCCGTTGCGGGAGCAATCTTCTCTTAAGCTAAGGAAGCGCGAAGACATACAGCATGCCTCCTCTCGTCGTGTAATCCGGCAGATCAGCCATTGCGCCCACGAACCCGAGCGCCGCAGTCTGATCACGCGGATCCAACCCACCCGCCACGATCGCGCCGGACCATCCACCAACGCCCGCCAGGATCGCTATGTACTGCTTCCCATCCGGGCCGCGATACGACACCGGCTGCCCGATGATTCCCGAGCCACACTTGAACTGCCACAACAACGTTCCACTCTTCGCATCAAGCGCTTTGAACCAGCCATCCATCGTCCCGTAAAAAACGACGTCGCCCGCCGTCACAAGCGCGCCACTCCACACCGGAAAATTCTCACTAACGGCCCACACCTTCTGGTTCTTCACCGGATCCCACGCCAGAAATTCACCACGATTCCCGCCCGGTCCTGCATACATGCGCACGTTCATGCCGACGTACGGCGTGCCCGCGATGTAATTTGCTTCCAAGCCTTCCACATCCATGCAGAGATTCTGGTGTGGGATGTAGACGAGCCCGGTGCGCGGCGAGAATGCAGACGGTTGCCAGTCTTTCGCGCCGGGTGAAGCGGGACAGATCTCGCGTACGACCTTGCCGACCTCCGGCTTTTTCTCCTCGTTCTCAATCAATTTTCCCGTGCCCAGATCGACGCCTTTCGAAGACGTGATGTACGCAAACGGATTCGCTGAAAGCACCTGACCGTTTGTGCGGTCCATCACGTAGAAATAACCGTTGCGCTCGGGCCGCACGAGAACTTTGCGCGTCTGGCCGTTGACCGGCATGTCCATCAGGATCTGTTCGTTGACGCCGTCGTAGTCGTGCAGATCGTGTGGACTGAATTGATAAAACCAGCGCGCCTCACCCGTATCGACGTCGCGCGCAAAAATGCCACACGTCCACTTGTTATCACCGGGACGCTGATCGGGATTCCATGGCCCTGGATTTCCCGTGCCATATAAGATCAGGTTCTGTTCCGGGTCGTAAGAGATCCAACCCCACATCGTGCCGCCACCAATTTTCCACGCATCAGCAGGCCAGCTCGTGACGCCGAGATCCTTGCCGCGGTCCTGCGGGTAAAACGGATGAAAGTTTGGACCAATCAAAACGTCTGCATCAGGTCCGGTGTGATAAGCGCGCCACGCAATCTTTCCGTCGGCCGCATTCAGCGCCGTGAGCCAGCCACGCACGCCAAACTCACCGCCGCTGTTACCGACGAGCACTTTTCCTTTCACGACGAGCGGCGCCATCGTCATCGACTCGCCGAGATTGATGTCGCCGACCTTTGTCTTCCAGATCTCTTTTCCGGTCGCGGCGTCGAGCGCGATCGTGTTGTTGTCGAGTGTGTTGAAAAAGATCTTTCCGTCTGAGTACACACCGCCGCGATTAACAACATCACAGCACGCAACGCCCTGAGATGACGACGCTGGATTCGATTCGTATTTCCATTTGACTGGGCCACCGGGCTGCGTCAGATCGATCGCGTACACAACATTGGGATAAGGCGTGATGATGTACATCATGTTGTTCGCGATGATTGGTGCGGCTTCGTGACCACGCACGATGCCGGTCGAGAAGGACCATGCGAGCTTCAGTGCTGCGACGTTGCCGGTGTTGATGTCCTGAAGACCACTGAAGCGCGTGCTGGCGTAATTTTTGGCGGGCATTGTCCACTGCCCGTCTTCCGGTTCGACGGCGATAGTCGCGCCGGTGGGCGCGGTAAGTACCTGGTTTGGTGCGCCCTGTTGTGGTTGAGAGTTGTTTCTGGTGCAGGCAGCGGCTAGTAATAGACATGCGAAGATTGCCGCGCCGCGGAAACCGACTGACAAATTGTTTTTCACTTCCCCGCCCCGGTTCGTATGTGTAAAGCCGGACAGCTACATACAAACGTCGTGCAATTCGATCGCAGTTGGTCCTGCTGACAAGGGTGCGGGTATTATCGTTGCTTCACGTGAGGTTTAGTCTGACGCACATCGCAATGCATTGATCGCAGTAGTGAGAAACAGAACATCATCGACGCTCTGGTGTATGAGAAGACAACGCTTCGCGTTCGTGTTGGTCCTGATCGCGATAGGTGTTGTTAGTGTTTCGGCCCAGGACAAGTCTGTACCGATCTACGGTAAAGTTACTGATCCGAATGGCGAGCCGATCCAGCACGCGTCAGTGGAGTTTGAATCCGACGGAAACACGACTCGCACACTCACTGATCTGTCCGGAGATTTTACAGTGTTTAGTGCGCGAGCGTACGGAATACTCTCGATCAGCTCACCAGGTTTCAGTACCGTCAAGATAAAAGTCAATGCTGAGAAATATTCCCTCCGCATACGACTCTATCCCGCAGTCATAAACGAGCGCGTCGTGGTCAGCGCACCTATCACTTACGAAGAGCGCATTCCACCAACTTCCAGCAGCCAATTCAATGTTGGTACACACGAGATCGCTTCGGCGGGCGCGCTCACGATTGATGATGTACTCCGCCAGGTCCCAGGCTTTTCTCTCTTCCGGCGATCGGGTGGATTGACGACGAATCCGACCGCGCAAGGTGTTTCGCTCAGAGGCGTGGGCGCGAGTGGCGCGAGTCGCGCGCTCGTCTTGCTTGACGGCGTGCCTCTAAACAGTCCGTTCGGCGGCTGGGTCTACTGGAATCGCGTTCCGCGCGTGAACATCGAGAATGTATCGGTACAGAATGGTGCGAGCTCCAGTCTCTACGGCAGCGGAGCGCTCGGCGGCGTTGTGAACATCACCAGCGATACACGTTGGGGCACAGGGCTCGACGTTTTAGCTTCCGCCGGCAATAAAGGCACTGCGGTCACGTCATTTAGCGGTGGGAAGATTTTAGGCGACTGGGCGATCGTCGCCGCAGGTGAAGCGCTACACACAAACGGATACGTGCTCGTACCCGGGAACCAGCGCGGTGCGGTCGATACTGCTGCGGGAACCGGCGATCTTGGTGGCTCAGTCACGGTTTCAAACGTTGCTCACGGGTTTTCATTCCTTCGTCTCAGCTCGTTTGGCGAGAGTCGCCAAAACGGCACGCCCATTCAGGTCAACGACACGCGCATCTCGTCGATCGATTTCGGACTCGACTCAACGCTACCGAAAGTCGGTCCGGTTTTGCTTCGACTTTACGGATCGAGTGAGACGTTTAATCAAAACTTTTCCGCAGTTGCGGCGGATCGTGAGTCTGAGTCGTTGACGAACCGGCAACGCAATCCGTCGCAGCAAGTTGGTTTCGTGTTTCAAGCGACACCGAACATCGGTTATCACCAGGTGCTGCGGCTCGGTGTTGAAGGTCGCGAGGTACGCGGCCACAGTGCGGAGACGACGTTCAATAATTCGAGAGTCACGGCGTTTGTCGATGCTGGCGGACGGCAAAGATCGATTGGCGTTTTTGCGAATGATTCTGTGTACATCGGATCGTGGCAGTTTGGTTTCGGAGGTCGAGTCGATCACTGGCTCAACAGCCGTGGTTTTTCGAATCGCACGCCGGTGGTTGGTACACCAACGCTGAATGCGTTTGCGGATCGAACAGAGACTGCATTTAGCCCGCGGCTTTGGTTATCTAAACGCTTCGACAAGGGTGTTGAAGTGAGCGCGTCCGCGTATCGCGCCTTTCGCGCGCCGACGCTAAACGAGTTGTACCGCAACTTTCGCGTGGGGAATGTGGTGACAAACGCGAACGCCGATTTGAGTGCGGAGCGACTGACGGGCGGCGAGGCTGGAATCGGTTTCAATCCGTTCGAGGGACTGTTTGTTCGTGGAAATGTTTTCTGGAGTGATATCGACGATTCGATCGCGAACGTCACCCTCACGACCACGCCCGCGCTCATTACTCGACAACGACAAAACCTCGGGGCGATTCGTGCGCGTGGGGCTGAGTTGTCGGCAGTGATGAAAATCAATTTCCGTTGGGAAGTGTCGGGCGAGTACATGTTGACGGACAGCACGGTGCTGCGTTTTCCGGCGAATCGTGCGCTGGAGGGATTGATGGTGCCGCAGGTGCCGCGACACCAGTTTAATTTTCAGGTGACGTACAGCGGTGAGAATTGGTTAGTGTCGACGCAGGGACGTTTTGTGAGCAGGCAGTTTGATGACGATCAAAACTTGTTGCCGTTGGCGAGGTTTTTCACGCTCGATGCTGAGGTGACGCGACGAATTTCCGAGAAGCTGCGATTGTTTGTGGCGTTCCAGAATTTGACTGGCAGCAGGTACGAGATTAGTAGCACGCCGGTTTTCACGGTCGGCCCGCCCGTTTTAGTTAGAGGCGGCGTGCGTGTGATGCTGAAATAGACGTGCTTACATTGGACACAGTCAGTACCACCTGCGGTAGCGGGTGGGTGCGCAGCCAACTAGTCGCGCCGCACGGCTACGCACCCACCCGCTACCGCAGGTGGTACTGACCCGATCCCCTATTGACGCCCCGATCCGGGTTCAGCTTTCTTCCGGTGCTGTTCCGCAAGTACACCTGACGGCGTGACAGAAGCCACCGTCGACATCACCTTGTTCTTGAATCCACTCACCACATCGCCCTCGCCATTCATCATCGCATCGAAGCCGACCTTCGCCACGTCAACCGGATCGTCCTTCTTCGACTGTCCAATCTCAGTGTCTTCCATTCCCGCGCGCTCGAAGAACTCAGTCTCGGTCGCACCCGGCATCAAACACGTCACCGTCACGCCGCTGTCCTTCAGCTCCGCCCGCAATGCGAATGAAAACGAATCGATGAAAGCCTTGCTCGCGTTGTAGACAGCGTTGTACGTACCCGGCGTGTAACCCGCGATCGATCCCGTGATCAGAATTCGTCCCTGACCGCGCGACCGCATGTCTCTCCCAACCTTCTGTATCAAATAAACTGTGCCCGTGATGTTTGTATCGATCACGTGCTTCACGTCGTCGAAATCCTGTTCGAGAAAGCTTCCGCCAAGTCCGTGTCCGGCATTCGCCAGCAGCGCATCCACCGTCCTGCCCTGCGCTGCCTCATAAAACTTGTCGACACCTTCGCGCGTCGCAAGATCAGCCTGCACCGCGTGAACTTCGACGCCATAGTTTTGAAACTGTTTCGCCGCTTCCTCGATGCGCGGCTCGTCTGCGACTACGATCAAGTCCCAGCCTTCTTTCGCGCACAAGATCGCGAGCTCGTAACCGATGCCGGTCGATGCACCCGTCACCATCGCCAGCGGTCGTCCGTTTGTTGATTCTCTTGAAGCCATAAACCTTCCCCTTGTTCGTATTTTCTGCGCGTCGAATGGCAACTAACGTACCAGCGACTTGAGGGTCAACGCATTTCGCACTGCTGCGCCTTCGGGATCGTTGTTGAAGTAGACGTACACCGCATTCACTCGCTCGCGCCAACTCTCGATCCTCTCAGCCCACTTCTGTAGCTCTTCGTCCGAATATGATCCCCAGTACTTCGCGCTTGTCGGCCCGTGAAAACGGATATAAGAAAACCCGGCAGTGATCTCATTCGGTACTTTCATGTCCGCAAAGTCGTGTATGCAAAACGCCACCTTGTGCTTCCGCAGCAGCCGGTAAACTTCCGGCACAAACCAGCTTTCCTCGCGAAACTCAAACGCATACTTGTGCTGCGGCGGCAACGACTCGAGAAACTCCGCGAAGCGCTCGATGTTCACCTTCCAGCGCGGCGGTAGCTGAAACAGAATCGGTCCGAGTTTCTTTTCGAGACGGTCCGCGACAAGGAAGAACTTCTCCGACGAACTCTGCGGATCTTTCAGTTTCTTCATGTGCGTAATGAAGCGACTCGCCTTCACCGCGTAAACAAAGTTCGACGGCGAAGACTCGCGCCAGTTGTCGAAAGTCTTCGCCGTTGGTAATCGGTAGAAACTGTTGTTGATCTCGACGGTGTTGAAGTAGCGCGCGTAGTAGTCAAACATCTGCGCGCTCTTCGTCCCGGGCGGGTAGAAGACACCCTCGAGCCAGTGCTTGTAATGCCATCCGGAAGTGCCGACAAAAACCTTCACACTTCAATTGACTACAAACTCTGATCCGCGCTTTTAATCCGCGTTATCCGCGTTTCAGTTTTTCGACGTCTCGCGCTTCGATCCGATGTACTTCTCGAACCACTCGAGATTCGCCTTCATCGCCGCGAGCTGCATCTTCGGCTCGGTAGGCCCGTGCGGCTGTCGCGGCAACACGAGCATGCGCGTCGGCACGCCCTTCACTTTCAGCGCGTTGTAAAACTCATAACCTTGCGAGATCGGCACGCGAATATCTGCCTCGCCATGCTGAATCATCGTCGGCGTCGTGACGTTCTTCACGTTGAACATCGGCGAGTGCTTCTGGTAAAGATCCATCGCCTCCCAGAACTGTCCGCCGAAGTAGTCAGGAACAAACGCCGGAATGTCAGCCGTGCCGTTGAAGCTCATGAGATTCGTGACCGGCGCGCCCGCTGACGCGGCTTTGAAGCGTGACGTTTGCGTGACGATCCACGACGTCATGAACCCACCATAGCTCCAACCCATCACACCGAGACGCTCCGGATCGGCAACGCCCATCTCAACCACGCGATCGACTCCGGTCATCAAATCCTCGTAATCACCAAAGCCCCAGTCCTTAATGTTTGCACGACGAAAGTCAGTGCCGTAACCGCTCGAGCCGCGCGGATTCGGACGCAGGATCGCGTAACCGCGTGACGCAAACGTCGCGAGCGGGTAAACACCTCGGCCGCCGATGAATGCCTGTTGGAACACGCCTGCAGGTCCGCCGTGAACGTTAAGAATCAGTGGCACCTTCTGTCCGGCTTGATAACCGACTGGATAAGTCAACAAACCTTCGATCTGTTTTCCGTCTTTCGATTTCCAGGTGATGACTTCGGTGCGGCCGAGCGCCGGCATTTTGAAGTCAGCATTGACAGTCGTGATCTGCACCGGGTTGAAATTCGATGCTGACGAGATGTAAACGTCTCCGGGTGTGTCGGAAGTTTGCCTGACAAAACCAAACGTCGTGCCGGTGCTATTGAGATTGAATCCGCCAATAACTGCGGGTGTGGTCTTGATCTCATCGATGCGATTCGCGGCGACGTCGAGCACGTAGATCTGCGTGCCGGTTCCTTTCGGCTCGGAGAAATAGATTCGTTTACTGTCGCTGGACCATCCGGCGATGCCTGGTTGCGCGTCGAACGAACCGACGAGCGTCTTCGGTTGACCGCCATTCGCGGAGAAGATCTGGATCACGCCGGCTTGCGCCCAGCGCGGTGGATTGTCGCTGGCGAGCACGAGGATCGAGTTTCCGTCCGGTGAATAAAGCGGAGAAGTTTCCGCAGCGGGCGAGTTAGCCAGATCAGTGATCTTGCCGCTTGCTACTTCGATGATCGAGACATCAGAAGTGGGCCAATCGTTTGCGAGCGGTGACTTGACGTGACCAAAAGCGATGCGCGATCCGTCGCCCGACCAGTCAAAATCTTCGACGTGGTAGTTGGCAGTCGTGAGTTTGCGCGGTTCGCGTTTGCCGTTCGCGTCTTTCTGAATCGCGAGCATGTAGAGGCGCGCCAGCTTCACGTTTTCATCGACCCAGCGAGAGTCGTTCCTGCCTTTGTCGTTCTTCTCTTCCTCTTCAGTCTTTGCATCGGTCATCGTGAAGGCGATCGAGCGCCCGTCAGGCGACCACACGAAGTTACCCACGGCGCTCTTGCCGTCTGTAAGTGGCTCCGCTTCACCGCCGTTCATGCTCAGCAGGTAGAGTTGATTTCTGTTGTCTTTGCGATTCGACGTGAAGGCAATCCAGTTTCCGTCGGGCGACCACTTCGGATTCGTCGAAGACTTCTCACCGAATGTTAGCTGCGTATTCTGTTTGGCGGCGATGTTGGCCAGCCAGATCTGAGTCACAAACTCGCTCTTGTCCGCCGTCATGACTGCCTCGTTGACGGTATAGACCACACGCTTTCCGTCAGGAGAAACTCTCGGTGGGCGCACCGCCTTCAACTTAAATTGCGTCTCCGGATCCCACGTTTGCGCGGTAGCGGTGACGGTGAAAAGGACGAGTAGAGTTAGAGCCAGGGTTAGGACTTTCATGATAATTCTCCTGAGTTGGAATTCGATCGAAGGTTGCGAAACTTTTACTCTTGAGTAGCTGGAAAGTCAATGATCATTGTAAGCTGCGAAACCGTGGATTTAATTCCAATATCTGTAATCGAAGAAGCGCGGCGTGTGATTGCCGGAAAAGCGATCCGAACGCCGCTCGTTCGTCTCAATTTGCTCGATGCGCCGGCAGAGATCTACTTGAAATTGGAGAATCTCCAACCGATTGGATCGTTCAAGATTCGTGGGGCGGCGAATGCGATTGCGCGCTTGTCGCCGGAGCATCTCGAGCGTGGGGTTGTGACGGCGTCAGCGGGAAACATGGCCCAGGGTGTCGCATGGTGTGCACGCGAGCTGGGCGTGGCGTGTACGGTGATCGCGCCATCTTCAGCGCCGGACGCGAAGGTGTTAGCTGTCGAGCGGCTCGGTGGTCGCGTGATCAAGGTTTCGTTTGACGATTGGTGGCGGGCGTTTGAGCAACGCTCGTTTCCTGGTGTTGATGGAACGTTCATTCACTCGTTTGACGATCCGCATGTAATGGCTGGCAACGGCACTATCGGTTTGGAAATCCTGGAAGACTTGCCTGATGTTGATGCAGTGGTGATTCCGTGGGGTGGTGGCGGGCTCACGTGCGGCATTGCGTCAGCGCTACGTCAATTACATCCGTCTTGTAAGATTTTCACCGCAGAGGTTGCAACCGCAGCACCATTCTCCGCCTCGTTAACCGCCGGTGCTCCAACCGTCATCGACTACCAACCGTCATGGGTCGACGGCATCGGCGCGAAAGCAGTCTTCCCCCAAATGTTCGACCGCGCACGTTCTTTGGTTGACGGCGCGCTCGTCGCCGATCTCGACTCGATCGCCTCCGCCCTTCGTTTATTGATCACGCACAACCACATCGTCGCCGAAGGCGCGGGTGCCTGTCCCGTCGCCTGCTCCCTCTCCGGCGCCGCCGGTACCGGCAAGATCGTCTGCATCATCTCCGGCGGCAACATCAATTCGTCAAAACTCTCCACTCTTTTAAGTTCTACTTAGCGACGAGAAACGGCAAAAACTTTTTTGTGCTTTTGTGCCTTTTTGTGGCTCAAATAAGTTGCACTTAGGTAACAGGTTTGTGAAAGGGTGCTGACAGCATGAAACGCGGTGCACTATCGAACTTATAACGAGCAAAGGGTTAGTGAAAGGAGTTTTAAAGATGTCAACGAGATATGACGATCGTGACGATCGTGATTATGACCGTGACTCACAGTATTACGGCCAGTACAACCGGCGTTCGAGTTTAGACAACACGCGCTCGTTCGGAGAGCGTTCTGAAAATCGCTGGGGTGAGAGCCGTTACGGTGAGAATCGCGGGCGTGAAGGTCGCTACGGTGAATCCGGCGGTGGTGGTCGCGGATACGGCGGTGGCAGCTATGGCCGCGGCGGCTACGGTGGGGGCGGAAGAGAATCCGAAAGATACAATCGCGAATCGTCTTCGGGAGGAGGTCGTGAAAGCGGTCGCGAAGGTTATTGGGGCCGCGGCTGGGAGAACGAGCGCGACGACGACGCGCGCGAAAGCAGGTACGGCAGCTACGGACGCTCGGGCGCCGAACGCGGTTACAGCGAAGGCATGCGCGAGTCTTCGCAACGCTATAACTATCCAACCGGCTCCCGTTCTAATGAGTCTTACGGTGGCCGCAGTTCTGAATACGATCGCGATCGATACGACCGCGGAGAAGATCGCGGCTGGTGGGATCGTGCTTCGGACGCAGTGGCCTCGTGGTTTGGTGATGAAGATGCCGAGCGCCGGCGTGGTATGGACCAGCAGCGCGAACATCGCGGGCGTGGACCGAAAAATTATCGCCGTTCCGACGAGCGCATCAAGGAAGATGTTAACGATCGACTGAGCGACGATTACTACGTCGACGCGTCTGAGGTCGAGGTCATGGTATCGAACTCCGAAGTGACATTGACGGGTATGGTCAACAGCCGCGAAGACAAACGACGCGCTGAAGACATTGCGGAGTCAGTGTCGGGTGTGACGAACGTCGAGAATCGTCTACGCGTGAAGGGTCGTTCCGGCGATTATTCGAGCTCGAGCACCAGCACCGGATCGAGTATGGGAACAGGAGCGGGAACGGGAACGGGATCAAGCAGCATCAGCGGCGTTCCCGGAACCACAACCAGCTCCGCCGCCGCCGGTGGTGGCAAAACAAGTAACACCTAATTTAATTAATCATTAGGCAAGAACAAGACAGGAAGAGGGGCTTGCCCCCGCCGTTACTTGGATGGGACGAGCGGGGGCAAGCCCCTCTTCCTGTCTTGTTCTTTCTTCAGTGCCCTTTAAAAATTTAGCCCACCAGCATCGATTTCCACGCGTTAGTGTAATAGGGAGGAATTTGTCGTCCCTGTAACAAGTAATCTACAATAGCCGCTGCTTCGTTAGAGCCCAGAGAACCTCCCCCGGATTGAGCGTTGTCGTTCCCCGCGCGCACAAGGATCGGTCGCTACGAAATATGCTCCCAACTCGGCGCGGGTGGCATGGGTGAGGTCTACCTCGCCAATGACACCAAACTCGATCGCAAAGTCGCACTCAAAATTCTGCCTTCCGACATAGTTGCCGATCCGACCGGGGAACGCGTGCGTCGCTTTGTACAAGAAGCTAAGGCGGCTTCGGCGCTCAACCACCCAAACATTCTCACTATCTACGAGATCGACGAGGTCGATTCAGAACACTTCATTGCCACCGAGTTCATCGACGGCGACACCCTGCGCGACCGGATAAGAAAAGGACCACTCAGCCCAGCCGACACTCTCGAGATTGGCATTCAAGTCGCCGGCGCACTCTGCTCAACACACGACGTCGGCATCATTCATCGTGACATCAAGCCAGACAACATCATGCTGCGTCACGACGGCATCGTTAAAGTCCTCGATTTTGGTCTTGCGAAACTCAGCCGTGAAAGGCAAACAGTCGAGACTGACTCTCTTGCCCCAACGCAGAACTTCATCAACACCGCGTACGGTATGGTGCTCGGCACCGCGCACTACATGTCGCCTGAACAAGCACGAGGCATGGAGCTCGACGCCCGCACAGACATCTGGAGCCTCGGCTGCGTGCTCTACGAGATGATTTCCGGGCGCCAGGCATTTGCCGGCCCAACCACGATCGATGTCATGTCGGGAATTTTAAATCGTGACCCGGAATCGCTTTTGCCCCACTTGCCGGACGGACCGCGCGAGCTCGATCTCATCGTCCGGCGCGCGCTGCGCAAAGAGCGCGAGGATCGCTACCAGTTGGCTAAAGACTTGCTAATCGATTTAAAGGATCTAAAGCGACAGATCGAAACGCAGTCACACAGAGTAGTGACCACGAGATTGTCAGGCGAGTCGTTCACGACAGACGCCGTGCCTGACAATTCGATCGCGGTGCTCTACTTCGAGAATATGAACTCGGAAAAAGAGAGTGACTACTTCTGCGCCGGCATGACCGAAGACATCATCACGGATCTCTCGAAGATCAAAGAGCTGAAAGTCGTCTCGCGTACTGACGTGCTTCCGTTCCGTAACAAGGAAGTGAACACGCGCCAGGTCGGCGACGCACTGCGCGTGAACTACATCCTCGAAGGCAGCGTGCGAAAGGCCGGCAACAGGATTCGCATCACGGCGCAGCTCATCAGCGTTCGCGACGGCTATCACCTCTGGGCCGAACGTTTCGATCGCATGGTCGAAGACATCTTCGATCTGCAAAACGAAGTCTCGCAAAAGATTGTCGAGGCGTTGAAAGTGTCTCTCACTGAATCCGAGCGCGAACTGCTGACGCAGAAGCCGACGGACGATCTGCGCGCTTACGATTTCTACATGCGCGGTCGCGAGCTTCTCTATTTGAAAGGCAAGCGAAATACCGATAGCGCGATCAAGATGTTTGAAGCTGCGGTCGCGATCGATCCGGAGTTTGCATCGGCTTACGCCGGACTCGCAGAAGCTTACTCGACGATGTACGAGTGGTACGACGGCGCTTCTACGTGGCTGAGTAAAGCGATCGAGGCGAATCAGAAAGCGCTCGAGCTCGAGCCAACGTCTCTCGACGCCAAGTTTGGCATCGCCACCGTCTATTTCAACCAGCGCCGGTTTTCTGAGTCGAAGCGCGCGATCGAGGAGCTTCTCAAAGAGAACGCTGACTTTTATCCCGGTCATCTACGGCTCGGCATCATTGCGGAGCTATCGAACGATTTGGAAGGTGCACGGAAGCACTACCGGCGCGCCGCGGAGCTCAAGCCTTACGACGAAGACGCCTGGATGTTTCTCGCGGGCGCGTATCGAAAGCTTGGCAACGGGACGTCTGCCGACAAAGCCGCGCTCAAAGTCATCGAGATCACGTCGCGAAAGCTCGAAGCGAGTCTTGACGATATCATCGTGATGAGTCGCCTCGCGGAAGCGTATGCGCGCTTTGGCAGTCGTGAAGAAACGACCGCCACGTTAAGGCGAGTGCTCGAGTTGGAACCAAATGACGGCCTCGCTGTATACAATTGTTCGTGCGCTTACGCGTTACTAGAAGAAAAGAACGCAGCGTTGGTTCTGCTTCGTCGCGCGTTTGAGAGTGGATTCAGGACCGTAGCCCACTGGGCCAGGGCGGACAGCGCCTTCGATTTAATACGTGATGACGAAGAGTTTCAGAAGTTGTTAACCGAACTGCAATAAAATCCGATTGGAGAACATCAATGCCAAAGTATGTTATCGAGCGAGTGGTGCCCGGGGCCAGCAAGCTGACACCCGCGGAATTGAAAACGTTGTCGCAGCGGTCGTGCAGTGTGTTGAATGAGATGGGACCGCAGATTCAATGGGTCCAGAGCTACGTGACAGACAATAAGCTTTACTGCGTTTACGTTGCGCCGAATGAAGAGATGATTCAGGAGCACGCGCGGCGCGGTGGATTTCCGGCGAATCACGTTGCGCAAGTGAAGACGATCATCGACCCGACAACTTCCGAGGAATAAATGGATCTTCGAGCAATTCAAAAGCCACTGAAAGAGAAGTATCGCAGCGATCCACACAGCTCGCGCATCACGCTGCGGGCGCAGAGCGATCAAACCGATACTCCGATTACATGCTCAGTGGAAGTCGGTCAGAAGATCTTTGAAGCGCAGGCGCATAGCGGTGTCGGTGGTCCCGGCACCGCAGCCTGTTCCGGTGATCTGCTGTTGGGCGCGCTTGCCGCGTGTGCTCAGTTGACTTGCCAATTAGTCGCGACAGCGATGAAAATCCCATTCGAACACATTCGCGTGGAGGTTGAAGGCGAGATGGATCTGAGCGGCACGCTCGGTATCTCGAAAGAGGTACCGGTTGGTTTTCAGGACATCCAAGCCCGATTTGATATCAAAGCCCCCGACGCAACCCCAGACCAATTAGCCGCGCTAAAAGAGAAGACCGAGCAATATTGCGTGGTCATGCAAACCCTGATGAATCCCCCGCAGATACGGACGAGTTGGTCCTAAACAAAAGAATAGATGAACGTTGAGTTGCAAGTGCCGTCATTTGAGTTAGCGACCGAGTGGCTGAACCGGCGGATTACTGCGCGGCAGACGAAGGGTCATGCAACGCTGGTCCACTTCTGGTCTGTCAGCTCGGAAGCGTCGAAGACCAACCTGGGCCAGGTGGCGCAGCTACGCGATCAGCGCAAGCGTGAAGGACTGCGCGTTGTCGCGGTACACGTACCGCAGTCTGATGCTGAGAAAGATCCACGCACTGTGCGCGACGCGATCGCGCGGCTCAATCTCACGGAGCCCTGCGCGCTTGATAACGACTACAAAGTCAGTCACGGACAGGAAAATCTTCCCGTCTATTTCCTGTTCGATCCAGAAGGCGAGATCCGCGCTTCCGCAACCGGAGCGAACGGTCTCGACACGATCGAAGACAAACTGGACCAACTACTCGCCGAACTGCGATCTAACAACCCTTTTTGCGCCACGTGTGAGCGTTTCCTGAACAAAGAAGCGATGTTCTGCGCCGACTGCGGCTCGCCGTTAACACTGCCCGGCGCCGGCGCACATCCGTATTACGAAAGTCACTTCGTCGCTTCCCTTCCCACGGTCCAATTCGTCAACACCGATCCATTGATCGGACACAAGATCGATGGCAAGTATGAACTCGTGGCGAAGCTGGGCGAAGGCGGCATGAGCGTCGTCTATCGCGCGCGTCGCGTGCACATCGGCGATGACGTGGCGGTGAAGATCCTCACGGGCAAGTTCGTCAAAGACGACGCCGCACTGGCACGTTTCCGGAGAGAAGCACGCGCGGCCGCGATGCTGCGCCATCCAAACGTCATCACCATTCACGACTTCGGTGAAACTGATGACGTACACGCGCCGGCGTACATCGTGATGGAGTTTGTTAGAGGAACGCCATTGCGGGAGCTGCTGAAAAGTGAAGATCATTTTTCAGTGGAGCGTAGTGCCCGGCTGATGCGTGGTATCTGCGCGGGTGTCGGCTCAGCGCATCGACAAGGCGTGGTCCATCGCGATCTCAAACCGGAGAACATTCTCGTCGTCGCGCCTGATGACGATTTCGAAGTCGAGAGTGTGAGAGTGGTCGACTTCGGTTTGGCGAAGCTACTGGCTGACGCCGGCGCCACATCTTCAGGCGCGGTTGTCGGCACGCCTTTTTACATGTCGCCTGAACAATGTTTGGGCGAGCCACTCGACGCGCGCTCAGATGTTTATAGTCTGGGCACGATGTTCTACGAGATGATTTCGGGTAGGAGACCGTTTGAAGCCGAGACCGTTTCCGGTGTGATTAACAGGCACTTGCAGGAACCGCCGCCGCCGTTTGCTGAATCGCTGGGTATACCGCGCCGGATATCGATGGGGATCATGCATGCGCTGGCAAAAGATCCGGATGCTCGACCGCAAACGGCAACTGAACTGGCGCGGCAAATGGGGTTAATTTAGACACGCCGCGACACGCGCGCTATCGCCTTCGCGAGCTCATTCAACTCAATCGGCTTCGACAAGTGCAGCGCGTAACCCGCATTCAACGCCTTCGACTCATCGAGCACGCCCGCATAACCCGTCACGGCGATCGCCGGAATACGTTCACCATCACCTTCGATCTCACGCAACCGCCGCATGAAATCGTAACCATCCATCTCCGGCAAGCCGATGTCTGAAACAACAACATCAGGCCTCCAGTCTTCGATCATCTTCAACGCCATCGACGCCGAATCGCTTGCCCTCACTTCCGCGCCGTAACGTCCGAGCGCGAGTGTGATCAACTCGCGTGTATCCTGCTGATCGTCAACAGTGAGAACTTTCAATCCACTCAACACATCGGGATTCAGGTCCGCCTTCGATTGCGGATAACCCGGCGCTTCCGCGCTCGGTTCTGTTGGACGCAGCAACTCGGTAATCAGGGGCAGCGTGACAATGAACGTCGCACCTGTCCCCTTGCCGTCACTCACTGCGCGAATGTCGCCGCTATGCATCGCCACCAGACTACTCACGATCGAGAGCCCGAGTCCGAGACCACCATGCGTGCGCTTCGCCGAAGTATCAGCCTGCCTGAAGCGCTCAAAGATGTACGGCAGAAACTCCGGCGCGATGCCTTCACCTGTATCGCGAATCACGATCTCGACACGTGGCCCAACCGAACGCAGCTCAACTTCCACCTGACCGTCTTTCGGCGTGAACTTCACCGCGTTTGACAGCAGATTCCAAACGACCTGTTGCAATCGCACCGCTTCGCCCATCACGAGCCCGGCATTTGCATCGAGCGCCGTGACGATCTGAATGTTCTTCGCTTCCGCCGCCGGACGAACAGCATCGATCGCAGCCTGAATAACGCTCACCAGCTCGATCGGCTTCGGCTCGAGTTGCAACTTACCGGTCACGATGCGCGAGATATCGAGCAGCTCATCGATGATCGCACGTTGAGCTTCAGCGTTGCGCTCGATGATGTCGATACCACGCGCGCGATCCGCATCACTGAGCTTGCCGCGCTTCAGCAAGTGGGTCCAGCCGAAGATCGCATTGAGCGGCGTGCGCAGTTCGTGCGAAAGCATCGCGAGAAAATCGTCTTTCACGCGATTCGCAATCTCGGCGCTCGCACGGGCTTTCTGCTCGCGCGCTATCAACTGCAACACCGCCTCTTCCGCCTCGCGACGCACACGCTGAAGATTCAAGTGCGCCTCAACACGCGCCATCAGCTCGCGCGCTGAAAAGGGTTTGATCAAATAGTCGTCGGCGCCTGCGCCCATGCCCTCGACACGCGACTCCTCACCGGCTCGCGCTGACAGCAGTATTACGGGCGTCGTTCGCGTTCTCTCGTCAGCACGCAAAGCCTTCAGCAAGCCGAATCCATCGAGCTTCGGCATCATCACGTCAGACAAAACAAGATCAAATTTCTGACTGAGCGCTGCGGCGAGAGCAGTTTCACCTTCGGCCACTGCTTCGACGTCATATTTCGTCGCCAGTAATCGCCGTAGATACTCACGCATGTCTGTGTTGTCATCGGCGAGCAGAATACGGGCGCGTGGCTGGTCCACGGACGTTGCCGGAGTTTCGGGTAAAGCAAACCTATCGAGGTGATTGGTTTCGTCAGGAAGCCACTTCAGCAGCTCGTCAATGTACGCGTCACCGCGCAAAGTCGTGGCTGCGAGCGTACGCGCGCCGCCGAGTCGTTCCGCAGGCAAGTGCGCCGAGCCGGTGGGAATACTGATAGTAAAAGTGCTCCCCCGCCCAACTTCACTCTTGACTCGCACCGAGCCGCCGTGGAGTTTCACGAGCTCCTGGACCAGCGCGAGTCCGATGCCGGATCCTTCATAACT
>Ga0134128_10003361_pt1 | contig 19585 bp, 19 predicted proteins | sample KB31754_FD_96462 | JGI IMG/M metagenome (GOLD analysis project Ga0134128, IMG submission 96462) | Terrestrial soil microbial communities with excess Nitrogen fertilizer from Kellogg Biological Station, Michigan, USA - KB3-175-4 | ecosystem: Environmental > Terrestrial > Soil > Unclassified ...
CGCGGCGCGCTGATCGGGCCGATCCTGGGCTGCATCGGCATCCAATGGCTGACGGCGGCGCTGGGCGCCAATGCGCCGACCGGCGCGGGCGGCTTTGCCGCCGTGCTCGGCAATGCGCCGCTGGTGCTCGGCGCCATCCTCATCGCCTTCGTGCTGCTGGTGCCGAAGGGCCTGGCGCCGACGCTGGCCGATCTCACCGGCCAACGGATGCGCGCCCGATGACGGCGCTTCTGCTGGAGACGCGCGGGCTCGGCATGCGCTTCGGCGGCGTGCAGGCGGTGCGCGATGTCGATTTCCGGCTCGCCGAGCGCGAGCTTCGCTGCCTGATCGGCCCCAATGGCGCCGGCAAGAGCACCTTCTTCAAGCTGCTGACCGGGCAGTTGCAACCGACCTCGGGCGAGGTGCTGCTGCGCGGCGAGAATATTTCTCGCCAGCCGCCGCATCAGATCGCGCGGCGCGGCATCGGCATCAAGACCCAGGCGCCGACCGTGTTCGAGGGCCTCAGCGTGCGCGAGAACCTGTGGCTTTCGGCGGCGCGCGTGGCGCGCGGGCGGCAGGCGGGCGCCATCGTCGAGGACATGCTGGAGCGCGTGGGCGTCGGCGAGGTCGCGGGACGCATCGTCGGCGAACTCGCCCACGGCCAGCGCCAATGGGTGGAGTTGGGCGTCGTGCTCGCCACCGATCCCGACCTGGTGTTGCTCGACGAGCCGGCGGCGGGCATGACCGACAAGGAGGTGCTGCGCACCGCCGATCTCGTGCGCGAGATCAACAAGACCAAAGCGCTGATCGTCGTCGAGCACGACATGCAGTTCATTCGCATGATCGCCGGCAAGGTGACGGTGTTCAACCAGGGCGCGGTGCTGGTCGAGGACAATGTCGAGGCGATCCTGAACAACCCGACGGTGCGCGACGTCTATCTCGGCAAGCAGGCGGCGGCGTGATGTTGGAGGTCTCCGAACTCAGCGCCGGCTATGGTCGCATCCCGATCCTCAACAAGGTGACGTTCTCGGTCGCTGAGGGTGAGTTCGTCGGCGTGCTCGGCCACAACGGCATGGGCAAGACGACGCTGTTGCGCGCGCTGATGGGCTATCTGCCCGCCACCTCCGGCCGCATCGTCTTCGCCGGGGCCGATTTCACCCGCGCCGAGCCCTACAAGCGGGCGCGCGCCGGCCTCGGCTACGTGCCGCAGGGGCGCGAGATTTTCCCCGGCCTCAGCGTGCGCGAGAACCTGCGCATGGGCGCCTTGAGCCGCTCCGACGAGGCGAGCGTCATCGAGGCGGCGCTGGAGCAATTCCCGCGGCTGAAGCGGCTGATCGACCGGCCCGGCGGCGCGCTCTCCGGCGGCGAGCAGCAATTGCTGGCGATCGCGCGTTGCCTGGTCGGCGCGCCGAAGCTGATCCTGCTCGACGAGCCGACCGAGGGCATCCAGCCTTCGATCATCGACGAGATCGTCGAGACGCTGCTGCGCCTGCGCGAAAAAGGCGGCCTGACGATGATCCTGGTCGAGCAGAACCTCGATTTCATCGCCGCGCTGTCGCAGCGCGTGCTGATGATCCAGAAGGGCGTTATCGTGCGTTCGGCCAAGCCCGAAGAGTTGCACAATGTCGGGCTCATGCATGAGTTCATCGGCGTCGCCGAGTAGCGGCGTCTCAGGTTAGATCGCAAGGGAGGTAATCATGACGGTCAGGCGCCCCACGCTCGAACAAATGATGGATATCGTCGACAGCTTCGGCATGAGCATGCCGTCGGAGCGGGTGGCGGAGTTTCTCTCGCTGATGGAGCCGAACTTCGCCGCCTACGACCTCATCGACCAGACGCCCGACGAGATTCCGGTGGTCAAATATCCGCGCACCCCCGGCTACCGCCCCTCGGCCGAGGAGAACCCGCTCAACGCCTGGTACGTGAAGACCGACATCCAGGGCGCGTCGAGTGGCAAGCTCAAGGGCAAGACGGTGGCGGTGAAGGACAATGTCTGCGTCGCCGGCGTGCCGATGATGAATGGCTCCTCGACGCTTGAAGGCTATATGCCCAACATCGACGCCACCGTCGTCGCCCGCCTGCTCGACGCCGGCGCGATCATCAAGGGCAAGTCGCATTGCGAATCGTTCTGCCTCTCCGGCGGCAGCCATACCAATTCGCTCGGCGCCGTGCATAACCCGCACAAGCACGGCTATTCCGCCGGCGGTTCGTCCTCGGGCAGCGGCGCGCTGGTGGCGGCCGGCGAGGTCGATCTCGCCGTCGGCGGCGATCAGGGCGGCTCGATCCGCATGCCCGCCGCGTTCTGCGGCGTCTACGGCATGAAGGCGACGCACGGCCTGGTGCCCTACACCGGCGCCATGCCGATCGAAGCGACGATCGACCACCTCGGCCCGATAACGGCGACGGTGGCCGACAGCGCGCTGATGCTCGAAGTGATCGCCGGGCCGGACGGGCTCGATCCCCGTCAGTACGCGCCGCAGGTCGGCGATTACGTCGGTGCGCTCAAGCGCGGCGTCAAGGGCCTAAAGATCGGCGTCGTCTCCGAAGGCTTCGGCCATCCCAACAGCGAGGCGGACGTCGACGCCAGCGTGCGCGAGGCGGCCAAGCGCTTCAAGACCCTCGGCGCCGTGGTCGAGACCATCTCGCTGCCCGCGCACCGCATGGCGCCGGCGATCTGGACGCCGATCGCGCTCGAAGGCCTGCAAGCGCAGATGATGAATGGCAACGGCATGGGCTACAACTGGAAGGGCCTCTACACCGTCAGCCTGCTCGACGCGCACGCCAACTGGCGCAACCGCGCCGACGATCTCTCCGACAGCCTGAAGATCTCGATGATGGTGGGGCAATATTTCCTCACCCATTACAACGGCCGCTTCTACGCCAAGGCGCAGAACCTGGCGCGCCGGGTCCGCGCCGCCTATGACCACGCGCTCGGCGATTTCGACCTGTTGCTGATGCCGACGCTGCCGGTGAAGGCGACGCCGCTGCCGCCGGCCGATGCGCCGCTGGCGCTGTATCTGCAACGCGCCTTCGAGATGATCGGCAACACGGCGCCGTTCGACGTCACCGGCCATCCCGCCATGAGCGTGCCCTGCGGGCTCGGCGACGGCCTGCCGATCGGCGCCATGCTGATCGGCAAGCATTTCGACGAACCGACGATCTACGCCGCCGCCGCCGCCTTCGAGGCGTCCGGCGATTGGAAGACGTTCTGAGACCATTTTTCAAGGAGCGCTGCTCGTCGCGCTTCTTCTGCGCACGAGCGCGGGCGCGCTTCGCGCTTCGACATAAAGCGATGATCGGAACCGATCATCGAGTCCTTCCGGGGCGGCCCATCCGCCCCGGCACAAGCCTTGCTTGACTCATAACCGCTGCGGTGAACATGATGTAACTTGCATAATATCGAGGCGGGTCCGGCGTGAGACAGAGCTTGACGACCTCCGATAAGAGACCCGCCGAACGTCTCGAATATTGGCAGGAGGTCGTCTGCAAGAAATACGTCTCGGCCTCCGCCGCGACCGATCTCGACAACGAGGATTTCAGCGCCAGCCTGATCAGTCGCGAGCTTGGGCCGCTGACGGTGGCCGAGTTGGAAGCGCCGCTGCATTTCTGGTCGCGCAAGCCTTGGCATGTGCGCAACGACGGACAGGAGGTGTTCATCGTCTCGCTGATCCGCAGCGGCGGCGGCGAACTCACGCAGCGCGGTCGCAGCGTGCGGCTGTCGGCGGGCGACCTGACGATCTATGATTCATCCGCCCCGTTCGATTATGCGCTGCAAGCCAGCACCCAACTCATCAAGATCCCGAAACCGCTGCTGGAATCGAAGCTTGGCGACGCCCGCGATTTCCTCGCCTGTAAGGTCGAGCGCGGCAATCCGCTCTCGACGATTCTCGGCGACCTGCTGGCCAAGAGCCTGACCATCGAGTTTTCCGACGCCAGCGGCGCCGCCGCCGCCAAGCGCCTGTCCGGCGCCATTGTCGATCTCGTCGCCTGCGTCTATGATCTGCGACGCGAGTCCACCCCCGCCGCCGCCTCGTCGCGGCCGCTGGAAAAGGTCATGCGCTATGCGCGCGCGCATCTCGACAGCGACGAACTGACGCCCGAGCGGCTCGCCGCCGCCGGCGCCATTTCGGTCCGCACGCTCAACCGGCTGTTCGGCGGCATCAGCACGACGCCGATGCGCTGGGTGTGGGCGCAGCGGCTGGAGGCGAGCCGCGCCGCACTTGCCGACGGGCAGGTCGCCTCCGTCACCGAGGCGGCCTTCGCACACGGATTCAGCGAGCTCGCGCATTTCAGCCGCAGCTTCAAAAAGGCCTTCGGCGTCACTCCGCATGAGATGTTGAAGAAGTAGAGGCGCCGCCGAAGCGACGTCTTGACAAGCGCGCATTGCGGCGTGATCATTTGCATACAAACGAATTCGTCGGCGCGAGTCTTGATAAACGTCCGCCCTGCCCCGCATGAGGAAACGCTCGACCGGCTTGGCCGGTCGCTGCCGGCTTTCAGTAGCCGCCTGAGGGCGCTCTCCCGATGAGCGAGACCGACGACAAGATCCGCTGCGACGCCTGCCCGGTGATGTGCTACATCCGGCCCGGCATGACGGGCGCCTGCGACCGCTACGCCAACGAAGGCGGCCTGCTGGTGCGCGTCGATCCGCATGTGCTGCTCGACCGCACCTTGGCTGAGGGTGGCCGCGTCGCCGCCTTCGCCGGCGCCAGCGAGACCTGGAGCGGCGACATCGTCGGCGGCCCCCGCCATTTCGTCACCGCCATCGGCGCCGGCACCACCTACCCCGATTACAAGCCGGCGCCCTTCATCGTCTCCTCGCAGGTCGAGGGCGTCGATATGGTGACGGTAGTGACGGAGGGCATCTACAGCTATTGCGGCGTCAAGCTGAAGATCGACACCGACCGCCACCTCGGCCCCGAATGTGCATTGGTGCGCGCCGAGGGCGAGCCGGTCGGCCACATCACCACCGGCGAATACGGCTCGCAGATGCTCTCGCTCGGCGGCGTCAACCATCTCACCCATGGCGGAAAGAAAGAGGGCCGCGTCACCTGCCAGGCGCTGCTCGATCTCTGCAACGGCAAGCCGGTCGAGCTGAGCGTCGACGGCGGCGCGACTGTCGTCGTCGAGGCCGGCAAGCCGCCGATCGTCAACGGCCAGCTTGAGCAGCGAATGCGCGTGGGGTGCGGCTCGGCGACCATCGGCATGTTCGCGCGGCAATGGTTCGGCAAGGTCGACGAGGTGGTGGTGGTCGACGATCACATCACCGGCGTGTTGTCCGAGCATCAGGCCGGCAAGTTGCTCGGCGCGCGCGAGACCGGCATCCGCATGAAGGGCCGGCGCTCGACGCCGGGCCGCTATTTCCACGTCGCCGAACCCGGCACGGGCTGGGGCGGGGCCAATATCAGCGATCCCCTGGAGATCGTCGCCGGCTTCAACCCCAAGCACGCCTGGCCGGGGCTGACGATGCTGATGGTCTCGACCACCGGCGAGCAACACGCCTTCTATCGCCTCAACGCGGAGTTGAAGCCGATCCAGGAGGAACTGCCGGAAAGCTTGCGCGTCTCCGTCGAGCGGGTGACGGAGAATTGCGAGCCGGCTTTGTGCTCGGTGCTGTTCATGGCCGGCGCCGGCGGCTCGCTGCGCGCCGGCGTCACCGAGAACCCGGTGCGGCTCACCCGCTCGGTGCGCGCCGCGCTGACGACGGTGACGGCGGGCGGCGCGCCGGTTTATGTCTGGCCCGGCGGCGGCATCACCTTCATGGTTGACGTGACGCTGCTGCCGAGGAACGCCTTCGGCTATGTGCCGACGCCGGCGATCGTCGCGCCGATCGAATTCACCATGCGGCTCGACGATTACGCCGCTCTCGGCGGCCATGTCGAGGAGGTGCGTCCGCTCGCCGAAGTGCTGGCGCAGCGCGAGGCGCGCGCCACCAATGTGTTCGTCGACGGCGTCGTCGCCCGCTCAGGCGCGACCAAGTGAGCGTGCGCGCACAATTCGCCACGCTGCCTGACGGGCGTCGCCATTTCCACGACGGGCCGATCGACCTCATCCTGGAAGCGTCCGGACCTTTGGCGGCGCGCGCCTATGATGCCGCCGCCACGCGCTTCGCCACTATTCTCGACGAACTCTGTCTCGAACTGCCGCGCCTGCGCGCCGCCAGCGGAGGGCGCCCGGAAGGCGTCGTCGCGCGCCGCATGGCCGACGCCGTCGCGCCGTTCGCTGAGTCGCGCTTCCTGACGCCGATGGCCGCCGTCGCCGGCGCCGTGGCCGAGGAAGCGCTCGCGGCGATGACCGAGGCGGCGCCGCTGACGCGCGCCTATGTCAACAACGGCGGCGACATTGCGCTGCATCTGGCCCCTGGCGCATCCTTCGCCATCGGCCTCGTCGCGCGGCCCGACCGTCTAGCGCTGTTCGGCAGGGCGCGCATTACGGCTGACGACGCGGCGCGCGGCGTCGCCACCTCCGGCTGGCGCGGGCGCAGCTTCTCGCTCGGCGTCGCCGACGCCGTCACCGTCATCGCCCACACGGCCTCGTTGGCGGATGCGGCGGCGACGCTGATCGCCAACGCCGTCGATCTGCCCGGCCATCCCGCCATCCGGCGCGCCCCGGCTTGCTCGCGCGATCCGCAGAGCGATCTCGGCCAGCGGCTGGTGACGCTCGCCGTCGGCTCCTTAAGCGGCGACGAGATCGCGCGGGCGCTCGCCAGCGGCGCGCGCGAGGCCGAGCTTTGGCTCGGCCGTGGCCTCATCGAAGCCGCCGCGCTGAGCCTTGGCGGGCGGACGCGGCTTGTCGCGGCCGACGCAGCGCCCTACACGCTTGCCGCCCCTCCCCTCTCGACGGAGTCTCGCTATGCCCTCGGTTGAACTGCGCAAGCGGGCGATCCAGATCGAGGAAGTCTTCCACGAGGGCGGCCCGGTCGCCGCGATCCCTTATCGCCGCGCCGCGATCCTCGCCGTCATCAAGAACCCGTTCGCCGGCCGCTATGTCGAAGACATCGTCGGCTTCTCCGACGACCTGAAGCCGCTCGGGCTCGAAATGGCGCAAGCGCTGATCGCAGCGCTCGGCGGCGATCCGAAGACCATCGAGGGCTACGGCAAGGGCGCCATCGTCGGCGCCGGCGGCGAGATCGAGCACGGCGCGCTGTGGCATGTGCCGGGCGGCTACGCGATGCGCGAGGCGCTCGGCGGCGCGCTCGCCATCGTCGCCTCGGCCAAAAAAGTCGCCGGCCTGGGCGCCCGGCTCGATGTGCCGATCACCCATATCAACGCTTCCTATGTGCGCAGCCATTTCGACGCCATCGAGATCGGTCTGGTTGATGCGCCGCGCGCCGACGAGATGCTGCTGGCGCTGGCGATGACCACCGGCGCGCGCGTCCACAACCGCGCCGGCGGGTTGAAAGCCTCTGACATCAAAGCCAGGGACGGTCTCAGATGAAAGCCAGGATTCGTAAGCTTGCGGTGTTTCTCGAAGAGACGCACGAGGAAGGCGGGCGCGCCGTCGAACCGCCGACCCGCCGCGCCGCGGCGGTGGCGGTGATCGAGAACCCGTTCGCCGGTCGCTATGTCGAGGATCTCTCGGAGTTGATGGACATCGGCGAGGAGCTTGGCGGCCTGCTGGCCGAGAAAGCCGTCGCCGCGCTCGGCATCCCCGGCGCGCGTGTGGAGAGCTATGGCAAGGCCGCCGCCGTCGGCGAGAACGGCGAACTGGAACACGCCGCCGCGATCCTGCATCCCAAGCTCGGCGCGCCGATGCGCAAGGCGCTGACCAAAGGCGCGGCGCTGATCCCCTCGTCGAAGAAACGCGGCGGCCCCGGCGTGGCGCTCGACATTCCGCTCGGCCACAAGGACGCGGCGTTCGTGCGCAGTCATTTCGACGGCATGGAGGTGCGCCTCAACGATGCGCCGCGCGCCAATGAAATCATGGTGGCTGTCGCCGTCACCGATTCTGGCCGCCCGCACGCGCGTGTCGGCGGCCTGAAAAAAGACGACATCAAAGGCGTCGACGGGTTGAGGTAAGGGAGGTCGCAATATGGCTTGGTTTTCCGGCATTCTTTCGGCAGCGGTACTGGCGGCGGTTTTTGCGAGCGCACCGGCGCGCGCCGACGATACAATCAAGATCGGCGAGATAAACTCCTATTCGGCGCTGCCTTCGTTCACCGCGCCTTATCGCAAGGGCTGGCAATTGGCGCTCGATCAGATCAACGCCGCCGGCGGCGTCGACGGCAAGAAGCTTGAAGTGATCTCCAAGGACGACGGCGGCAAGCCCGCCAATGCGGTGACGGAGGCCAACGAACTCGTCGAGAGCGACCATGTCGCGATGTTGGCGGGCACGTTCTTCTCCAACATCGGTTTGGCGGTCTCCGATTTCGCCAAGCAGAAGAAGGTGATGTTCCTGGCCGCCGAGCCGCTGACCGACGCCATCACGCTGTCGAAGGGCAATCGCTACACCTTCCGCCTGCGCCCCTCCAACTACGAGCAGGCGGCGATGCTGGCGGAGGAGGCGGCCAAGCTGCCGGCGAAGAAATGGGCGACGATCGCGCCCAACTACGAGTACGGCCAGTCGGCGGTGAGCGTGTTCAAGGCGTTGCTCTCCAAGGCGCGGCCGGACATCCAGTGGGTCGGCGCGCAATGGCCGCCGCAGGGCAAGATCGACGCCGGCGCCGTGGTCGAGGCGATCGCCAAGACCAAACCGGATGCGATCCTCAACGTCTGCTTCGGCCCCGACCTGGTGAAGCTGGTGCGCGAAGGCGAGACGCGCGGCCTGTTCAAGGGCCGCACGGTGGTCAGCTTCCTCACCGGCGAGCCCGAATATCTCGATCCCTTGAAGGACGAGACGCCGACCGGTTGGATCGTCACCGGCTATCCCTGGAACAACGTGAAGATCCCCGATCACGCGGCGTTCCTGAAGGCCTATCAGGACAAATATCACGATTATCCGCGCCTCGGCTCCGTCGTCGGCTATTCGACGATCAAGGCGGCCGCCGCGATCCTCGCCAAGGCGAAATCCACCGACACCGACAAGATGATCGCCGCCGCCGAGGGCATCAAGTTCGACACGCCGTTCGGCGAAGTGACGTTCCGCGCCATCGATCATCAATCGACGCTCGGCGCCTTCGTCGGCAAGACGGCGCTGAAGGACGGCAAGGGCGTGATGACCGACGTCGTCTTTCACGACGGCTCCGGCTATCTGCCGCCCGAGGCGATGGTGAAGGCCGAGCGGCCGAAGGATTGAGCGGGCTTTGCGGCAAGAAACTCATAGACCGGGGGCGGCGCAAGCCGCCTTCAATCAATCTCCAACGAAGTCGAGGGAGCGGCGACGTCCGCGTCGTGACCGGGCTTGTCCCGGCCGTCCACGCGGAAGCGCGCGCGTCCGGCGCCACATACGTCATTGCGAGCGCAGCGAAGCAATCCATCTCGGCGTGATCGTCAGCCAATCGGAAAGGGCGGCGTCGCCGAAGCGTGGATGGCTTCGCTTCGCTCGCCATGACGGGTGCGTTCAATCGCGCTACGTTCCAAAGGCCTCGCAAAGCTCCGGCGCGCTGACGTGAGCTTCTACATCGTCCAGTTCATCACCGGGCTCGCCAGCGCCTGCTCGTTGTTTCTCGTCGCCTGCGGCCTGTCGATCATTTTCGGCGTCACCCGCATCGTCAATTTCGCCCATGGCGCCTTTTATATGCTGGGCGCCTATGTCGCCTATACCGCGATCGAGCGGCTTGGGCCGACGATCGGCTTCTGGCCTTCGGCGCTCGTCGCCTGCCTCGTGGTGGCGGCGATCGGCGCTGTGACCGAGATGACGCTGCTGCGCCGCATCTACGACGCGCCGGAACTGTTCCAACTGCTCGCCACCTTCGGCATAACGCTGGCGGTGGAAGACTTGGTGCTGCTGATCTGGGGCCCCAACGAACTGCTCGGGCCGCGCGCGCCGGGCTTCAAGGGCGCCGTCGACATTCTTGGCCAGCCGTTCCCGACCTACGACCTGTTGCTGATCGCGCTCGCGCCGACGGTGCTGATCGTGCTTTGGCTGTTGTTCCGGCGCACCCATTGGGGCGTGCTGGTGCGCGCCGCGACCCAGGACCGCGAGATGGCGGCGGCGCTCGGCGTCAACCAGAAATGGCTGTTCACCAGCGTCTTCACGCTCGGCGTCTTTCTCGCCGCCCTCGGCGGCGCGCTGGCGTTGCCGCGCGAGGCCGCCAGCCACGACATGGACATCACGGTCATCCTGGAATCGCTGGTCGTCGTCGTCATCGGCGGCCTCGGCAGCTTGCCGGGCGCGTTTCTGGCCGCCGTGCTGGTCGCCGAGTTGAACGCCTTCGGCATCCTGGTGCTGCCGGGCGTGTCGATGGTGCTATCGTTCGCGGTGATGGCGGTGGTGCTCGTCGTGCGCCCGTGGGGTCTGCTCGGCAAGCCGGAAGCGCTCTCCCGGCCGCCTGGCGGCGCGGCGGCGATGCGCTGGCGCCCGCTCGACGCGCGCGGCCGCCTCGCGCTGCTGCTGATGCTGGCGCTGGTCGCGGCGCTGCCGCTGGTCGGCGGCCCCTATGCGCTCAACGTCGCCAGCGAGGTGGCGATCTTCGCGCTGTTCGCGGCGAGCCTGCATTTCCTCGTCGGCGGCGCCGGGCTGGTCTCCTTCGGCCACGCCGCCTATTTCGGCCTCGGCTCGTATGGCGCGGCGCTGGCGGTCAAGATCCTGGGCTTGAGCATGGCGCCGGCGCTGGTCTGCGGCGTCGCTTTGGCGCTCGCCGGCGGCATCGTCTTCGGCTGGTTCTGCGTGCGCCTCACCGGCGTCTATTCGGCCATGCTGACGCTCGCCTTCTCGCAGGTGGTGTGGTCGGTCGCCTTCCAGTGGACGGATGTCACTGGCGGCGACAACGGCATCATCGGCGTCTGGCCGGCGGCCTGGGCGTCGAGCCCGCAGCGCTTCTTCTGGCTCTGCCTCGCCCTCTGCGCCGTCGCTGCGGGGCTGTTGCGCGCCATCCTGTTCTCGCCCTTCGGCTACGCGCTCCGCGCGCTGCGCGATAGCGAGGCGCGCGCCGAGACCATCGGCGTCGCCCGTCAGCCGATGCAATGGGCGGGCTTCGCGATCGCCGCCGCCTTCGCCGGCCTCGCCGGCGCGCTTTACGCCTTCCTCAAGGGCAGCGTGTTCCCCGACACGCTCGGCATTCCGCTCTCCATCGACGGCCTGGTGATGGTGCTGGTCGGCGGCGTCGACACCATCTCCGGCGGCATCGTCGGCGCGGTGCTGTTCCGCTCGCTGTCGATCTGGACCATCAGCCACACCGATTACTCGCGCCTCGTCAACGGCGTGCTCATTGTCGCGCTGGTGCTGATGTTCCCGCGCGGGCTCATCGGCACGCTGTCGGCGAGGCTCAGGCGATGACGGCGCTGCGCGTCGAGCGGCTGAGCAAATCCTACCGCGGCTTTGTCGCGGTGAAGGACGTGTCGTTCTCGCTTCAGCCCGGCGAGATGCTGGCGCTCATCGGCCCCAATGGCGCCGGCAAGACCACCTGCTTCAACATGATAAACGGCCAGATTAAGCCGAGTTCCGGCGAGATCCGCATCTTCGAGCGCCGCGCCGATGGGCTCAGCCCACGCGCCATCGGCCGGCTTGGAGTCGGCCGCACGTTCCAGGTCGCGGCGACCTTCGGCTCGATGTCGCTGGTCGAGAACGTGCAGACCGCCCTGCTCTGCCGCCACGGCGAGTTGTGGCCGTCGCTGCGCTCGGCGATGCGGCGGCGGCGCGACGAGGCGGTCGCCATCCTCGCCCTTGTCGGCATGGCCGACGACGCCGAGCGGCTGACGGCCGAGATCGCCTATGGCGACGTCAAGCGCCTCGATCTGGCGATGGCGCTCGCCGGCGAGCCACGCCTGTTGCTGATGGACGAGCCCGCCGCCGGCATGAGCCCGAGCGAGCGGCGCGGCCTGATGGCGCTCACCGAACGGCTGGCGCGCCAGCGCGGCATCGGCGTCTTGTTCACCGAGCACGACATGGACGTCGTGTTCGGCCACGCCGACCGGCTGCTGGTGCTCAACCGCGGCGAGTTGATCGCCGAGGGCAAGCCGGAGGAAGTGCGGGCGCGCCAGGACGTGCGCGACATCTATCTCGGCGCCGGTTCGCTGGAGGGCGGCTCGCGATGAGCGCCGGGCTGACGGTGCGCGATCTCAACGCCTCTTATGGCCGCGCACGCGCCTTGTTCGACGTCGCGCTCGACGTCGCGCCGGGCGAGGCGGTGGCGCTCATCGGCCGCAACGGCGCCGGCAAATCGACGACCTTCCGCGCCATCCTCGGCCTGATGAAGACGCGCAGCGGCGCCGTCGGCTTCGACGGGCGCGACATCGCGCGCCTGCCGACGCACGCTATCGTGCGCTTGGGGCTGGGCTATGTGCCGGAGGACCGGCGCATCTTCTCCGACCTGACGGTGGCCGAGAACCTCAGCGTCGGCCGCCGCCCGGCGCGCGGCAGCGAGGCCTGGACGCCGGAAAGGCTCTACGACATCTTCCCCAATCTCGCCGAATTGCGCCATCGCGCCGGGGCGCGCATGTCGGGCGGCGAGCAGCAGATGCTGGCGATCGCGCGCACATTGATGGGCAATCCCTCGCTGCTGCTGCTCGACGAGCCGTCGGAAGGTTTGGCGCCGCGCATCGTCGAGCAGATGATCGAGGCGATCGGCCGCATGAAGCGGCAAGGTTTGGGCATGGTGGTGGCGGAGCAAAATCTCGCCTTCGCCCGCCTCGTCGCCGAGCGCGTCTATGTCATCGAGAAGGGCGCGGTGCGGTTTTCCGGCACCATGGCCGAGTTCGACGCCGCGCCGCAGGTGCGCGACGCCTATCTCGCGCTATGAGCGGGCGATCCGGCTACCGGCTCGACGATCAGGTCGGCTTCGTGCTGCGCCAGGCGCAGCAGCGCCACACCGCGCTGTTCTCGTCGCTGATGATCGAAGGCCTGACGCCGACGCAATGGGCGGCGATGGCCAAGCTCGCCGAGGTCGGCGCCTGCTCGCAGAACCTGTTGGGTCGGCACACGGCGATGGACGCCGCGACGATCAAAGGCGTCATCGACCGCCTGACCGTTCGCGGCTTGACTCGCGCCGTCGCCGACGCCGACGACGCCCGCCGCCGCCTCATCGACCTGACGCCGCTCGGCGTCAATCTTTACACGCGCGCCGCGCCGATCGCGCACGAGATCACCGCCCGCACGCTGGCGCCGCTGAACGAGCGCGAGCAGCGCCTGCTGGCGGCGTTGCTCAGGCGGATGGCTTAGGGCGCGCTCACTTGCCGACGATCGCCGGCGCGCGGTCGGCGGGCGGCGTGTTGCGGCTGCGCTGGCTGCGCACGACGCCGTCGATCACCGTCATGCCGACGCCGGGCAGGTCGCCGAGCCGCACGCTGTCGAGCATCGACTTGCCGGCGGAATGTTGCGCCCGGTCGAGGAAGACGAAATCGGCGGCCTTGCCGACTTCGATCAGCCCGCAATCGAGTTCGCGCAGCCGCGCCGTATTGCCGGTGGCGAAACAGAACGCGGCCTCGGGCGCCACCTCGCCGAGCGAGGACAGCAGCGAGATCATGCGCAGGATGCCGAGCGGCTGCACGCCGGAGCCGGCCGGCGCATCGGTGCCGAGGATGACGCGCTCCAGTTGGCCGATTTCCTTGGCCGTGCGCAGCGTATAGAGCGCCGCGCGCTCGTTGCCGTTGTGGACGAGTTCCAGCCCGCGCCCGCAGCGCTCGCACAGGCAGCGGATCTGATCGTCGGGCAGCGCGGTATGGCCGCCATTGATGTGGCCGATGATGTCGGCGTCGGCCTCCAGCACGATGTCCTTGTCGATGAGGCCGGAGCCGGGGATCGACGGGCCGCCGGTGTGGATGGTGCTGCTGATGCCGTATTTGCGCGCCCAGGCGACCATCTTGCCGGCGGTCTCGCCGTCCTTGACGCCGCCGAGCCCGACCTCGCCGAGCAGCTTGACGCCGGCGGCGGCGAGTTCGGCGAAATCGCGCTCCTCCATGCCGTGTTCGAGCACCGGCGCGCCGGCGTGGACCTTCACGCCAACGGCCTTGAAATTAGAGAACATCCGCTGCGCCGAAATCGCCATCGCCTTCAGGCCGACGATGTCGCGCGGCCGGCCCGGCGTGTGAACCTCGCCGGCGGAGATCATCGTGGTGACGCCGCCGTGCAGGCAGGAATCGATCCAGCCAAGCTGGCTCTGCCTTGGCGTCCAATCACCGGCGACCGGGTGGACGTGGCTGTCGATGAGGCCGGGCGCGAGCGCTGTGCCCATCGCATCGACGATCGTCGTCGCGCCCTCGACATCGACATCTTTCAGCCGTCCGATGGCGGTAATGCGGCCGTCGATGGCGACCAGCGCATCGGCGTCGAGGATCGGGCGGCCGAGATCGCCGCTCAGCATCAGGCCGATGTTACGGATCACCAGCTTGGTCGGCTTGGCCGGGGCGGAGCTATCGTCGTGCGCCATAGGGGGTCTCGCATCTTTCGCGCGTCGCGGAATTGTTTGCACACAAATAATGGCGCCGCCGCCGGCCGCTGACAAGCGCGCCCCGGCATTGGCTTTGGCAAGCGCTTTGCGTATTGTTTTGCGGCTTGTGGGAAAGGGACAGCGCGATTTGAGCGATGCGATGAGCGAGGCAGCGCAGGACCGCCCGTGCGAGGCGCCCGATTTCTGGGTCTTCGCCTATGGCTCGCTGATCTGGAACCCGGGCTTTCCCTATAAATCGCGGCAAGCGGCGCGGCTTGCCGGCTATCGTCGCGGCTATTGCATCCGCTCGATGATCTATCGCGGCACGCCGCAGGCGCCGGGCCTGGTGTTGGGCCTGGAGAAGGGCGGCGAGTGCGAAGGCGTCGGCTATTGCGTCGCCGGCGAGCTAATGGCGGCGACGATGGACTATCTACGCGAGCGCGAACTCATCACCTCGGTCTATGACGAGGCGCTGGTCAGCATCGAGACGCGCGAGGGCGCGCGCCATGACGCCTATACCTACGTCGCCAATCCTGCCCACGCCCAATATGTCGAGATGCAGGATTTCGACGCGGCGGTGGCGATCATCGCCGCCGCCGCCGGCGTCGCCGGGCCGAACTACGAATACGCCATCAACACCTGGGCCAATCTCGCCGGCCTCGGCATCCGCGATGCGCTGGTCGAGCGCGTCGCCGACGCACTGCGGGGGCGGGAGGGGGCGGGGGCGCGAGAAAGCGCTTAGTCATTTGAAACTATCACTCGGCGCCCTACGGCAGCGGCGCGAAAGGGCGCATTGCGGATATTTGCGACTGGATTCTGCGTCACGCAAAGCGTTGATTTTATAAAAGGCGCTTTGTGTCTCAAAATTCTTGAATTTTGAGACAGCACAGAGGACCGCTTAGGCTCGATTCCAAACGTCGCGCTACAATCCCGGCCGCCGCCAAGCACCAGCCCCACTCCCCCTAAAACGCCAACTGCACCTTCATCGAGCGCGAGCGATCCGTCGCCAGCTCGAACGCCGCCGTCGCGTCGGTGAACGGCACCGTCGCCGAGATCAGCGGCTTGACGTCGATCAGCCCCTTGCCGATCAGTTCCACGGCGAGCGCGAATTCCTCGTGGAAGCGGAAGGAGCCTCTGAGGTCGATCTCCTTGGCGGTGATGGCGTTGATCGGCAACTTCATCTCGCCGCCGAGGCCAAGCTGCATGATGATTCCGCCCGGCCGCACCACCTCGATCCCCGAGCGCAGCGCCGCCTCAGCGCCCGAGGCCTCGAACAGCACATCGAAATAGCCCTTGTCAGCCTTGTAGGCGTCAAGCGCTGAGGGTTCGCGCGCGACATTGAGCGTGCGCTCGACGCCGAGGCGCTCAGCGAAGCCGAGCGCGCCGTCGGCGATGTCGGTGACGACGATCTCGGCGGCCCCCGCGCGGCGCGCCGAAAGCGCGCACAGCGCGCCTATCGGCCCGCTGCCGCTGATCAGCGCGCGCTTGCCGAGCAGGCCGCCGGCGCGCCGCGTCGCATGCAGCGTCACCGCCAGCGGCTCGCACATGGCGGCCTCCTGAAGGCTCATGCCCTCGGCGACGCGATGCGCCTGCGTCTCCAGGCAGACCAGGGTTTCCCGGAACGCCCCCTGCACGTGCGGAAAGCGCATCGCGCTGCCATAGAAGCGCATGTCGAGACACTGGTTTTGCTTGCCCTCCAGGCAGTAGCGGCAGGCGTTGCAGGGCACGCTCGGGCTCACCGCGACGCGATCGCCGGGCTTGACGCGCTCGCATTGAGCGCCGACCGTGTCGACGATTCCCGCGATCTCATGACCGAGGATCATCGGCTCGCGCAGTCTGACCGCGCCGAAGCCGCCGTGATGATAGTAATGCAGGTCCGAGCCGCAGACGCCGCCGAAGGCGATGCGCACGCTGACGTCGTGCGGCCCGAGCGCCGGCTCCGACCGCTCTTCGATGCGCAAATCCTTGGCGGCATGGGCGACGACGGCGCGCATACGATCTCTCCCGATGGTCTTGACGCGAACCTCGTGTTATCGATAACGCCGAATTTCGTCAAAGGAAGGCCGCATGAACGCGCTTGTCGCCAGATTGTTCGGGCTCGATGGCGCGGTAGCGCTGGTCACCGGCTCGTCGGCCGGCATCGGCCTGGCGCTGGCCAAGGGTCTCGCCGGCGCCGGGGCGCGCATCGTGGTCAACGGCCGCACGCCGCAAACGGTCGCCAAAGCCGCCGCCGAGTTGCGCGCCGAGGGCGCCGAAGCGTTCGAATCGGTGTTCGACGTCACCGACGGCGACGCCGCCGCCAAGGCGGTGGCCGAGATCGAGCAGGATTTCGGGCCGATCCAGGTGCTCGTCAACAACGCCGGCATCCAGCGCCGCGGCGTGCTGGAGGATTACCGCCAAGAGACTTGGCGCGAGTTGATGCGCGCCAATCTCGACAGCGTGTTCTATGTCTCGCAACCGGTGGCGAAGCGCATGATCCAGCGCAAGCGCGGCAGCATCATCAACGTCGCCTCGGTGCAGAGCGAACTGGCGCGCTCCAGCATCGCCCCCTACACCGCCTCCAAGGGCGGCGTGAAAATGCTGACCAAGGGCATGGCCACCGACTGGGGCCGCCACGGCCTGCGCGCCAACGCCATCGCGCCGGGCTATTTCCGCACCGAGCTTAACAAAGCTCTGGTCGAGGACGAAAAGTTCTCGGGCTGGCTCGCCCAGCGCACGCCGATGGGCCGCTGGGGCGACGTCGAGGAACTCGTCGGCGCCGCCATCTTCCTCGCCTCCGATGCATCGAGTTTCGTCAATGGCCATATCCTCTACGTCGACGGCGGCATCACCGCCTGCCTCTGAAGCCCTCGCCGTCGTGGTGATGGGCGTCTCCGGCTCCGGCAAGACGACGCTCGGCCTACGGCTCGCCGCCGCCCTCGACGCCGAGTTCCTCGACGGCGACGATCTGCACACCGACGCCGCGCGCGCCAAAATGGCCGCCGGCCATGCGCTGACCGACGAGGACCGCAAGCCCTGGCTCGACTGCGTCGGCGCGGCGCTGGCGCGGGGCGAAAAGCGCCGGATCGTCGCCTGTTCGGCGCTGAAACGGGCCTATCGCGACCGCATCCGCGCCGCAGCCGGCCCGGCGGTGCGCTTCATCTATCTCGCAGCGCCGCCGCAAGCGATGCGTGAGCGCGTCGCCGCGCGGCGCGGCCATTACATGCCGGCTTCCCTGGTCGATAGCCAGTTCGCCACCCTCGAAGCGCCGCGCGACGAGCCCGACGTGATCGAAGTCTCGGCCGAACGCCCGCTCGACAGCCTCGTCGCGGAGTTGACGGCGCGGCTGCGGGCGTGAGCGCGGCTTGGCCGCCAATTGGGCTTGTCAGCCGACCTTGTTATCGATAACATAACTCCGCAGCAACGTCTTCAGGGGGGGAGGAAACAGGCCGCCATGTCCGCGACCACGCCGGAAAGCCCCCTCATCCGCTTCGATTCCGTCGTCAAACGCTTCGGCGGAGTCACCGCGTTGCGCGGCGTTTCGCTGGATCTGCACGCCGGCGAGGTGCTGGCGCTGCTCGGCGAAAACGGCGCCGGCAAATCCACCCTCATCAAGACGCTCGGCGGCATCGTCGAGCCGACCGAAGGCGTCATCCGCTACAAGGGCGAAATCTATCGCCACCGGCCGCCGCGCTTTGGCGAGCGCCAGCCGGTCGCCTTCATCCACCAGGATCTTGGCCTCGTCGAATGGATGACGATCGCCGAAAACATCGTGCTGGCGACCGGCTACCCCCGCCGCTTCGGCCTAATCGAATGGGCGGCGGCGGAGGAGGCGACGCGCCGGGCGCTGGCGCAGGTCGATTGCCCGCTGCCCCCCAGCCGGCGCGTGCGCGATCTCAGCCGCACCGAGAAATCGCTGGTCGCCATCGCCCGCGCGCTCAGCGTCCAGGCCGACGTGCTGGTGCTCGACGAGCCCTCGGCCTCGCTGCCGGCCGACGAGGTGCACCGGCTGTTTGCGGCGCTGCGGCCGCTGAAGGCGCGCGGCGTCGGCATGATCTATGTTTCTCACCGGCTCGACGAGGTGTTCGAGATCGCCGACCGCATCGCCGTGCTGCGCGACGGCCTCCTGGTCGGCGAGCGCCGGGTCGCCGAGACCAACCCGGAGGAGTTGGTCTCGCTCATCGTCGGCAAGGCGCTCGACAAATACGAGGCGACGCCGCGCGTCAAGGCGTCCACCGCCCGCCTCGCCGTGCGCGGGCTGACGGTCGAGGGCGCCGGCCCCGTCGATTTCGAGATCGCGCCCGGCGAGATCGTCGGCCTCGTCGGCCTGCGCGGCGCCGGCCAGGAGCGCATCAGCCGCGCCTTGTTCGGCGTGCTGCCGCACGCCGGCGAAATCCGCATCGACGGCGAGCGGCCAGAGTTGGCGACGCCGGCCGCGGCGATGGGCGCCGGGATCGGCCTCATCGCCCGCGACCGCATCGAGGAATCCTCAGCCCTCGGCCTCTCGATTCGCGAGAACATATTCCTCAACCCCGGCGCGATCGGACGCGGCGGCGGCGCCATGCTGTCGCCGCGCGGCGAGGCGATGCAGGCGCGCGTCATCGGCGCCCGCGTCGGCCTGAAGCCCAACGATCCCGCGCTGCCAATCGAGGCGCTATCGGGCGGCAACCAGCAGAAAGTCGTCGTCGGCCGCTGGCTGCGCATCGGCGGGCGCGTGCTCATCGCCGAAGATCCGACCGCCGGCGTCGACGTCGGCGCCAAGGCCGAGATCTACCGGCTGCTCGACCAGGCGCTCGATTCCGGGCTCTGCGTCGTCGTCGTCTCCACCGATTTCGAGGAGGTGGCGCGGCTCTGCCATCGGGCGCTGGTGTTCTCGCGCGGCCTGATCGTCGCCGAACTCGCCGACGAAGCTTTGACCATCGAGCGTCTCATCCATGCGGCCTCGGTCGCCGCCAACCACGCGGCTTGAGGAGGAACGCTTGGCGACGACTTCGGTTAAATCGACGGCGCTGGAGCCGACGCACAGCGAACTGGAAGGCCTTGGCCCGATCCAGCGCCTGCTGCGCTTCATCCCCGTCTACGGCCTGGTGATCCTCACCATCGCGCTCGCCGTGCTGTTTAGCATCCTGCTGCCGGACACGTTTCCGACGATGCTGAACCTGC
>Ga0134128_10003362_pt1 | contig 19582 bp, 13 predicted proteins | sample KB31754_FD_96462 | JGI IMG/M metagenome (GOLD analysis project Ga0134128, IMG submission 96462) | Terrestrial soil microbial communities with excess Nitrogen fertilizer from Kellogg Biological Station, Michigan, USA - KB3-175-4 | ecosystem: Environmental > Terrestrial > Soil > Unclassified ...
CCGGACGCGTTCGGCCGCGAGCTCGGGGACGAGCACTACGGCCACGACCACGCGTAGCAGCAGGCGGTAACGCAGGCAGCGCCCGCGCGGTGTGGTGCTGGCGCGCCCGTAGTTGTTTTTGTGCGCCACCCGCGCCGCCTTAGCGGCCAGTCGCCGAGCGAAGCGAGGCGGGCTGGGCGCAGACGACACTGCACTGCACGCCTAGAGCGAACAAGCGGCCCTAATCCGTCGTCACGTTAGTGGCACGGGTTAGGGTCGCTTTCAGTAGAACGGGTCTTCTGAAGCGAGACAGGTGGACGACGTGACGAATCCGTATTCGGACAGGGCTCCGCGCATGGCGGGTCTCGACGGCCCGGGCGGGCTCAACGACCAGATCTTCAACCGGCTGCTGCGCAACCGGATCGTCTTTCTCGGGGCGGCCGTGGACGACGACATCGCCAACACCCTGTGCGCCCAGCTACTGCTGCTGAACGCGGAGGACCCCGAGAAGGACATCTGGTTCTACATCAACTCCCCGGGCGGCTCGGTCACCGCGGGCCTGGCGATCTACGACACGATGCAGCTGATCTCCAACGACGTGGCCACCGTCGCCCTCGGCATGGCCGCCTCGATGGGCCAGTTCCTGCTGACCGCCGGCACCCGCGGCAAGCGCTTCGCCCTGCCGAACGCCGAGATCCTGCTGCACCAGGGCTCCGCCGGCCTCGGCGGCTCGGCCTCCGACATCAAGATCCAGGCCGAGCGCCTGCTGCGCAGCAAGCGCCGGATGATCGAGCTGACCGCGCTGCACACCGGTCAGCAGCAGGCGAAGATCGAGAAGGACTCCGACCGCGACCACTGGTTCTCCGCCGAGGACGCCAAGGAATACGGCCTGATCGACGACATCTTCACGGCCGCCGCGCACGGCCCGGCGGGTAACCCCGTCACCACCTCCTGACCCGCCGCGACCAGACAAAGGAACCCCGCAATGACTGACAACCAGTCGGCCGCGCGCAGGCATGAGGCCCGGTACGTCCTGCCGCACTTCATCGAGCGCACCAGCCAGGGCGTGCGCGAGTACGACCCCTACGCCAAGCTGTTCGAGGAGCGCATCATCTTCCTCGGCGTCCAGGTCGACGACGCCTCCGCGAACGACGTGATGGCGCAGCTGCTGACTTTGGAGTCGATGGACCCGGACCGGGACATCACCATCTACATCAACTCCCCGGGCGGCTCGTTCACCGCGCTGACCGCGATCTACGACACGATGCAGTTCGTCAAGCCGGACATCGTGACCGTGTGCATCGGCCAGGCTGCCTCGGCCGCAGCGGTGATCCTCGCGGCCGGCACCAAGGGCAAGCGGCTCGCGCTGCCCAACGCCCGCGTGCTGATCCACCAGCCGTACACCGAGACCGGCCGCGCCGACCTCAACGACCTGGAGATCCAGGCCAACGAGATCCTGCGGATGCGCGCCCTGCTGGAGACCCTGCTCTCCCGGCACACCGGCCGCAGCGAGGAGCAGGTGCGCGAAGACATCGAGCGGGACAAGATCCTGACGGCCCCTCAGGCGGTGGACTACGGCCTGGTCGACCAGGTGGTCACCAGCCGGGTCGAGGGCATGTCCCGCCCGTCGCTCTGACCGGTCGTCGAACCCCAGGTTCGCTTGAGGCCGCGTCGCGCCGGAACGGACGGCGGGGGGCGCAGGGAAGCTTCCCGGCGTTTACCTGCCCCCGTTCCGGCCGCGAAAGCGGTACCTTCTTCCATTGAGGGCTTTTTCGGCCCCGCCGGGCCGGGCGTCCGGCGTCGAGGCGAAGGAGATCCACCCCGTGGCACGCATCGGTGAGGGCGACCTGCTCAAGTGCTCCTTCTGCGGGAAGAGCCAGAAGCAGGTCAAGAAGCTGATCGCCGGACCCGGCGTGTACATCTGCGACGAATGCATCGACCTGTGCAACGAGATCATCGAGGAGGAGCTGGCCGGCTCCGCCGAGCACCGGTGGTCCGAACTGCCCAAGCCGCGGGAGATCTACGACTTCCTCGACCAGTACGTGATCGGCCAGGACGCCGCGAAGAAGGCGCTGTCGGTGGCCGTGTACAACCACTACAAGCGGGTGCAGGCGGGCGACACCGGCCGCTCCTCGCGTGACGAGACCGTCGAGCTGGCCAAGTCGAACATCCTGCTGCTCGGCCCGACCGGCTCCGGTAAGACCTTCCTCGCCCAGACCCTCGCCCGCATGCTCGACGTCCCGTTCGCCATCGCCGACGCGACCGCGCTGACCGAGGCCGGGTACGTCGGCGAGGACGTCGAGAACATCCTGCTGCGCCTCATCCAGTCCGCCGACTTCGACGTGAAGAAGGCCGAGACCGGGATCATCTACATCGACGAGGTCGACAAGATCGCCCGCAAGAGCGAGAACCCGTCGATCACCAGGGACGTCTCCGGCGAGGGCGTGCAGCAGGCGCTGCTGAAGATACTGGAGGGCACGGTCGCGGCGGTTCCCCCGCAGGGCGGCCGCAAGCACCCGCACCAGGAGTTCATCCAGATCGACACGACGAACGTACTGTTCATCGTGGGCGGGGCGTTCGCCGGCCTTGAGAAGATCATCCAAGCCCGGATCGGCAAGCAGGGCATCGGCTTCGGCGCCCAGCTGCGCAGCCGCGCCGAGCTGGAATCCCAGGACGTCTTCAACGAGGTCATGCCGGACGACCTGATCAAGTTCGGCATGATCCCCGAGTTCATCGGCCGTCTGCCGGTCATCACCAGCGTGCAGAGCCCGGATCGGGACTCGCTGCGCCGCATCCTGATCGAGCCGAAGAACGCGCTGCTGCGCCAGTACCAGCACCTGATGGCGCTGGACGGGGTTGAGCTCGAGTTCTCCGACGACGCCATCGAGGCGATCGCGGACCTGGCCATCCTGCGTGGCACCGGGGCGCGCGGCCTGCGCGCGATCATGGAGGAAGTGCTGCTCTCGGTGATGTATGAGGTGCCTTCCCGCCGCGACGTGGCTCAGGTGCTGATCACCGCGGAGTCGGTGAAGGAGCACGCGAACCCGACGCTGGTGCCGCGCGACTCGCCGCACCGCGCCCCGCAGAACCGCACCCCGCGCGAGAAGTCGGCGTAGCCGGACTTCACTGACGGCGGCGAGCTGGTGAATACCGGCGCGCCGCCGTCAGTACGTCCGCACCTTCCTCAACGCTCGGCCGCGGCGCGCAGGTCCAGGGTGTACGGGACGAGCTTGCTCTGGCCGACGCTGGGCAGGAAGTAAACCCAGCCGAAGGTGCTGCGATCCACCCACACGCAAGAACGCACGTCGGTCCCGTCCACGTTCAGCTTGCCGCAGTCGAGCGCACCGCCCAGCGGGCCGGGATTCTCCACCGTCACGTTCTTCATCGACGCGCCGCCGGTGATCTGCTTCATCACCCCGCTCGGGCCCATGATGCCGAGGCTGGTCTGGAAGTCGGCGATGTTCGCGGTGCTCTCCGCGAGCAGCCACACGCTGAACGAGCCGGACGTACCGGCCCGGTAGAAGCCGACCAGCGGATCCGGGTACGCGGTGTTCGAGGCCAGGCTCTTCTTCAGATCACTGATTCGCTGCTCGATGTCGCCGTTGGTCACCAGGTGCAGCGGCCCGGCAGTCTGCGGGACGCTGAGCGTGTGCGCGTTCTGCGATGCGGGCGAGCCGGAGCCGGCACCGGTCGGAGCGGTGTCCGTCACTCGGTTCGGCGTGCTTGATCCGCTACCGGCGGTCGACGGCGGGGGGCCTGCGCCGTGCGCGGCCGGGCTCTGATTCGAGCTGCCACCGCTCATCGCGACGACTGCCGCCACGATCCCCGCTACCAGCACAGCGCCCGCGCCGAGCCCGACATACATGCCGGTGCGGCTGCGTTTGGGCGGCGGCGCGGCAAAGAACGGCGGTGCGGACTGGTACTGCGGCTGAGACCACGCATCGGAATTCTGCGGATAGGTGTTCCCGCTCGCCGGGTTCGCCTGCGCAGCATCCCACTGCTGCGTCGCGTTCCATTGAGCCGGATCGGGCCGCGGCGCGTACCACTGCGGAGCCGCTTGCTGCTGGGGGAAGGCCTGTGTCGGCTGTTGGGGCGCCGGGTGCTGCGGCACGATCGGCTGACCATACTGGTCGTACCCTGTCGGCTCCGCCGGAAGAGGCGGTTCAGCCGGGGGTTGTGCGTCCCATGACATGGCGTCAGTACCCTCCCTGCCCCGCCATCGAAGCGAAGCCCGCAAACACTATCGACGCGGTGCGGGCTAAGGCGGATCCCTTCGGGTGCACTCAAGCAGCGACGGCTTCGGCGCGGCCGGGTGGCTGGGTGCATTCGGAGAGGCAGTAAATGGGAACGGAGCGCTCTGCGCGATCCGTACAATCGGAGCGTGACCGATACCACTTCCCCTCAGAGCCAGGGCGCCCAGCCGGACGCCGCCGCCACCCTGCCGACGCAATACGCGCCCGCGCAGGTAGAGGGGAAGTTGTACGAGCGTTGGGTACAGGCCGGCTACTTCGAGGCCGACGCCAAGAGCGACCGTCCCGCGCACACCATCGTGATTCCGCCGCCGAACGTGAACGGCTCGCTGCACATCGGCCACGCCCTCGACATGACGCTCCAGGACGCCATCACGCGCCGCAAGCGGATGCAGGGCTTCGAGACGCTGTGGCTGCCCGGCATGGACCACGCCGGCATCGCGACTCAGAACGCGGTGGAGCGCGAGATCGCGAAGGAAGGTCTGTCCCGGCACGACCTCGGCCGGGAAGCCTTCGTGCAGAAGGTGTGGGAGTGGAAGGGCGAGTACGGCGGCCGCATCCTGAACCAGATGCGGCGGCTGGGCGCTTCTGTGGACTGGAGCCGCGAGCGCTTCACCTTCGACGCCGGGCTCTCCCGTGCCGTGCAGACCATCTTCAAGCGCCTCTATGACGACGGCCTGATCTACCGCGCCGAGCGGATCATCAACTGGTGCCCGCGCTGTATGACGGCGCTCTCGGACATCGAGGTGGAGCACCAGGAGGACGAGGGCGAACTGGTCTCGATCCGCTACGGCGACGGCGCGCAGGCGATCGTGGTGGCCACCACGCGGGCCGAGACCATGCTCGGTGACACCGCCGTGGCCGTGCACCCGGACGACGAGCGGTACAAGCACCTGGTGGGCTCCGAGATCGAGATCCCGTTCACCGGCCGCAGGGTGCCGATCGTGGCGGACCGGCACGTGGACCCGGAGTTCGGCACCGGGGCGGTGAAGGTGACCCCGGCGCACGACCCGAACGACTTCGAGATCGGCCAGCGCCACGGCCTGCCCTCGCTGCTGATCATGGACGAGCGCGGCACGATCACCGCGCACGGCCCGTTCCAGGGCCTCGACCGCTTCGAGGCGCGACCGGCCGTGGTGGCCGCGCTGCGCGAAGAGGGCCGGATCGTGGCCGAGAAGCGGCCGTACGTGCACGCCGTGGGCCACTGCTCGCGGTGCGACACGGTGGTGGAGCCGCGCCTCTCGCTGCAGTGGTGGGTGAAGGTGGGCCCGCTGGCCGCCGAAGCCTCGGCCGCGGTGCGCGACGGCCGGGTGAAGATCCACCCGAAGGAACTGGAGCCGCGCTACTTCGCGTGGACCGACAACCTGCTGGACTGGTGCATCTCCAGGCAGCTGTGGTGGGGCCACCGCATCCCGGTGTGGTACGGCCCGAACGGCGAGACGGTGTGCGTGGGCCCCGATGAGGAGCCGCCCGGCGCCGGCTGGACGCAGGACCCTGACGTGCTCGACACCTGGTTCTCCTCCGGCCTGTGGCCGTTCTCCACGCTCGGCTGGCCGGACGACACCGAGGATCTGCGCAAGTTCTACCCGACCAGCGTGCTGGTGACCGGGTACGACATCCTGTTCTTCTGGGTGGTGCGGATGATGCTGTTCGGCCTGTACGCGATGAAGGAACGCGGCCCGGCCGAATCAGTGCCCTTCCGTACTGTGTCCCTGCACGGGCTGGTGCGCGACAAGTTCGGCAAGAAGATGTCCAAGTCGCGCGGCAACGGCGTGGACCCGCTGGAGTGGATGGAGAACTACGGCTCGGACGCGGTGCGCTTCACCCTGGCGCGCGGCGCGAACCCCGGCGCCGACCTGGCCACCAGCGAGGAATGGGCGCAGGGCTCGCGCAACTTCTGCAACAAGATCTGGAACGCGACCCGGTTCGCGCTGATGAACGGCGTGCGCCCGGCCCCGCTGCCGGACCGCGAGCGACTCGGCGCGGCCGACCGGTGGATCCTTTCCCGGCTGACCGCCGTCATCGCCGAGGTGGACGCGTACATGGAGGATTACCAGCACGCCAAGGCCTGCGAGGCGCTCTACCACTTCGCCTGGGACGAGGTGTTCGACTGGTACGTGGAGCTGTCCAAGGGACCGCTCGGGCGCGGCGGCCAGGAGGCCGAGGCCACGCGCGCGGTGCTTGGGCACGTGCTCGACGTGACGCTGCGGCTGCTGCACCCGTACATCCCGTACGTGACCGAGGAACTGTGGCTCGCGCTGAACAACGGCGGCCAGAGCGAGAGCGCCGAGTCGGCCGATGCCGCTTCGATCGTGGTGGCGGCGTGGCCGGTGGCCGATGAGTCCCTGCGCGACCCGGCGGCCGAGGCCGAGATCGCCGCGCTTCAGCAGGCGGTGACCGAGGTGCGCCGGTTCCGCGCCGACCAGGGCCTGAAGGTGGGCCAGAAGGTGGCGGCGACGCTCGCGCTCGCCGGCCCGCTGGCCGCGCACGAGGCCGAGATCCGCACCCTGGCCCGGCTGACCGACCCGGCCGAGGACTTCGCGGCCACGGCGACGCTGCAGACCCCGCAGGCCACTGTGCAGCTCGACCTGTCCGGCGTGATCGACGTGGCCGCCGAGCGGGCCCGGCTGACCAAGGACCTCGCGGCCGCGCAGAAGGAGATCGCGAGCGCCGAGGCGAAGCTGGGCAACGAGGGCTTTCTGAGCAAGGCCCCCGAGGCCGTGGTGGAGAAGATCCGCACCCGGCTCACCGAGGCGCGGGCCGACGTCGGCCGCATCGCGGCGCAGCTCGGCGCTCTGCCGCAGGGCTGAGCGCGGCCCGTTCAGAGCGCTCAGGCGGTGGGGCGCACGACTCGATCGAGTCGTGCGCCCCACCGCCTGTTTAGTTCGGGCGCCGTCGGAACCCTTATTCGTAACCGAAGTCCTGAGTCCACCACGGGCCGGGCGAGATTGATCCATTGTTGTTCTGCGCGCCGTTTGCCGGAGCGGTTTTCGACGGCCCGTCGTAATAGCCGACTCCGGCCGCCTTGTATGAACAGTTGAGAATGTTCTGTCGATGGCTTGGTGAATTCATCCAACCGTTCACCACGTCCTGCGGCGTCTGGTATCCCTCGGCGATGTTCTCCGCCGCAGGCTGCGCGTATCCGGCGTTCTGCATCCGGGTCCATGGAGTCACCCCGGACGGCGTATCGTGCGCGAAGTATCCGTTGACCGCCATGTCCTGCGAGTGCTCGTAGGCGGCGGTGGTCACCGCGAGATTGATCGCCAGGGGCGGGCACCCGTTGGCGGTCCGTTGCTGATTGACCAGCTCCATGACTTCCCGCGAGTAGAATTCCCCGGCAGACTGAACGTCGTGCAGTGCGCCGGCCTCCGGTGGGGCGTCGCGCAGCATGGGCGCCGCGGGCGGAATCTGGTGAAACGCCAAGGGCATCGGCACCGCCAGCGCCCCCGCGCCGAGGGCCGCCTGAAGTACCCGCCGCACACTGCGCTCGCGTGCCTGGTCCGAAGCCGGACGGCTTTCGTTGATCATGCGGAAGACCATAATCCGCCCGAACGGCGGAAGATGGTGCCCACGCCGAAGTGGAGCCAAACCTCGGAAAGGTAGCAACTCCTCTCCGGATTTGACCGGGGACAGGCTTGGTGAGACGCTAGAAGCCCGCGCACCTGTCGTTTTGCTTCGAAGGACGCCAGTGGGCCGCCGTGCTTGCCGGGACGTACTTGAGACGGCTTCAGCTGCACTAAAGCCGAACTCAATGCCTCCTTCGGCACCCCTCCAGCCCCAGTACCGAGAAGCAGGACGACGTCGCGCGAACCGACCTCACGTGACGCGGCATACAAGACGCCGCGTCGGTCACTCAGCGTGGAGGACCCTGGAATGGCTAAGGCGCTACTCGGACACATCGGGGGGACGGACCCGCGAATGGTCGCCGAGATGCGGAGGCTGCAGCAGCGAGTTCGTGACCTCGAAGACCAGCTCGTACGAGTACAGGCTGAGAACGACTCGCTCGCAGCGGCAGTGCAGACCACCTCTCTGGACCACGAGCTGTTCGCCACCACGGTCGCCGAGCGGGAGCCCGCGCTGACCTGACCGGATTCTCCGGTCAACCGGAGGCGCCGGCCGACATCGACGGCACCCGAAATACTGTGAAGGGACGCGGATCCGCGTCCCTTCTCCGCTTTCCGAGCAGGGCGCTCGTTCTCAGACGCGCCCTAGGACACGGCTCCTGCGGTACGACTTTCCCCGCAATCCGGACGGCTCGCCCGGACCCGTCACCGCGGCCGGGTACGCTCAAGGGATAAGTTCCCGCCCGGCCCCGCTAGGACTTCGACCGACGTGTACCTGAAGAGCATGACCCTCCGGGGCTTCAAGTCGTTCGCCTCCGCGACGACCCTGCGCTTCGAGCCCGGGATCACCTGCGTCGTCGGCCCGAACGGCTCCGGCAAGTCCAACGTGGTCGACGCGCTCGCCTGGGTCATGGGCGAACAGGGCGCCAAGTCGCTGCGCGGCGGCAAGATGGAAGACGTGATCTTCGCGGGCACCGCCGGGCGCCCGCCGCTCGGCCGGGCCGAGGTCGCCCTCACCATCGACAACACCGACGGCGCCCTGCCGATCGACTACACCGAGGTCACCATCTCGCGGATCATGTTCCGCAACGGCGGCTCCGAGTACGCGATCAACGGCTCCAACTGCCGTCTGCTGGACATCCAGGAACTGCTCTCCGACTCCGGTATCGGCCGCGAGATGCACGTGATCGTCGGGCAGGGCCAGCTCGACGCGGTGTTGCAGGCCGGGCCCGAGGAGCGCCGCGCCTTCATCGAGGAGGCCGCCGGCGTCCTCAAGCACCGCAAGCGCAAAGAGAAGGCGCTGCGCAAGCTCGACGCGATGCAGGCCAACCTCACCCGGATCACCGACCTGACCACCGAACTGCGCCGCCAGCTCAAGCCGCTGGGCCGGCAGGCCGAGGTGGCGCGCCGCGCCGCCGTGATCCAGGCCGACCTGCGCGACGCCCGGCTGCGCCTGCTCGCCGACGACCTGACCGAGCTGCGTACCGCGTACGAGAAGGAAACCGCGGACGACACGGCGATCCGCGAGCTGCGCGCGCAGCTGGAGCGCGAGTACGCCGAGAGCCAGGCCCGCGAGACCGAGCTGGAGCACGAGGTCCAGGACCTGGTACCGCACCTGGCCGCCGTGCAGGAGGCCTGGTACCGCCTCTCCTCCCTCCGCGAACGGCTGCGCGGTACCGCGTCGCTGGCGGGGGAGCGCGTGCGCAACCTCAACCAGTTGGCCCAAGGCGCGGACGCGAACGAGCGACGCGGCCGCGACCCGGAGGACATGGAGCGCGAGGCGCAGCGCATCCGCGAGCAGGAAGAGACCATCGCCGAGGAGATCGCCGAGGCGCAGCGGGTGCTTGCCGACGCGGTACGCCGCCGCGGCGAGTCCGAGAACGCGCTGGCTCTGGAGGAAAAGCGACTGGCCGCGGCGGTGCGTTCGGCCGCCGACCGTCGGGAGAACCTCGCCAAGCTGGCCGGCCGGGTCGGCGCGGTCAAGTCCCGATCCGGAGCCGCGCAGGCCGAGATCGACCGGCTGCAGGCCGCGCACGACGAGGCGCGCGGCCGAGCTGCGGCCGTGCAGCGCGAGTACGACCTGCTCAAGGCCGAGGTCGAGGGAATCGACGGCGGCGACGGACTGGACGCCGAGGTCGAGGCCGCCACTGAAGCTGTGGCCACCGCTGAGGACACGCTGACCGCGCTGCGCGCCGCCGAACGTGACGCCGAGCGGGAACGCGGCGCGATGGCGGCCCGCAAGGAAGCGCTCGAACTGGGCCTGAGCCGCAAGGACGGCGCCGGCGCGCTGCTGGCGGCCACCGACCGGCTCTCGGGCCTGCTCGGCTCTGTCGCCGCGATACTGACCGTCGAGCAGGGCGCCGAGGCTGCCGTCGCCGCGGCGCTCGGCCTGGCCGCCGACGCCGTCGCGGTCTCCTCCGCCGACGCCGCGGTCAACGCCATCAGGCTGCTGAAGACCGAGGACAAGGGGCGCGCGGCCATCATCGTCGGCGGCGCTCCGGCCGACGACCGCTTCGCCGAGTGGCCGGCGCTGCCGCCGTACGCGAAGTACCTCGTCGACCTCGTCACCGTGCCCGGCGAGATGCGCGCCTCGCTGCGCCGGCTATTGCGCGGCATGGTCATAGTGGACGATCTCGGCGAGGCGTCCTCGCTGATCGCCGCGCACCCCGATCTTGTCGCGGTCACCCGGGACGGCGATGTGCTGGGCCGTCACATCGCGCACGGCGGCTCCTCCTCCGCGCCGTCCCTGCTCGAAGTCCAGGCTGCCGTGGACGAGGCAGCCGAGAAGCTGCTCGAGGCCGGCGAGCGGGCCCGGCGCCTGCGTGCCGAACTCGAAGAGGCCACCGACGGCCAGCGCACCGCGAAGCAGGCTCTTGACGCGCTGCTCGCCCAGCGCCGCGCCGCCGACGCGCAGAAGGCCTCGGTCGCGCAGCAACTCGGCCGCCTCGGCGGCCAGGCCCGCGCCGCGCTCAGCGAGGTGGAGCGGTACGTCAAGGCCATCGAGTCGGCCGAGGGCGCCCGCGAGAAGGACCAGCAGACCCTCGCAGACCTCGAACTCCAGCACGAGGAGGCGATCGCCGCGGCCGAGGCCCTGGAAGAGGGCTTCGACTTGGCGCCGGACGCCCGCGATGAGCTGGCCGCGGAAGCGACCGCCGCGCGCGCCGCCGAGATGGAGGCGCGGCTCGCGGTGCGCACCGGCGAGGAGCGCGCACGTTCCCTGGCCGGCCGCGCCGACGTCCTCGACCGCAACGCCCGCCAGGAGCGCGAGGCCCGCGCCCGCGCCGCCGAACGGCAGCAGCGCGCTTCCCGGCAGGCCTCCGTCGCGCAGGCCGTGGCCTCTGGTGCCCGGCAAACGCTGGCGTGCCTTGAGGTCTCGCTGACTCGCGCCGGCGCCGAGCGCGAGGCTGCGGAGCGTGATCGGGCCGAGCGGGAGGCCGCCCTGCAGATCCTGCGCGGCCGCGTGCGTGAGCTCGCCGGTGAGCTGGAGAAGCTGACCGACTCGGTACACCGCGACGAGGTAGCCCGCGCCGAGAAGCGGATGCGCATCGAGCAGTTGGAGGCGCGCGCGCTGGAGGAGTTCGGCGTCACCGTCGGAGCCCTGCTCGACGAGTACGGCCCGGAAAAACTCGTGCCGCCGCCGGCCGCTTTGATCAACGCTGACCATCCGGACGACCCGCGCAACGCCCCCGTCCCCTTTGTCCGCGCCGAGCAGGAGAAACGGCTGCGGCAGGCCGAGAAGGACTACACCGCCCTCGGCAAGGTCAACCCGCTCGCGCTGGAGGAGTTCGCGGCGCTGGAGGAGCGTTACAAGTTCCTCAACGAGCAGCTGGAAGACCTCAAGAAGACCCGCACGGACCTGCTTCAGGTGGTCAAGGAGGTCGACGAGCGGGTGCAGCAGGTCTTCGCCGAGGCCTATGCCGACACCGCGCGCGAGTTCGAGGGCGTCTTCTCCCGGCTGTTCCCCGGCGGCGAGGGCCGGCTGTACCTGACCGACCCGGAGGACATGCTCACCACCGGCATCGAGGTCGAGGCGCGGCCGCCGGGTAAGAAGGTCAAGCGACTGTCGCTGCTGTCCGGCGGCGAGCGCTCGTTGACCGCGGTGGCACTTCTGGTGGCCATTTTCAAGGCCAGGCCCTCGCCCTTCTACGTGATGGACGAGGTCGAAGCAGCGCTCGACGACACCAACCTGCAGCGGTTGATCCGGATCTTCGAGGAGCTGCGCGAGTCCTCGCAGTTGATCGTGATCACGCACCAGAAGCGCACGATGGAGGTCGCCGACGCGCTCTACGGCGTCTCGATGCGGGGCGACGGCATCACGACCGTCATCTCGCAGAAGCTGCGCGACGCGGCCGCCGCCTGACGCAATGTCAACTCCCCCGAGACCGGGAGCCCTCAAGTCTTGAGAGAATAGGGCCATGGAGATTGTGATCATCGTCATCGCCGTCGTGCTCGCCTTGGCGGTGATCGGAGTTCTCGCCAACTACCTCGTGAGCGGGACCCGTGCCCGCCGCCAGGTGCCGCCGCCGGCCGAGCCGACGACTCCGCAGGTCGGGGCGCGTCCGAGCGGGACGACGTCCACCGCGACCCTCGCCCCTGAAGCACCATCCGCTCAGGCACCCACACGCGTCGCCCCGCCCGCGCCGATCCCTGCACCCGCCCCAATCCCCGCACCGGCCCCGGTCGCACCTCCACTCGAAATCCCCGAGCCCACCGCCGGCCGCCTGGTGCGGCTGCGTGGCCGCCTCGCGCGGTCGAACAGCGCAGTCGGCAAGGGCCTGCTCAGCCTGCTCTCGCGCGACAAGCTCGACGAGGACACCTGGGAGGAGATCGAGGATCTGCTACTGACCAGCGACATCGGCGTTGCGCCTACCCAAGAGCTGGTGGAGCGTCTTCGCACGCGTGTCCGGGTCCTCGGCTCCCGCACCCCGGACGAGTTGCGCAACCTGCTGCGCGAAGAGCTCTTGGCACTCATCGGCACGGACGCGGACCGTACGGTGCGATCTCTGCGCGCGGACGGCGAAGGCCCGGCGGTCGTCATGGTCGTCGGGGTGAACGGCGTCGGCAAGACCACGACCACCGGAAAGCTCGCTCGCGTCCTGGTGGCGGACGGCAGGACGGTGGTCCTTGGCGCTGCGGACACGTTCCGCGCCGCGGCCGCCGACCAGCTCCAGACCTGGGGCGAGCGCGTCGGCGCGACGACCGTGCGCGGCCCGGAAGGTGCGGACCCGGCGTCGGTGGCGTTCGACGCGGTCAAGCAGGCGAAGGAGAACGGCGTCGACACGGCGCTGATCGACACAGCCGGACGGCTGCACACCAAGGTCGGCCTGATGGACGAGCTCGGCAAGGTCAAACGGGTGGTCGAGAAGCATGGCCCGGTGGACGAGGTGCTGCTGGTCCTGGACGCGACCACCGGCCAGAACGGCATGGTCCAAGCGCGCGTGTTCCGGGAGGTCGTGGACATCACCGGCATCGTGCTGACCAAGCTGGACGGCACCGCGAAGGGCGGCATCGTCGTGGCGGTCCAGCGTGAGCTCGGTGTCCCCGTCAAGCTCGTCGGCCTCGGCGAGGGCGCGGATGACCTGGCGCCCTTCGAGCCAGCCGCCTTCGTCGACGCCTTGATCGGCCAATAGCTCACAGCCCCCACCTCGCAACGGCCGCGCGGCTGGCCTCGTGACGCTTGCGGTTAGCGCGCGGGGAGGGAACCCGCCAGGGCTCGGCGGGGTGCAAGTGCGAGAGCGCCGAGGACCACGTGCGCGGCGGGCAGCGCGGGGCGGGCGACGCTCGGGGCGCGGAGCCAGAACGCGTCGGGGGATACCGCAGCGGTGGCGGCGCGCTGGGCAAGGTGTAGCTGGAAATGAGCCTGCGACTGTGTCTGCTCAAGGGCCTTGGGCAACTCGACGTGAGCGCCGGAGCCGAGCAGGGCGGGGCCGGTATGCGGGTCCATCAGCGGGCTGAGTGCAGCCGCGGTGCCAACGCGTACCAGGAAATTGATGCGCGCGCCGCTCGTCCGGGCGCCGCATCCCCGGGTCACCAGAACCGGACCGAGCTGCACACCCAGGCGGTCCAAGCGGATCAGCGCCGTGCGGCCGGAGATCGCGTCCGCCTCGATGACGTCGAACGCCAGGCCGCACGCGGCGAGGATGGGCGCCTCTGGCATTCGTGACCACGTCGCGAAGACCTGCTCAAGGTCCGTAGACGGCGCTTGGTCGGGGTTCGGCGTGATCGGCCAGTTCCAGGCGGCGTAACGCAACGCGGCGGTGCGGGGGGTGCTTGCGCTCGGATTCGTGCGCGGGCGGCCGATCGCGTGCGCTCGAGAGGCGGCACTCGCCCGCGGACTGGCGACGGCGCTGATTCCGAAACCGAGGCCCGCACGGGGCGCGATCACCCGAGCCGAAGCTGATTCGGCGTCAGATGCGGGTCCAGTTCCGGCACCACCGCGGCCGCGCGCATGCGCGCGCTCCGGTGCCGCCACGACCCGTGCACGCGGTGTCGCCTCGTTATCGGCTGCATTTGCACGCGCCGCTGCTTCTTCTGTCGCTGCCGCGCCTTGGTTGCCGGCGCGGCGGCGCGCGGTCTGGCGCGGTAGTAGAGCGCTCAGTCCGAGCTGGCCACGCATCGTCGTCACGCCTCTCTCAACTGTGACGCCCCGATCCGGGTTACTGTCGCGCGCCTTCCGGTCCCGTCCCCTCACCGGAATGAGCGATGGCGAGCAGCTTCCCGCAATAGACCTTAGTCGGGCTGCGAAAACGACGCGCCGGGGGCCGGGTGGCGAATCCTGGCGCATTTGCAGATTCCGCTGCGAACGCCACAGTCGAGCGGTTACGTTCAGCTCACTAGGGGTTCACTAGCGGTCACAAGCGGCTTCCGGCGTGGATGCCGCACGAGCAATGCATGGGAGGGGCGGGCCGGTGCCTGAGCGGCTGGCGAACGAGCTGTTCGCCTCGTGGTTCCTGCGCAGCGGGTGGTCGAAGGGCGAGGTCGCCCGGCTGGTGAACCGGCGGGCGCGGGACCTCGGCGCGACGCACGTCGCCACGGACACCTCGCGGGTGCGCCGCTGGCTGGACGGCGAGCAGCCGCGTGACCCGATCCCGCGGATTCTGACCGAGCTGTTCAGCGAGCGCTTCGGCTGCGTGGTCACGCTCAGCGACCTCGGACTGCGCGAGCCGGCCAGCCCGATCGCCGGGACGCTCACCGACCTGCCCTGGTCGGCCGAGCGCACCGCCGAACTGCTCGCCGAGTTTTGTCGCAGTGACCTGATACTGGGACGCCGCGGGGCGGGTGGCGCGCCGCCGCTGGCGGCCGGGTCCGCACTGGTCGAGCCGGTCAAGCGCTGGCTGCTGCCTGCGCCGATGGTGCGCACGATGGGGCCGGCCGGCGGCATCGGCGCGCTCGCGCCGATGGGTGCGCTGGCCATGTCGGGTGCGGCGGGCGCAGTGGGCCTGGTAGCGCCCGGGGCTGGAACCGCGGGACCAGGAACGGCGCCGGGCCTCAACGGAAGGACCGGTGCAGTCGGTGTCGGCGCCGGAGTGACCGGCCGGCCGCGGCTGAACCGCACGGCCATCCTCGTCGAGCAGTTGGAAGAGGCGGCGCGCACCTTCCGCGAGTGGGACGCCGCGGTCGGCGGCGGGATTCGCCGCGCGGCCGTGGTCGGGCAGCTGTACGAAGTCGCCGAGGTGCTGCGCCAGCTGCGCGAAAGCGCACCGGTGCGCGACAGTGTGCAGCCGCGTCTGTTCCGCATCGCCGCGCAATTAGCCCTGCTCGCCGGGGAAATGGCGCTCGACTCCGGCCTGCAGGCGACCGCGCAGCGCTACCAGATCCTGGGCCTGCACTGCGCGAAGGAGGCGGGGGACCGCTCGCTCGCCGCCGGGATCCTGGCCGCCATGGGGCGGCAGCTGATCCATCTCAACCGCGCACAGGACGCTCTCGACCTTCTCGCGGTCGGCCGCGCCGGTGCCCGCGGTGAACTCGAACCGCTTGCCTGCGCGCTGATCGACGCGGTCGAGGCGCGGGCCCACGGCGCCCTCGGCCGCGCCGAACAATGCCGCAATGCGGCCGAGCGAGCCCTCGCCTCGCACGAACTGGGCCGTGCGCAGGACCACACGCCCGAGTGGCTCGCCGGTTACACCACCGCCGCCTTACACGCGGAGCTCGGCCAGGCTTTGCGCGATCTGGCCGAGCGCGTCCCGGCCGCCGCCACCGAGGCCTCGGCCGAGTTCGAGGCGGCCGTTCTGCTCTACGAACGCGAGGGCGCCGCTCAACTGCGCGGCCATGTGACCGCATTGGTCGGGTTCGCCGACGCGCGCGCGTTGCTCGCCGATGCCGCCGCAACCGCAGACGCCCTGCGCACGGCATGCTTGCTCGCGGTCCGACTGCGGTCGCGGCAAACCGAGGAACGGCTGCGCGAGGTGCTGGCCCGGGCCCGGCAGCGCTTCCCCCAGGAACCCGGCCTGCGCGAGCTGACCGAGCGGTTGCGCGAGCCTGCTTCAGCTTCTGTCGGCTTCCCGATCCCCGTGGCGGCTCTTCCTCTGTAGAAGGGCCGGCGCCCTTTCAACGTTCACACGCTCGTAACCAGTTTGAGCAATCCGTCACGTCAGTGAAACATCACGCGCTGTGAGCGGTAACGGCCCGCGGCGATGGTTCTGCGCAGGACAACGGCGTCACCCCCCTGTGAACGGTCGGCCGCGCGGTCGGCACCCCTGTGCGCAACCTTTCCACTGACACGACCCTGTTTCGGTCCTGGCCGCTGCGCCGGACCGCCGGGCGGGCCTCGCGAAGGATACGTGAACGATGCCAACTCTTGACTCCGGTAACACCGCCTGGGTGCTGGCGAGCTCAGCGCTCGTGCTGCTGATGACACCAGGGCTCGCGTTCTTCTACGGCGGCATGGTGCGCGCCAAGAGCGTGCTCAACATGCTGATGATGAACTTCATCTGTATCGCGGTCGTCACCGTCGCGTGGGTGCTCTACGGCTGGTCGGTCTCGTTCGGTAACGCGAACGACGCGAGCGGCAGCAGCTTCTGGGGCGGTCTGACCCAGTGGGGCATGCATGGCATCGCCACCGGCGCCAGCTCCGGGCACCCGGGCATCTACGGCGCGACCGGCGTGCCGCTGTTCGCGGTCGCCTGCTTCCAGCTGATGTTCGCGATCATCACCCCCGCGCTGATCTCCGGCGCGATCGCCGACCGCACCAAGTTCGTCGGCTGGTGCGTCTACGTGCTCGGCTGGGTGACCCTCATCTACTTCCCGGTCGCGCACTGGGTCTTCTCACCCAACGGCTTCATCAACGCCAAGCTGCACGTGATGGACTTCGCCGGTGGTACCGCGGTCCACATCAACGCCGGTGCCGGAGCCTTGGCCTGCGCCCTGGTGATCGGCAAGCGGATCGGTTTCAAGAAGGACCCGATGCGGCCGCACAACGTGCCGTTCGTGATGCTCGGCGCCGCGCTGCTGTGGTTCGGCTGGTTCGGATTCAACGCCGGTTCCGCGCTCACGGCCAGCGGCCAGGCCTCGGTGGTCTTCCTCAACACCCAGGTCGCCACCTGCACCGCGGTGATCGGCTGGCTGGCCGCGGAGAAGATCCAGCACGGTAAGTTCACCACCGTCGGCGCCGCCTCCGGCGCGGTGGCCGGCCTGGTCGCGATCACCCCGGCCTGTGCCTCGGTCTCCCCGATCGGCGCGATCTTCGTCGGCCTGATCCCCGGATTCATCTGCTGCTACGCGGTGAACCTGAAGAACCGCTTCGACTACGACGACTCGCTCGACGTCGTGGGCGTTCACCTGGTCGGCGGTATTCTCGGCACCCTGCTGATCGGCCTGTTCGCCGACCCGATCGAGGTCGGGGCCTACACCAACGGTGCGCGCGAGGGCCTGTTCTACGGTGGCGGACTCGACCAGCTGTGGGCGCAGGCGGAGGGCGCGGGCATCGTGTTCGCTTACTCCTTTATCGTCTCCCTCATCCTGGCGTTCGCGGTACACAAGACCATCGGCCTGCGGGTGACCGAAGAGGCCGAGATCACCGGTGTGGACCAGACCGAGCACGCCGAGACCGCGTACGACTGGGGCGGCCTCTCCGGCTCCCTGCACCGCGCGGCGGTGAGCGTGGCCGCCGCGACCGCGCCGGCATCCGCTGCGGCGGCCAAGCCGATCGCCGCCGCTTCCTCCGACGAGAAGGTCGAAGCCTGACCATGAAGCTGATCACCGCGATCATCAAGCCGTACAAGCTGGACGAGGTCAAGAGCGCGCTGCAGGCCTTCGGCGTGCACGGGCTGACGGTCACCGAGGCCTCCGGCTACGGCCGCCAGCGTGGGCACACCGAGGTCTACCGCGGCGCCGAGTACACCATCGACCTGGTGCCGAAGATCAAGCTGGACGTGCTGGTCGAGGACCACGACGTGGAGACCCTGATCGACGTCATCGCCAAGGCCGCGCAGACCGGCAAGATCGGCGACGGCAAGGTATGGGTCACCCCGGTCGAGTCCGTCGTGCGAGTGCGCACCGGCGAGCGCGGAGCAGAAGCGCTCTGAGCGACAGGCGGGTGAGCGGGCGGAGGCCGAATCCGGGCCTCCGCCCGTCCGCGTGCCATGGTGAAGTGGCAGCGCGCGCCTGAGGCAGCGCGCAAGGTCAGCAGGGCGCAGGAAGCATGGGGCGAGGGCACGACGGGAGCGAGCGGAGAGGCCGCATGGGATATGCCGAGCAGCGCACCGAGCTGATCGCCTCCGGGTTGCGCGGCCCGAAGTTACGCGGCGCGCTCGCCGAAGCGGCTGACAGCTGGCTCGCGGAGCTGCTGGCGAACGCCCTCGATGCCGCCGGATTGCCGGCAGCGGAGGGTGAGCTGGGGCACGCCCGGGGCGTCGCGCTGGTAGCGGTCGGCGGATACGGGCGTGCGGAACTGTCGCCGGGCAGCGACCTCGACGTGCTCCTGCTGCATGACGGCTCGCACAAGTCCGACCGGATCGCCAAGCTCGCAGACGCGATCTGGTACCCGGTCTGGGACTCGAAGGTGAAGCTCGATCATTCGGTGCGCACGATCGCCGAGGCGCGCTCGATGGCGAAGGACGATCTGCCGGTCGCGCTCGGCCTGCTGACCGCGCGTCACGTCGTCGGCGACCCCGCGCTGACGGCCAGCCTGCGTACGTCCGCGCTCTCCGACTGGCGCGCTGGAGCAGCCAAACGACTGCCCGAAGTGCAGGCGACGCGCGCGGAACGACTCGAAATGCACGGCGAACTGGCCTACCGGCTAGAAGGCGACCTCAAGGAAGCGATCGGCGGACTGCGCGACGGCTACGCGCTCACCGCCATCTCAGCATCCTGGCTCGCCGATATCCCGCACGGCGAACCGGAGGCGGCGCGCGTTCGCCTGCTCGACGTGCGCGACGCGCTGCACATCACCACCGGCCGAGCCGCCGATCGGCTGCTGCTCCAGGAACAGGACGAGGTCGCCGCGCAACTGGGTCTCACCGGCGGCGCGGACGATCTGCTGGCCGAGGTCGCCGACGCCGCGCGCACCATCGCATACGCCTGCGACGTGGCGTGGCGGCGGATCGAACAGGTGCTGACTCAGCGCAAGTGGTCGGGGCGCAGGCGGGGCGCGGCGGCGCAACGCACGCCGCTCGCCGACGGCGTCGTCGCGGCGGAGGGAGAGGCGACGCTCGCACTGGCCGCAGACCCCGCACGCGATCCGGTGCTGCTGCTACGCGCCGCGGCTGCCGCGGCCTCGGCCGGGCTGCCGCTCGCCCCGGCGGCGCTGCGACGACTCGGCGAGGACGGCGCGCCGGTGCCGACTCCCTGGCC
>Ga0134128_10003363_pt1 | contig 19582 bp, 14 predicted proteins | sample KB31754_FD_96462 | JGI IMG/M metagenome (GOLD analysis project Ga0134128, IMG submission 96462) | Terrestrial soil microbial communities with excess Nitrogen fertilizer from Kellogg Biological Station, Michigan, USA - KB3-175-4 | ecosystem: Environmental > Terrestrial > Soil > Unclassified ...
GCCGATCACCAGCAGAACTGCCATGAGATCCATGGTCAGGTTGTAAGCGTCCGCCTTGGGTACGCCGCGCGCGATCTCGTAGGCGCGGATGTAGTTGACGAGCACCGGACCGAATATGCCGGCCGCGGACCAGGCGGTGAGCAGCAAGCCGTGAATCGCGCCGACGTAACGCGTTCCGAACATGTCCCTGAGGTATGCCGGCAGCGTGGAAAACCCGCCGCCGTACATACTGATGATGACGAGGAAGAAGAGCACGAAGAGCCCGACGCTGCCGAGGCGACCCGTGCTCGGCACCGACGCATAGAGAACCGTACCGAGAATGAAGAAGCAGAAGTAGGTGTTCTTGCGTCCCAGGTAGTCGGACACCGACGCCCAGATGAACCGCCCCCCCATGTTGAACAGGCTCATGAGGCCGACGAAGCCCGCGGCGGCCACGGCGCTCACTTTGCCCGGAAACATCTCCTGGCTCATGGCCGATGCCTGGCCGAGCACGCCGATTCCCGCGGTCACGTTGAGGCAGAGCACCCACCAGATGAGCCAGAACTGCGGGGTCTTCAGCGCCGTGTAGACGTAGACATTCGCGGTCGTCACCAGCTTCGGCGGTTGGGCAGGCGGCGTCCAGCCCTCGGGCTTCCAACCCGGAGCGGGGACTCGCACGATGACGGCGCCCACCATCATGAAGGCAAAGTACACGAGGCCGAGCACGACGAACGTTTCGGCGACCCCGACGTGCGTCGGCGTCGCGAACCGGCTCATCAGCCATACCGAGAGCGGCGAAGCGATGAGCGCCCCTCCTCCGAACCCCATGATGGCCATGCCGGTCGCCATGCCCGGCCTGTCGGGAAACCATTTGATGAGCGTCGAGACCGGAGAGATGTACCCGATGCCCAGACCGATGCCGCCGAGTACCCCGTAGCCCAGATAGATGATCCAGATGTCGTGCAGACGCACGCCGGCGGCCGAGATGAGAAATCCGCCGCCAAAGCAGAAGGCCGCGGCGACCATGGCTCGGCGCGGCCCACCCTCCTCCACCCAACGGCCGAACACGGCTGCCGATACTCCGAGGAAGACGATCGCCAGCGTGAAGATCCAGCCCAGATCGGTCAGCTTCCAGTCACCCGGGGCCGGGCTGCCGACGCCAATGAGGCGCGTCATCGGCAGGTTGAATACACTGAAGGCGTACGCCTGCCCGATGCACAAATGGACGCACAGCGCCGCCGGCGGCACCATCCAGCGGCTGAAGGCCGGACCTGCCACCGTGCGGTCCCGGTCCAGAAACGAGAGCGGACGCATCCCCGAAGTCTACCTCGCCGCCGGACGAGGGCGTCGGGGGGAAACGCGTCAGCCGCGCCTCATTGACCGCGCACCGTTCGCGGGACGGTACGACATTGTTCCGCTCTGGAGCGGTCGAGCGCGAGCCCGCGCAGCCGGCCCGCCCCTCGGCCTAAACTGGCTCATGCCTGAGCTTCCCGATGTCTGCGTCTATCGCGAGGCGCTGGAGCAGCGCATCGTGGGCCGGCGCCTCGAGCGAGTGCTGCTGCAGTCGCCCTTTCTGCTGCGGACGGTGGACCCTCCCATCGAGAGCGCGCAGGGCCAGCGTGTCACTGAGGTCCGGCGCATCGGCAAGCGCTTGGGTCTGGGACTCGAGGGAGAGCTCTGGCTGGTCTTCCACCTGATGATCGCGGGCCGCCTGCACTGGTTCGATCCCGGGGCGCCGCCCGGCAAGCGCGCGGCGCTCGCGCGCCTGCAGTTCGACAGCGGCACACTGACCCTGACCGAAGCCGGCACGAAGCGGCGAGCCTCCCTGCACCTCGTCCAGGGAGAGGAGGCGCTGCGCCGGCAGGACCCGGGAGGGCTCGAGGTCCTCGGCTCGACGGCGGCGGAATTCGCCGCGCGGCTGCGCAGCGGGAATCACACGCTGAAGCGCGCGCTCACGGACCCCAGACTGTTCAGCGGCATCGGCAACGCCTACTCCGACGAGATACTCCATGCGGCCCGGCTCTCTCCCGTCATGCTGACGAGCCGCGCCAGCGATGCGGAGTTGCTGCGCCTCCACGGCGCGGCACGCGAGCAGCTGCAGCTGTGGACCGAGCGGCTGCGCCGCGAGGCCGGCGGGAAGTTTCCGGAAAAGGTGACCGCATTTCGCGCGGACATGGCCGTGCACGGCCGCTTCCGCCTGCCGTGCCCGGTATGCGGTACGCCGGTCCAACGGATCCGCTACGCGGACAACGAGACCAACTACTGCGCCACCTGCCAGACAGGCGGCCGCCTGCTCGCCGACCGGGCATTGTCGCGCCTGCTCAAGAAGGATTGGCCCAAGACTGTCGACGGCTTCGACCGTGACGAGTGACAGCGTCAGTCAGTAGGAAGGACGTCCGTGACGCGGCGAAGGATGGCGCGCACCTTGTCCGTTGCGCCGCGCACGTCTCCCGCCCGGATGCGACCGTTCAATGCGCGATGCAGCTCGAGGAACGGCTTCAATCCGCCGCCATCGGGATGCGCGATGCGCCGCATGACCACGCGGCCGCGCACGTTCCAATGCAGAAAATCCCACACGACCAGGAATGTCTGATTGCCGCTCGCCTCGATGAGGCGGCGGTGATAGGCCAGGGCCTCATCGATGTAGCGCTCCGGATTGTGCTCATCGATGGCGCTCGCCATCGAGCGCGTACGGGCTGCAAGCTCCTCGGCAAGCTCTCGGGCGAATGGCGCGAGGAGCTGCAGAGCGCGCTCCTCCATGAGGCCGCGCAGCTCGTAGGACTCGCGAATCTCCCGGTAGTCCGCGCCGCATACACGGGTGCCGCGGTAGCGCTCGTTCTTGACCAGGCCGGAGCCCTCGAGCTCGCGCAGCGCCTCGCGGATCGGCGCCTGGCTCACACCGAATTCGCGTGCGAGAGTCAGCTCCTTCAGTCTCATTCCCGCGGGATAAGTCCCGTCGAGAATACGCGTCACCAACACGTCGCGAATGCGGTCACGCATGCACGTGCGGTTGGCTGTCGGCTCGCTCATCAAAACCGCGCCCATGAGACCGCCCTCGCTCAGCGCGCCCAGCCCCCGCCCGTTGCCCGGACGAGAGCGATCGCGGCTTGGAATTGGGCCACCCGCGCCGACAGCGCGTCGCGCTCCGCCTGCAACGCCGCGGTATGGGTGGTGGTCACTTCGAGGTAGTCGGCAACCCCGGCAGCGTAACGCTGGTCGGCGTGATAGGCGGACTCCTTGGCCGAAGCGGCGGCCGCCTCGTCGGCGGCACGCTCCTCGGCGAGCCGGTGAAGCGCAACCAGGCTGTCCTCTACCTCCTGGTAGGCCACCAACGTCGTCTTGCGGTAGTTGGCGACCGTCTGATCGTATACCGCCCGCGCCTGGCGGCTATCCGCGAGTCGGGCCCCGGCATCGAGCAGCGGCAGCGAGCCCGCGGGACCCACCGACCAGAATCGGCTCGGCGCCCGGAACCAGGTGGAGGCGACGGTGCTCTCGTACCCAGCCGCGCCGCTCAGGGAGAAAACGGGAAACCACGCCGCCCGCGCGACACCGATCTGCGCGTTGGCGGCCGCGACCGCGCGCTCCGCGCTGGCCACATCGGGGCGCCGCTCGAGCAGGTTGGATGGCAGTCCGGGATCGAACGCAGGCGGCGCACCCGCGAGCGGACCCGGCGCCAACTGGAAGAGCGAGGGCGGCTCGCCGACGAGGACCGCGATCGCATGCGCGAGCTGCGCCCGCTGCAGCTGCACGGCTGCGAGCTGCGCGCGCGCGGTCTCCCGCAATGTGTTGGCTTGCTCCACATCCGTGGCCGCGGCGATTCCCTCGCCGTACCGGTTGTGGGTCACGTCATACGCCCGGTCATAGTCCTTTACCGCGTCTTCGAGCAAGCGCGTCGTGGCATCTGCGCCCCGCAGCGCAAAGTAGTCCGTCGCCAGCTCAGCGCGCAGGGACAGCTTGACCGCGCCCAGGTCCGCAGCGCTCGCCTGAGCCTCGGCGCGGGCAGCCGCGGCGGCGCTGCGCAGCCGGCCGAAAAGATCGATCTCCCACGCCAGACTGAGGTCCGTGATGAAGTCGTCGGAAGTGCTCGCCTTGTGACCGAGCACCGACGCCAGCGGCGCATTGGCAGAGGAGCGCGCGCGAGCCGCGGAGGCATCCGCGTCGATCCTGGGAAACTCGGCGGACCGGGCTCCCAACGCGACGGCCCGGGCTTCGGTCAGCCGCGCGACAGCGGCCTGCAGGTCCGGATTCGAGCGCGAGACACGCTGCTCGAGATCATCGAGCGTCGGCTCGTGGAAAGTCTTCCACCAATCGCCGCGCGGCTCTCCGTCCGCGGGATGCGCAGGCATCCAGTCTCCTGACTCCACGAAGCGTTCGACCTTCGGCGTCGCGGGCGCCTTGTAGCGAGGCGCAAGCGTGCACGCGGCGAGCGACGCGACCGCGCCGAGCACAGCAGCCGCCGCGGCGATCCGCCCCGGTCCGTGCCGATCCCTCCCGTGGCGCTGTGCCGGCATCACGCCTCCGGACCGCCTTGCTTGACGACCCGGACGACGGTGCCGTCCACCAGCGAGTCAGGCGGACTCAGGACGACATGATCCTGGAGCGAGAGCCCCGACACGATCTCGACCTTGGAGCCGTAGTCACGGCCAACGGTCACCGGTTTCAATACCACGTGATCATGTTCATCGACCGTCGCGACGTGCAGGCCGTCGCCGCGGAAGAGCAGCACATTCGCCGGCAGCAGGAACGAGTGGCCGGCATCGGACGGCGGCAGGTTGAAATGCACTTCGGCATAGGCGCCGGGCAGCAGGTCGCCCTTGGTATTGTCCACCAGCAGCTCGACCATGAGAGTGCGGGTCGCGGGAGTGATCGCGCGCGCGGTCGTCGCGACCGAGGCCTGGTAGGTGACTCCAGGTCTATCGGGCATCTGCAGCTCGGCTTTCAGGCCCGACTTCATGTCGGCGGCGTCCGCCTGCGGCACCTGCACGTACAAACGCAGCCGCTTCACGTCCGCGATACGAAAGAGCGCCGCGCCCGTGCCGCTGCCGGCGTTGATGAGCTGCCCTATGTCGGTGTTGCGCGCGGTGATGACGCCATCGAACGGCGCTACGATGCGCTCGAAACCCGAGAGCTCGTGCAGCCGCAGCACGTTGGCGCGCGCCGCCTGGACCTGCGCGTCGCTCGCCTGCGCCGCGCTCACCTTCTGGTCGGCCTCCTGCCGGGAAACCGAGTCGGTCGCGCGCAGACGGCGCCAGCGCGCGGCGGTGAGATCGGCGATCTTCTGATTGGCCCGGGCGACGGCGAGATTCGCCTGCGCCTGGCGCAGCTGCTGATCGACCTCGGGCGCCTCGATATCTCCGAGGAGCTGACCGCGATGCACCTTGGCGCCGATATCCACATACCAGTGCCTCAGGTACCCGCTGGTGCGAGCGTAGATGGGCGCCTCGTAGTTGGCCTGCAGGTTTCCGGGAAGCACCAGCGCGGTCGCGGCGCTGTCGGGCTGCGGCCGCGCAGTGGCCACGGCCAGCACCTCATCGGCTTCGGTCTGCCGGCTCAAAGCGTCCGCCGTCTGATGCCGCGCATGCACGGACCAGCCGATGGCGACGAGGGCGACGAGGCCTGCCAGCAGGCTCAGCGGCATCGCTCGCGATCCGCCCCGCGCCGCCGGCGCGACGCCATATTTCTCGTCTTCCGAAGTCACGTGTTGATCCATGAGTAGCTCACTTCATTCACTGCGGGCGGATCCCGCGGGCAGTCTCTTGCGGCGCTCATATATGGCGGTGAACACCGAGGGAACGAACAGCAGGGTCGCGACGGTCGCGAGCACCAGGCCGCCAATGACGGCGCGGCCGATGGGTGCGTTCTGCTCACCGCCTTCGCCGAGTCCCAGCGCCATGGGCAACATGCCGATGATCATGGCGAGCGCCGTCATCAGCACGGGACGGAAGCGGGTGAAGCCGGCGTCGACCGCCGCCTCTGTCGGCGTGGCCCCCGCGGCGAGCCGCTCACGTGCAAAGCTCACCAGCAGGATGCTATTCGCAGTCGCGACACCGACGGCCATCACGGCACCCGTGAGGGCCGGCACGCTCAGCGTCGTACCCGTAGCAAGCAACAGCCAGGCGATGCCTGCGAGCGCGGCTGGAAGCGCCGCGATGATGATGAAAGGGTCGGTCCAGGACTGGAAATTGACCACCATGAGCAGATAAACCAACAGCACCGCGCCGATGAGGCCGACACCGAGCCCGGTATAGGACTGCAGCATCGTCTCCACCTGTCCGCGCATGATCACGCGCGTGCCGCGCGGCAACTCGCCATGTAACTTCGCGATTCGTGCCTGGATGTCATGCGCCACCGCGCCCAGGTCCCTGCCCTGAACCGCGCCGTAGATGTCGATGAGCGGCTGCGCATCGTAGTGCGTGACCACCTCGGGCTCGAACCCGCGGCTGATCGTTGCCAGGCCGCCAAGGACTTGCGTCCCGCCCGGCGCATCGATCGGCAGGTCCTCGAGATCCTGCAGGGATGTCATGAGGTATTGCGGCGCCTGGGCCACGATGGGATAGGAGATGCCGTTCTGCGGGTTGAGCCAGAAGGTCGGCGAGACCTGGCCGCTGCCCGAGAGCGCGAGCAGCAGATTGTTGGCTACATCCGCCTGCGTGATGCCGAGCTGCTCGGCGCGCGTGCGATCGGCCTTGACCTCGAGCTGCGGCCGATTGAATACCTGGCCGAGGCGCAGGTCGGCGAGCCCCGGCACGTGACGCAGGGAGTCGAGCAACCGGTCGGCGAGCTCGGGATTCTTCGGGCTCGGGCCCACCACCTGCACATCGATGGGTGCCGGAGCCCCGAAGTTGAGGATCTGGCTCACGATGTCCGCGGGCAGGAACGCAAAGCTGGTCCCCGGAAACTCCTCCGGAAGCGCGCTGCGCAGCTTCGCCACGTATCCTGCGGTGGGCGCATGATCCGCAGTCAGCCCGATGAGGATGTCGGCATCGCTGCTGCCAATCGTCCCGGAGTTGTTGTAAGTCGTGTTGATGCTGGAGACGGGCAAGCCGATGTTGTCCACGACACTCGCGATCTGCGCCGGCGGAATCACCTTGCGCAGCGCCGCCTCGACGCGGTCGACGAGGGCCGCCGTATCCTCGACGCGCATGCCGGTCGGTCCGCGCAGGTGCAGCTTGATTCGTCCGGCATCGACGTCGGGAAAGAAATTCCGCCCGAGCGTCGGGTAGATCAGCAGCGAGGCGGCCGCGGCCAGGAGAAAGACGGGAATGAACACTGCGCGGCGGCGCAGAGCGGCCTCGAGCAGGCCCCGATATCGTCCCCGTGCGCGCTCGAAGGCGGCCTCGAAGCGCAGTTGCAGGCGCTTAAGCGGGCCGGCACTCCCGGCCGCGGCGTGCTCCTGCGCGGCGGTCCGCAGCCAGTACTTGGCGAGCGTGAGCACCAGGGTGCGGGAGAAGATGAACGAGGTCGCCATGGCGAAGACGACCGCCTCGCCCATGGGCACGAAGAGGTAACGCGCCACGCCGGAGAGGAGGAACATCGGCACGAACACGATGCAGATCGAGAGCATCGAGACGAACGCCGGCAGCAGGATCTGCCGCGCCCCCGCCACGATCGCGTCTTCCACCTCCCGCCCCTCCTCGAGGTAGCGGTTGATGTTCTCGATGGTGACGGTGGCGTCGTCCACCAGGATGCCGACCGCGAGCGCGAGGCCACCCAATGTCATCAGGTTGATCGTCTCGCCGAGCGCATCGAGCAGGATGATCGAGGAGATGATCGACAGCGGGATGGAGATCGTGACGATCAGCGTGCTGCGCCACGTCCCCAGGAAGAGCAGGATCATCAGCGCCGTGAGAGCGGCGGCGATGACCGCCTCGATGACCACACCGCGAACCGCGGCCCGTACGAAAACCGACTGATCGCCGGTCGGAGTGACGGAGGTGCCTTCAGGCAGCAGCTCGCGCACGTAGGGCAGGCGCGCCCTGATTGCATTGACGATGTTGAGGGTGGACGCCGTGCCCGTCTTCAGAATCGTCATGAGCACCGCGCGACGGCCGTTCACGCGCACGATATTGGTCTGCGGCGGGCTGCCGTCGTGAACGAACGCCACATCGCGAAGGTACGTCACGGCCCCGCCGCGGCTGCGGATCGGCAGGTCGTTCAGCCGGTCGATGGTGAGCGGGCTGGCGTTCAGCTTGACATCGTATTCCGTGCCACCGATCTTCTCCGTGCCCGCGGGTACGATGAGGTTTTGCCTGGCGATGGCGTCGAGCACATCCATCGGCGCGAGGCCTTGAGCTCGCAGCGCAGCGAGGTTGAGATCCACCTGGATCTGGCGCGTGGCGCCGCCATAGGGATACGGTATGGAGGCACCCGCCACGGTCGCAATCTGCGAGCGGATGACCTGGTTGCCCAGGTCGAAGACCTGCGCCTCGGTAAGGCGATCGCTCGAGAGCGCCAACTGGATGATCGGCACGCTGGAGGCGTTGAACTTGAGGATGAGCGGCGGCTGCGTGCCGGGCGGCATCTGCTTCAATGACAGCTGCGCGAAAGCCACGACCTGCGACATCGCCAGATTGATGTCGACGCCCGGCTGGAAGAAGAGCTTGATCACCGTCATCCCGGGATAGCTCTGCGACTCGACGTGCTGCACGTCGTTCACCAGGGTGGTCACGTAGCGTTCGATCTGCCCGGTGATGCGGCCGGACATCTCATCGGGAGGCATGCCGCTGTACGTGAACGTGACCGCGATGATGGGGATGCGGATCTCGGGAAAGATGTCGGTCGCCATGCCCGGCTTGAGCGGGGTGCCCAGGAGCACGAGCGCGCCGAGGATCGGCAGCAGCAGTGCGAGCACGATGAAAGTGTAGGGGCGCCGCAGCGCCACCTGGATGATCCACATGGTTCGACCGACCGTCGGCGCCCTGCGCCGCAAGAAAAGTCTCGATTATCGATAGTTCTCCCCGAGACGCCTCCCTCGAAAGAGTGAGTCGCCGGCCGACACGGGCCCCCACGCGACGAGCCGAGCGCGACGTGCGGCCGGCCGTGGACATAATGCGGCCCGTGCGCCAATGGCCTGCCGCCGGCCGCACATGCTACAGTCCTCGTCGAAGGGACCGCCTGCGGCACGCAGCGCGGTGAGGATACACAAAGAACAAAGCGCCGGCTTCGCCGCGTGCTTGCCGATATAACACCAACAATGGGGATGAGATCCGATGACCAGAACGATGACGATCATCGCAGGTGTGCTGATCTGCGGCGGCGCGCTGCCTGTTGCCCAGGCCAGCTGCGGACCTGCGCCGCAGCCGGCGTTCGCGATACCGGACGGCACGCATGCCAGCGAGGACGAGATGAGCGCCGCGCGGGACAACCTGAGCGACTACAGCGCGCAGGTGGCGGCGTACGCGGCCTGTCTCGATGCGCAACAGGCCGACAGCGGACGGAGCGCGGCAACTGACGCACGAAGCGCGCGCGAGAAGTACCTCGATCTCGGCAACGCTGCCCTCCTGCGGCTCGCGTCGGTGGTGCGCTGCTTCAGCGCGCAGGTGCAGGCATTCCAGGTGACCGGCGGCGGAACCGACGCAGGCCCGGCGCAATGCTCGGACCCCGAGGCCGCCCGCGCGAGGATCGGCTTCCCCCAGACGGCGCGGCAGCCGCGCTGATCGGCTCGGCCGCGCAGCGGCCGATGGTCCGATCTCCGGCCACGTTTCCAGCCGGATTGCTTTGTCGTGCACGAAAAAACAATATGAGGTAAGATCCTCGGCGGCCAACCGCAGGAGCCCACGCCGCCATGACCGCCAGTGCCAGCGAAAAGCCGCTCGATGCGTTCTGGATGCCCTTCACGCCCAATCGGGTGTTCAAGCAGGCGCCGCGGCTCTTCGTGCGGGCGCAGGGCATGCACTACTTCACTCCCGAGGGCGGGCGGATTCTCGACACCCTGGCCGGGCTCTGGTGTGTGAACGTGGGGCACGGCGACCCGAGGATCGTGCGCGCCATCCAGGCGCAGGCGGCGGAGCTCGACTTCGTGTCCTCGTTCAACATGAGCCATCCGCTCGCCTTCGAGGTCGCGGCCCGGCTCGCGAGCTTCGCACCCGCGGGTCTGAGCCGTGTGTTCTTCAGCAACTCGGGATCGGAGGCGGTCGACACCGCGCTCAAGATCGCCCGCGCCTACCACCGGGCGCGGGGAGAGGGAGGACGGATCCGCTTCATAGGCCGCGCCAAGGCCTATCACGGAGTGGGCTGGGGCGGGCTGTCAGTGGGCGGCCTCGCCCGCCACAAGCGCGCATTCACTCCTCTCCTCGGTGACGTCGACCATCTCTGCCTGCCCTACGACCCGCAACAGTCCGCCTTCACGCGCGGGCAACCGCAATACGGCGAGCATTTCGCGGATGAGCTCGAATCTCTCCTCACCACGGTGCACGACCCCGCGACCGTGGCGGCGGTCATCGTCGAGCCGGTGACCGGGTCCGGGGGCGTGTATCCGCCACCCAAGGGGTACCTCGAACGGCTGCGCAGGATCTGCGACCGGCACGGCATTCTCCTCATTTTCGATGAAGTCATCACCGGCTTCGGCCGCCTCGGCGCTTCGTTCGCCGCCCGCGCGCTCGACGTGACACCGGACATGATCTGTTGCGCGAAGGGGTTGACCAGCGGAGCGGTCCCGATGGGAGCGACGATCGCCCGCGAGGCTATCTACGAGGCGATCGCCGCGCAGCCGGCAAGCCAGATCGAGCTTTTCCACGGCTATACCTACAGCGCGCACCCACTCGCCTGCGCCGCGGCGCTCGCGGCCATGGACATCTATGAGCACGACGACCTCTTTGGCCGCGTGCGGAAACTTGCGCCCGTGTGGGCCGACTCGGCCCACTCGCTGCAGGGCAAGCGCCACGTGCGCGACGTGCGCTCGATCGGCCTGCTGGCCGGAGTCGATCTGCAGCCGAGAGAAGACGCCGCAGGCGCGCGCGGGGCCGAAGTCGGCCAACGTTGCTTCGACGCCGGAATGCTGGTGCGCAACTCCGGCGATACCCTGCTGCTCTCCCCGCCGCTCATCATCAGCGAGGAGCAGATCGCGCACGTCTTCGAGACGCTCGGGCGCGTGTTGGCGGCGACGCCCTGAGAGCCCACACGCCGCTCTGCGAGGGCGATTACTTCAGATAGCGCCCGAGCCAGTCGAATATGCGCCGGTAGGCGTCCGCGCGCTGCGGGGTATCACCGTGCAGGAACACGTGCCCGCCGGGCGCATTGTCATAGATCTTCGAGTCGAACACCTTGTGGTCGGCCTTGAGCAACTGGATCAGACGGCCGGAATGCAACTCCAGCGGCGCGATCTCATCGCCCGTCGTGGCGAGCACGAGCAGCGGCGCCTCGATCCGGTCCACGTGGTTGACCGGCGAGACGTCCATGTATTCCTGCAGGTCATCGAACGGCATCTTGCCCCCGAAGCCCTTTTCGCTCGCCACCTCCTGCCGCCGATACTCGGGCTTGTAGCTCATGTAGGCGATGAAATCCGCAAGGCCGACGACATCCACGGCAACCTTGAACTGTTTGGGAGCCTGCTCGATGGCGAGCAGCGTCACCATGCCGCCGCGACTTTCGCCGAAGATACCGATTCGCGCCGGGTCGACGAACGGTTTGGACGCGATGTAGCGGCCGGCGGCCAGCGTATCGGCGACATCCGTATGCCCATAGTCGTTCGCGTAGATCTCCGGACCGTATCCCTGTGAGCCGCGGTACTCGGGAAACATGACGACGTAGCCGTGCTCGACGAGGCCCCGGATCAGCGGAAAGAACTCCACGTCGAGATGCATATGGAAGCCGCCGTGCAGCACGATGACGGCCGGATATCGCTTCGACGCCGCCATGTGCGCCGGCGTGAACACGTAGCCCGGGATCAGATCGTGGCCCGACGCGTAGTTGACGAACTGCATGTGCACGCAGCAGCTGTTCTCGAGCTCGAACTGCAGCGCTATGGTCTTCTGCTCGTTGACGAAAATCGCCTGCTGGAGCTGGCTCAGCGTCGCCTCGATGCCTTTCGGCTCGGGGTCGGGAAAGACGGCCAGCGATTGGCCCGACGAGCCCGCCTTCTTGGGTGCTCCAGCCGCCCACGATGGTCCTGAGAGAGATACTGTCATGGCGACAGCCGCAAGGATGGCGAAGAACCGTCGCGGCGTGCGGCCGGGACACTCGCTCGGCTTGTACATCGTCTCACCTTCTCAGCGCGGTGCACTATCGTGCTCCATAGTACAATAACAGCCCATGTGCGTGCGCGGAATTCGGGGCACCGCCCCCTGCTTCTGGCTCGGCCTGCTCCTGGCCGTCACCCCGATCGCAAGTGCGCGGGCGCCCGGAGCCGCGCCCGCCCTGCGGCTGTGGCGTCTGCAGTGCGGCACCTTCGTCAGCAAGCATCTCACCGACAGCTGTTATCTCATCCGTCACGGACGCCAGCTCATGCTCTGGGATGCCGGGCTTGGCGCCGAGCTGTTGGATCGACCCGTGCCATACCGAGCCGGCTCCCGCTCCATCGTGGTGCTGCGCAGGACGATAACCTCGCAGCTGGCCGTCCTGGGGCTGCGGCCGCGGCAGGTGGGTATCGTGGCTCTGAGTCACGTCCACAGCGACCACATCGGCCAGGCCGCGGCCTTTCCTCACGCGCGGCTCATCATCGGTCGCAAGGACTGGCAGGTGCTGACCGCCGCAAAACCGGCGGCGGGCCTCGATCCGACGCGGCTCGCGCCGTGGATCGACGGACACGCGCCGAAGACGCTCGTGACAGGCGACTACGATGTATTCGGGGACGGGTCGGTCGTCATGTTGGCAACGCCAGGCCACACGCCGGGACACCATTCCCTGCTCGTCCGATTGCGGGCCTTGGGGCCGGTGCTGCTGAGCGGTGATCTGTACCACTCAGACCTGCAGCGCGAGCGCCGCGAACCGGCGCCGCACGACTTCGATCGCGCAGCGACGTTGGCGAGCTTTCACCGCTTCGAGGCCATGGCGGCGGCGCTCCATGCCACGGTCGTCATTCAGCACGAGCCCGCGGACATCAGCAGACTGCCACCCTTTCCGCGGGCGGCCGACTGAAGGATCGGCCCGCGGCCGCTCAACGCTCCCGGGGGTCGAGCCAATCGCGCAGGGCGTCGCCCAGAAGATTGACGCCGAGCAGGGTCGCGACGATGCACAGACCGGGCACGATGGAGAGCCAGCTCGCAGTCTCCATATAAGGTCTGGAGTCGGCCAGCATGTTGCCCCAGGTAGGGGCCGGGGGCGGTACTCCCACGCCGAGAAAGCTCAGCGCGCTCTCGTAGAGCACGACCCAGCCGAAGAGACTCGTCGCCAGGACTACGATTGGCGCCGCGGCGTTCGGCAGGACGTGCCTCCAGAGCGTGTAGGGCGTGCTGTCGCCGCAGAGGATGGATGCCTGGATGTACTCACCCTCGCGAATGGAGAGCACGGAGCCGCGGACTACCCGCGTGACGACGGGCACGTACGCGATGCTGAGCGCAAGCATGACACTGTGGCGGCTGGGACCCATGATGGCCACCAGCGCGAGCGCCAGCAAAATGGGCGGAAATGCGAGCGCCGCATCGCACGCCATCATGATGAGCCTGTCCGTCCAGCCGCGCAGATACCCGGTCAGCAGCCCGAGGACGGTGCCACAGACGATCGCCGCGACCACCGTCTCGAAAGCCACACCGGCGCTGATCCGCGCGCCGATCATCGCTCTGCTCAGCACATCCCGGCCGAACTGATCGGTACCCAGCCAATGGCCGGGCGACGGTGACTGCAGGGGGTGGGCCAGATCGATCGCGATCGGATCATGCGGCGTCCAGAGGAAGCCCAGCAGCACGGTGAGCACGAGCAATACGACCAGGATGAGGCCGATCAGGTCCCGCGGCCGCCGCACGAGCCACCTGCCGCGCCACCTCATTGGGCGGCCACCCGCGGGTCGAACAAGGGATAACACAGGTCGACGATCAGGTTCACGACCACGTATGCGACCGCGGTAAAAAGCAGACACCCCTGCACTACTGGATAGTCGCGGGAAAGTATGGAATCGACGAGCAGCCGGCCGAGGCCGGGAAGGGTGAACACTGTCTCGATGACCGCAATGCCGCCCAGCAGATGGCCGAGCGAGAGCCCGACCAGCGTCAATGTCGGCGCGAAGGCATTCGGGAACACGTGGCGCGCCAACACCGCGCGCTCCGGCAATCCCTTCGCGCGCGCGTGCGTAACGTAGTCGAGGCGCAGGACCTCGAGGGAGCTCGCGCGCATCATGCGGGTCAGCACGCCACACTCCGTGATGGTCAGCGTGGCGATGGGCAGGACGAGATACCACAGCGCCTGCAGTCCGGCCTCGGAGAAGGACACATACCCGACCACCGGGAACCAGCCGAGCTTCAGCGCCAGCACGAGCAGCAGGATGAGGCCCAGCCAGAAGCTGGGAACCGCCATCACGAGACTGGCGGCGCCGAGGATCGCCAGGTCGAGGGCACTATGCTGCCGCCAGGCGGCGATGAGACCGCCGCAGATCGCGATCAGCGTCGCCAGGGCCATCGCGACGAGGACGACCGTGGCCGTCACTTTGAAATGCGAGAGGATCAGCGACGAGACCGGCTCGCCCGTGCGGATGGAAGCGCCAAAGTTGCCGACCGCGACATGTGACAGCCAGGTGACGAACTGCACCGGCAGGGGACGATCGAGGCCCATCTCGTGATGCATCGCGGCGATCGTCGCCGGGTCGGCGCTCTCGCCCAACATCACCTGTGCCGGGTCGCCCGGCACCAGACGGACCAGCAGGAAGACGATCACCGCCACGAGGAGCAGCGTCGGGACGGTGAGCAGGAGCCGCTTGGCGAGGTACTTCCACATCGTGCGCAGAGTCAGTGCAGTGCGACATTCCAGTAGCGCGGCTCACCGGCCGGCCATTCGCTGAACCCTTTGACATTGGGCCGCACTGCGGCGATGCGCGTGGAGTTGAAGAGCACGATGGCCGGAACGTCCCGCACGAGGGCCGCGGTCAAACGGTCGAAATCGAGCTGGCGTGCGGCTGGATCGCTGCTGGCCATCGCTGCCGCGAGCAGCGTGCGCGCCTCCGGTGAGTCCCAGACCTTGCGCGGATCGGCGGCCTTGCTGCCGATGAGCTGCGCGAAATTGAGCGCGGGATCGAGCTTGGAGGAGAACGCGAACACCATCGCCTGATAGGAGCCATCGAGATAGTGCGACAGCTGCGATGCCCAGTCCATGGTGTCGATGTCGAGATGGATGCCGGCCCGCGCGGCCATCGCCTGCACGAGCACCGCGGCATTGAACATCATGGGATAGCGGTGATTCGCGATCAGCGTGATCGCCTGCCCGCGATAAGGGCACGCGGCGAGCAGTTGGCGCGCGTGCGGCAGATTCGGTCCCCCCAGCCTCGCCTCCTCCGGCCCGTGATAGGGACTCGTCACCGGCACCGCCGAGTTGTCGGGTGCCGCAGTGCCCCAGGTGATGGCTTTGGTGAGCCCGGACGTGTCGATGGTCGCTGCGATGGCGCGCCGCAGACAGGGCTCTTTCAGTATCGGATCACGTGTCTGGAAGAGCACCCCGTAGTAATCCAGCGTGGGCGACATCTCGATGCGCAGCCGGGGATCACGGCGGATGAGTGACAACTCCGCGGGATCGATGCCGTCGAGAATGTCGAGGCTCCCCCGCAGCAGCGCCGCGACGGCCGCGGAGTCGTCCGGGATGATCTCGAACCTCACCTCATCGACCAGCGCCTGCTTCGCGCCGGCGTCACCGTCGGGCGGCCCTGCGGCCGCCTGGTAGGCGGGAAATCGTACGAGATCGATGTACTGGTTGTGCTTCCAGACAGCGAGCTCGAAGGGTCCCGTTCCAATCGGCCAGCGCCAACGCCCGTCGGGCCCGACCGACGCGCGCTGCAGTATGGCGGTCTGGCCGCAATCCGGCCGCGCGAGCGTGCTGAGAAAAAGCGGCGCCGGGCGGTCGAGCGTCACTTTCACGGTGTAGGAATCGGGGGCGGCGATGTCGATGACTCGGCCAATGCCGCGGTCCGTGAATTCCGCCAGGCACCGCCAGTGCGTCGCCGGAGAGAGATAGCGCTGCAGTGACCAGACGACATCTGCCGAGGTCATCGAGGCGCCATTGTGAAATGTCACCCCATGCCGCAACGCGAACGTGTAACTCCGACCGTCGTCCGACACCGTCCAGTCACGCGCAAGCATCGGGGCGATAGTGCCGTCATGCCGGGGCGCTACCAGTCCCTCTGCGACGTGCAGAAGCACCGCGTCGGTGTTCTCATCGCGCAATACGCCAGGGTTGGTGGAAAGAATATCCGCGTTCAGCGCCACATGGAGCACGGTAGCCCCCGCGCTCGTGGCAAACGCAGGCATGGCCAGAATCGCTGCTACGCAGAGTACCGGAGCGCATCTCGCACGAGGGAGTGTCACCCGCAAACTGCTCCCGCCGCGCATGGGGATCGATCCAGAGTATCCACGATGCCACACCGCTTTTGAGCCTCACCCTTGGCGAGCGAGGCGAGCCGTCAATGTCCGGTCAGCGCTTCGGCGATGGTGTTCTCCGATTCGGTGCGCAGGCCGGATTTCGTCTGGCTGAGCTTAGTCCAATTGGGGTCGGAGCGCAGAGTCTGGCGGACGGCGGCCAGGGTCTCGTCCCGCCTTCCGAAGGCCTCGAGGCTCCGGTACTCGTAGATGAAGAGCACGTCCCAGGGCTCCGGATCGCCCACCGGATAACGATTGAGATAGATGCGATAACGACTGAGAACACCGGCCTTGAGCCAGCCCTTAACCTGCGGAATCACATAGCCGTCGACGTACGACTTGTACTGGCCGACGGAGCTCAGATACGTGTAGGGAATCACATAGAAGATATGTCCGTCGGTGGACCCGGGATCCTGGGCGTCCCCCTGCCAGGTGAGATCCGCCGAATACTCCGCCACCGGCTTGGCGAGCTTCAGACCGCGGGCGTCGAGCCCGCCGGGGGAGCGCTGCTCGATGTCGAGCCAACGACGCGTGTCGCTGAAGCGGTTGAAGCTGAGCACCAGCATCGCGTCCCAGGTACGAGGCTGGACGAACGGATTGAAGAGGATCTGATAGCCGGAGAGCACTCCCTGCCGCTCGAGCCTCTGCAGCAATGCGGCTTCGTGACTCTGGAGGTAGGCGCGGAAGGCCGGCCGGTCCGCGGGCTCGGAGCGGTAGGAGATCAGGAGTTGCCGCGGACCGCCCGACATGGCGTTCTCGGCGGCCGCCGCCGCGCCTGCCGGTTGCGGCAGCAGGGCGATGAAGAGCAACGGCAGCATCGCGGCCGGTGACAAGCCGCGCAAAACGTCAAATCTCATACGCAAGGATTCCCGCTCCGAAAGTTTTTGCTTGCAGATCGTCTTATACCAAAAGAGAATACAAAATGCAGCCGGCCCGTGGAAACCCATGGACCGGCGCGCGGCGGACCAGCGGGAGCATCGAAGTGCGCGGATCATCAGTATGAGTAATGGCGGCAGGAGAGATGGCACAGGGTCCGTTCCCACGGACGGTCTGCCACGGGCGCGGCCTGGCGAGGTGGGCATCGACGCCCGATTGCTCGAAGGCTTCCTCGATGCGATGGCTGCGGATGGAATCGATCTGCACAGTTTGGTGTTGCATCGCAAGGGATATGTAGCCGCGGAAATGTACTGGTGGCCCTACGGACCGGAGCGGCCGCGAGTCATGCATTCGGTCGCCAAGAGCTTCACGGCCTGCGCCATCGGCATGGCGCTCGAGGAAGGCCGGTTCGCCCTCAGCGACAAGGTCGTGGGATTCTTCCCGGAGTACGTGCCGGCGGATCCCGGCGAGTACCTCACGGCGATGACCGTCGAGGACCTCCTCACCATGCGTACCGGACACGCCGAGGAGACTTCCGGCAGCCGCTGGCGCGGTTTGCGCAGCAGTTGGATCGCTGAATTCTTCAGGATCCCCGTGGTGCACCGGCCGGGCACGGTCTACAAGTACACGAGCGCGGCCAGCTACATGCTTTCCGCCATTCTGACCAAGACCACCGGCGAGAGATTGCATGATTACCTGCGGCCGCGTTTGTTCGCACCGCTGGGAATCAGCGGCGAGACCTGGGACATGGGGCCGGACGGAATCAATCCGGGCGGCAACGGGCTGACGTGCCGGACGGTCGACATGCTCAAGCTGGGCATTCTTCACGTCCGGAAAGGAATGTGGCAGGGGAAGCGGCTCCTCTCCGAGCGCTGGATCGACACCGCCACCCGCGCGCACACGCCGGAAGGCTACGGCTATCACTGGATGTCAGGCCCGCGGCGGACCTTCTGCGCGATGGGTGTCTTTGGTCAGCTTCTCGTCGTGTTTCCCGATCACGAAGCCGCCCTGGCGCTCACGGGCGCGGTGAACGGCATCAATGCCTGCACGGGCACGTTGCTGCCCAGAGTGCACGGACATTTCCCGGCGGTCTTCAGCGAAACCGTTGGCGACCTGCGCGCCGCCGAAGAGAGCCTGGAGGCCCGCGCCCGGAGAGTGGCCGCGGCCCCGCAGAGCACGGGTGCCGCCACGCCCGCCGGCCGCCGCGGACAGCTGGAGTATCGTATGGAGCCGAACCCGCTGGACGTGTCCGCCCTGCAACTCAACCTCACGGCTGACACCTGTACGCTGCGCATGGACGACGGGGAGGATGGTCAGATCATTGCGATGGGTCTCGGCCGCTGGCTCGAGAGCGAAGCTTCCGTACCGGCGCCCGAATTGCACCACGGCTACGAAATGCGGCGGGCTCGCGTGGTCGCCTCGGCTCGCTGGACCGATCCCGACACGCTCGAGATGACCTGGATCTTCGTCGAGTCGGCATTCCGTGACACCGTGATCTGCCGCTTCGAAGGCGAATGCATCCGCTATTCGCGCACGGTCAATGTAAATTCCGCGGCGTTGTCCCAGCCCGCGATGGTCGGCCGCCTGATCCCGTCGTAATTGCGCGGCCAGGGTTGGCCGTCATCTCGTCGATGAACTCGAACGTGCGTCGCAGCGCCGCGAGGCTGGCGCGCCGCGTGGCAGCCGCGTTGCGCCCTATCCACCCGTGATTGGCTCCCGCGATGAGTTGCAGCTGCACAGGCACATGCGCGGCGCGCAACGCCTTAGCCATCTCCACCGTCTGCCCGAACGGGACTTCCGTGTCAGCGGTCCCATGCATGAGCAACATGGGGGGCGTCCGGCGCGAAACGTTCATGATTGGGCTCGCCCGCCGCGCCAGGCCACCGCATGAGCCGCGCTCGCAGCCCAGAAATTCCTGGACGTCATCGACAATGGAGCGGCTGTTCCCGGCCGCGAGCCGCCCGAGGTCGAAGAGACCGTACCAGCTGACGACCGCCCGCACGCAGTCGGAAATCCTGGGAGCGGAAGCCGCTGCGGCCTGGCGGCGCGACAGCCGCCCGGTGGAGAGCGGCGGCGCAAAGCGTGGATCGCCGCAGGTCGTTGCCGACATGGCGGCAAGATAAGCGCCCGCGGAATCGCCCCAGAGCACGACCCGCGTGGGATCGATGTCCCACTGGCCGGCGTGCAGGCGCAGGTAGGAGATCGCGGAGTTCACGTCCTTCACGGCCGCGGGATAA
>Ga0134128_10003364_pt1 | contig 19580 bp, 16 predicted proteins | sample KB31754_FD_96462 | JGI IMG/M metagenome (GOLD analysis project Ga0134128, IMG submission 96462) | Terrestrial soil microbial communities with excess Nitrogen fertilizer from Kellogg Biological Station, Michigan, USA - KB3-175-4 | ecosystem: Environmental > Terrestrial > Soil > Unclassified ...
CTACGACGAGTGTGTGTCGGAGATCGCTGCGTCGTTACGACCCTCGGCGCGCGGGGAGTACGAGATCACTGATGTGAATCTCGAGTATCTGCGGCGCGGGGAGCTGCGGATGGAGTTGATGAGTCGGGGAACCGCGTGGTTGGATACGGGGACGCACGAGTCGTTGCACGATGCGTCGAGCTTTGTGGAGACGATTCAGAAGAGGCAGGGGTTGAGTATTTCGTCGCCGGAAGAGATTGCGTGGCGGATGGGGTTCATTGACGACGCGCAGTTAGAGCGGTTGGCCGCTGGAATGGGGAAGAGCAGCTACGGATGTTATCTGCGGGACCTGATGGCGGAGAGCACGCCATGAACGTGCGCGAACTGTCGATCCCCGGTGTCTTACTGATCGAGCCACGGGTGTTCGGGGACAGCCGTGGTTTCTTCATGGAGACGTTCAACGCCGAGCGCTACGAGTCGAGTGGAATTGTTGGCCCGTTTGTGCAGGACAATATCTCGCGCTCGCGCCATGGCGTGCTGAGAGGGATTCATTTTCAGCATCCCTATCCGCAGGCGAAGCTGGTCTCGGTACTCGAGGGCGAAGTGTTCGATGTCGCCGTCGACCTCAGACCCGAGTCGCCGACGTTCGGGCGTTGGTGCGGCGAGTACCTCTCCGCGACTAACAAGCGGCAGCTCTTCATTCCTGAGCGATTCGGGCATGCGTTCCTCGTAACGTCCGAATCGGCACTGTTTCACTACAAGTGCACGGCCTTCTACCATCCCGAGTTCGAACGAACCATCCGGTGGGACGATCCCCAGATTGGGATCGAGTGGCCCGTGGTGGAGGTGGAGTTGTCCGAGAAGGACCGGGCGGGAGTCTCACTCGAGCAATTCTTGGGCGGAGCGCTGACAAAGCATGGCAGCTGAGCGCGGGGAGCGAACCGCTATACCTCCGGTTCGCGTCCTGGTTACGGGTGGAACTGGTCAGATCGGGTTTGAGCTGACCCGAGCGCTCGGCGAGTTGGGCGAAGTTGTCGCGCCAACCCGGATGGAGCTGGACCTGTCAAAGCCAGAGCGCATGCGCCGAGTCATTCGCCGCATCGCGCCGACGGCAATCATAAACGCGGCAGCCTACACGGCCGTCGACCGAGCAGAATCCGAGCGAGAGCAGTGTTTCACGATCAACGCAATCGCGCCCGGCGTTCTGGCTGAAGAGGCGAGGCGCGTCGGAGCGCTGCTGATTCATTACTCCACGGACTACGTATTCGACGGCCGGAAGAGCGAACCGTACGTTGAGACTGATGAGCCGGCGCCGCTCAATGTCTACGGTGAATCGAAGCTCGCTGGTGAACGAGCCGTCACCGAAGTGGGCGGAGAGTCGTTCGTGCTGCGCACGAGCTGGGTCTACGGAGCTCACGGTAACAATTTTATGCGAACAATTTTGCGGCTAGCTCGAGAGCGCGAGGAGTTGCAAGTGGTCGATGATCAAATTGGTGCGCCCACTTGGAGTCGTTTCGTTGCCTCGGCCACCGCACATGTGATTTCACTCACTATGGGCATAGGCAATTCCGCGCAGCCGATTACGGCCACGGGCATCTATCATCTCACCAGTCGCGGCTCAACGTCGTGGTACAGCTTCGCACGTGCAATCCTGGCGCAGGATCCTCGAGCGAAAGAGCAACGCTGCGCGCGACTTGTTCCGATTTCCAGCGACGCGTACCCGACAGCAGCGATTCGACCGGCAAAATCGGTGCTCTGCGGGTCGAAATTCTCTGCACATTTTGGCTTGAGCCTGCCGAGTTGGGAGTCTCAGTTGCCGCTGGCACTGGCGTAAAACTTCTGGAAGGGCGAAACATCTTGAACGACGATCGCATATATCTCTCAGTTCCACACATGAGCGGCGAGGAGCGTCGCTTCGTGAAGGACGCGTTTGACAGCAACTGGCTGTCATCCGTAGGACCGGATCTCAACGCGTTCGAGCAGGAAGTCGCGCTTCGGCTCGGAGGTGACCTCCATACCCTGGCAGTTTCATCGGGAACCGCCGCTCTTCACCTAGTACTGCGCCAAGTCGGGGTCGGGCACGGCGATCGCGTTGCGGTGTCAACACTGACGTTCGCCGGATCCGTGTTTCCAATTCTATACCTTGGCGCGACGCCGGTGTTCATCGATAGCGAGCGGACGTCTTGGAACATCGATCCGGACTTGGTGCGCGAGTACTTGGATGACTCCGCGCGAACTAACAGTCTTCCCAAGGCGCTCATAGCAGTTCATCTGTATGGCCAGCATTGCGACATCGACGCAATCGCCGAGGTCTGCGCCGAGCACGGCGTCGTCTTGATCGAAGACGCCGCCGAATCATTGGGTGCGACCTACCGAGGTCGGCAGACGGCTACTACTGCGCGCTATTCTATTCTGAGCTTTAACGGAAACAAGATCATCACAACCACTGGCGGCGGGATGATCATAGCGCGTGACCCAATTGCCATCGCGCAAATGAAGAAGTGGGCCAATCAATCGCGCGAACCGGCGATTGAATATCTCCATCGAGATGTTGGATTCAACTACAGGATGAGCAACGTACTGGCGGCGATCGGACGGGGTCAGTTACTCGTTCTTGACGAGCGGGTCGCCGCACGACGACGTGTCGCCGAGAGATATGCCGATGCCTTCGCTGATGTTCCTGGCGTCATGCTACAGCCCGAAGCTCCGTGGGGAACGCACACTCGTTGGCTGAGCGTCGTAGGCCTTGATGCAGATGATGCGCGTGCGTGCCCGTCGATGATCGTTCAGGCGCTAGCTGCAGAAAACATCGAGGCACGGCCAGTTTGGCGACCGATGCATACCCAGCCGCTGTTCAACGGTGCACAAGTGATCGGTGGATCGGTAGCCGACACATTGTTCGCGCACGGTGTTTGTTTGCCTTCATCGTCCTCGCTCTCGCCGTCGGCGCAAGAGCGCGTTTCTGAGGCTGTGCGTCGCGCGCTGTTGCAGCCCTCGGCGATCTGACTGTCTAGGCTCGGTAGCGCGGGAAGTAATTTAGGGACGAAGTAATCCACGCTTCGGAGTCGGCGCCTCGGATTCGATTCTGAACCAAGGCATCGTAGGTCGAGCTTCGAAGAATGCGCCGTCCCACATAGAAGGGCGACGCTCCGTTCGGCGCGAATGCCAGCTTGTACTTGAAAATGCCGTCGTCGGGCTCAAAGCCCCCGCCCAGAACGAACTCCCGCTTCCCGTGTTCCCTCGCCCACCGAATAATTTCGAATTTTAGCAGATCGTTCGGTCGATGATTGAACGCGTCGGCCAACGTCCCGCCGAGAAATGAGTAGACACGCTTGGCCGAGACTAACACGAGTTCCGAAGAGATGACGCGTCCGTTGAGACACGCATGAAAGTACCTAAACTGCCCCGGTAGACCCGACTGGAGCCGATCGAAGTACGCTCTATCGAAGTAGTACCGCTGCGCAGCGCCTCGGCGGCTCAGTGTCTCTGTGTAGATTTCCAGAAACGAGTCGAGACCCTCGCCGGAATCGTGAATCACCTCGACGCCGTCGCGCTGGGCACGCTTGACATTCTTTCGTACCTTAGGCGCGGCGTCCATCCAAATATCTTCGAGTTCCGGCTCGAGTGAACGGACAATGTTGTCTTGGATGTATACTCGCTGGGTAGGATAAGGCAGGTGTTCGCATTCGCCGAGCGAAAAGCGAACGAACTCGGCGACGATGCCTTCCGTCGCCGCCCAAGCGTCGAACGCAGACCAAAACGCCGCGGCGAGGATGGTGCGATCGCCAGAACCCCAAACGAACGGCCCGCCATAACCGTAGGGTGACGTAATGTCGGCCGCGCGTCCTACGTCGGGGGACCACCATGCCTGGTCTTCTAGGCGGCGAAGCACAAACGGATATAGGACCGTGCCGTCCCTCGATTGAATGACCGCCGCAAGCGCGCGGTGCGTCGTACCATTCGCCTCGAGAGACACATAGCCCGGGTGAGCAAACACCTCTCTCTCCGGCCAAGACTCCCAGATAGTGCGCCAGCGTTCGGCGTGCTCGGGTCGAGAGGCGTCTAGAATCTCGGGGGCGCTCATATGCTAGCCTGGCTATAGCGTCCGCTTGCCGCGCTGAACGAGCTGCCGCCCAAGTTCCGTCACTAATGCGTCGAGGTCGTCAATCTCGATATCCTGATGCACTGGAAGGTTCATAATTCGCTTCGCGACCCAAAACGCGTCCGAGTGCTCTGTACGGTCCAGCGCCGATATCATTGTGTGGTAGAGGCTCACCACGCCAAACCCGGAAGCATTCATAGCGAAGTACAAGTCGTCGCGCGACCGGTTCAAGACGATAATCGGCAATGTCTGAGGGACGACACCTTCAGGAAGTGTCGGCCACAGAGGCTGAACATCCTCACCAAGTCGATCCATACACGCGAGCAGTCGCATTGCATTGCGTCGCCTCGCCAAGCTTATCGCTGCCAAATCGTATTCTGCTTCAGTACGGTCGCTACGTTTCGTTCCCTCGGCAAACCGATTGTCGTCGCGGTTGATGACGAGCACCCCGCCGTCACGTACGGGCAGCAGCTTGTGCAACGAAAATACGGCTGCGTCGCCCCGCCGCCCACACGCGCCTCCGACTAGATCGGAAAGCATGGCGTGAGCCTCGTCTTCCATTACAAGCGCGCCGTGCTGCTCTGCGAGGCCGACGACATCAGGCGCGCACGGGTCCGGAAATCCGAAGTAGTGAACGAGCAGGACAGCGCGCACGCGGTGCTGCTCGAACAATCGCGTCACGCTGTCCATGTCAATCTGGAGTTGGCGATTCAATCGATAGAATGCGAATCGCAGCCCCAGGGACGCGATCGGGTCGAATACGCCCGAACCTTCCTTTTGCGACCATCCGATGTATCCCGGTAGCAATATCACGCCGTCTGAGTCGAAGTCGACTTGCTGTAGCCAGGAGGCGAATGCCAAACGAGCGCTCGCAAATCGCATTTGATGCCGACGGTACCTCGTGGAGTCCGACGCGAGTTTGGCAACAGTCATCCGATGATCATCCTTCGGCGTCGAGGCCCAAATGCCGCGCTACGATGCGCAACGAGCACTCCATGCGACACGAACGCACCATCAGCCTGGCGGCCCGTTGAAGACTTGCGGGCAACGCACCAGTAGGAAGAATCGCGACAATCTCGCGGCGCGGATCCAATCGGCGAAGCACCGAGTGAAGCGCTGAATTGGCGAGGCAGCCGGGGTCCGTAAGGCGAAACCATTGATCGCCGAGACGCCCCACACGAACTGGGCCCTGCTCAGTCGCAACTCGAAACTCTGAGAAACCGAAGCGCTGGTGTATCGCTTCTGCCTGCGGAAAGTCGTGCACTACGGCGTCCTCAGCGCCGGCAGTTGCGTGCTCTACGGGCAAACGCCACCAGTCGCTCTCACCCTGAGTGGTCAGCCCAAGATCACGATACCAGCGTTCGGCTGCGGCATTATCGGCGAAAACATCGAGGGAAAACGTGGTCCCATAATCGGCGTCTGATGCGCCGATACCTTTCGCCAATAGCCGGCGAGCTAGACCCTGTCGGCGGTACTCGGGCGCTGTCGCGATGTAGCTCAAGAACAAGCCGGACGTAACACGCCGAAGCTCTATGCATCCGACAACTTGATCAGCCACGTCGGCAACGAAGTACAGACGCTCAGCCAACGGCAGCGGAAGTGAAACAAGTATACGAACAAACTCCGACGCCCCGGGGCAGCCATAGAGCATTGCCGTGACGACCGCGGGTGCGAAGCTTGATGCGAACAGCCCGACGATCGACGCCGCATCCGCGGGACGCGCCATGCGTATGACGATTGGTTCGTTGCTCATGGATGCGACTCTGCAGGATGGGCGCGCTCCTGATCCAGGTCGACCATAATCGAATTCGCATCAGGCACTGCTCCGCGAGCCGTGAACACGATCGCCACAGTCCTGGCTAGAATTCGAACGTCGAGCCCGAGCGACCAGCGCTCGACGTATTCCACGTCATAAGCAAGCCGCTGAGACCACGAAACCTCGTTTCGGCCACTAATCTGGGCTAAGCCAGTAATTCCCGGCCGAACGGAAAAACGAGCGCGCTCTCGGTCGGTGAAATAGGGCAGGTATCGGATCAGAAGCGGTCGCGGCCCGACTAGGCTCATGTCGCCGCGCAGCACGTTTACAAGCTCTGGAATCTCGTCGAGACTCAGCTTTCGCAATATCGATCCGAGTCGGGTCAGGCGTTCGGCATCTGGCAATGTGCGGCCGTTATCGCCTATTGCATCGCGCATTGTTCTGAACTTCAGGATGCAAAACGGCCTCTCGCCAAGGCCGGGCCGCATCTGCCGGAAGATGACGGGAGATCCTACGAACACGCGAACCGCTGCCGCAACCACGGCGATCAGAGGTGCGAGCAGCAACAGCGTGACAGTCGCAACTGCGACATCAAGCAGACGCTTCGCTACGCGTCGCCAGCACACTAGAGTGATTGCTGGCTCAGCTTCGCTGACGGTGGGTCGCGGAGTGGTCACAGGTCGACGGGCTCGTGTGGCTTCTCCCGCGCAACTGGGATAAGAGGCAACACGTCCATCCCGCGTCGTCGAAGAAGATCTCGATATTGCTCGTATGTCGCGGCCCAGATCGCCTCTCGGCGGAAATTCAAAAGCATCCGCTCGCGGCCTGCGTGCCCATGACGTCGACGAAGCCGTTCGTCAACAAGATATAGCTCGAGCGCCGCGGCTAGTGCCGGTGAACTGCCTGGGGGAACTAAGATGCCTGTCTCATTGTGTGCTACGGCATCGACGCATCCAGGAATTCTCGTAGCTACGACGGGCAACCGCATAGAAGCGGCTTCGAGAGGCACGTTCGGCATGCCCTCGCGGTGTGTGGGAAGGACAACTATGTCGGCGGCAGCATAAACGTCACGTGCGTCCGTGAGCCCTTCGATGATGTGCACCGCGGGGTGGGCTCGCAGCGCATCCAATGTCGCGGCGGGCACTGGATCTTCTTGCTCGAGAGGGCCGGCGACGATAAGGTGTGCATCTCGATACCGCCCTGATAGTGCAATCCATGCGTCGGCAAGCTCAACGACCCCTTTGTCCCTAACGATTCGACCGAGGAAGGCGACTACGGTTGCGGACGACGGGATGTTCAAGAGCTCACGCTGAGTCTTCCGTCGGCGGTCGCGATCGCCCAATGGGCGGTCGGGATCGAACCGCCCCAAAGCGTCGACACCATTCCCGGTTCCGCCGAGCATGGTCACGATCTTATCCGATCCTACGAGACGCTGTGCCACAGCGAAGTGGCGGAGGGAGTCGCTGACACAAAGGACTCGATGTGCCAAGCCACACGACAGGCGCTCTGTAAGAACCAGGAGGTGATACCGCGCGCCCGTCGCGGTCATCATCGGCAAGCCGCGCATATGGTAGATGCGAACGGGTACTCGGGCGATGGTAGCTGCGATCATGCCGAGTAGACCGCCCTTCGGCGTGTGTGCGTGAACAATGAGCGGGCGGAATTTGCGAAACTCCAAGATGAGTCGTGCGATCGTCAGGAGATCTCGCCACGGTGTAATCTGCCGCCGCATCGGAATTCCGACGACAGTGGCGCCCTCGCGTTCGGCGAATAGCGCTTGGCGCGCACCCGGAGCTGAAAAGCCGATCACACCAATACCCCAAGCGCGCATTTGAGCCGCTTGCCCGTCCAGGAGCGCAAAGGATTCTGGAACGGTCATGACGTGGGCGAGACGCACCCGCGGCAGATCCGGCGCAGCGGCGGCGTCGGTGCTCTCATGGGCGATATGAGCTATCTCTAGCGTCGCTCGGCGTACCATGCTTGAAACATTAGAACGTCCCACAGTTGAAATTGGCGATCAGCCCGGCCCGAGGCATGATCCGCCCATGCGCGCGCAATCGGCTTCGGATCGAAGAATCCATCGCGCGCGATTACAGATTCGTCGAGCATCGCAGCCGCCCATTCGCGGAGCGGGCCGCGGAGCCACGCCGCAAGTGGAACGCCAAACCCCGCCTTCGGTCGGTCGAACAGTGATGGCGGAACGTGCCGAGCCAAGACCTGCCGTAGAATCCATTTGCCCTGACCGTTCCGTAGCTTTTGTGACAATGGAACCTGCCAGGCGAATTCGACGACCCGATGATCAAGCAAAGGAACGCGAGCCTCGAGGCCGACGGCCATGCTCGCCCGGTCAACCTTCGTCAGGATGTCGTCAGGCAGGTAAGCAACTAGATCGAAATACATCATTCGCTCTGTGATGCCAGGCAATGATGGATGTGCAGCATCGTTGGTAAGTCGCGTGCGTGGATCGACGGCAAAACGCACGACGTCGGTCGGTCTAGGCCAATGAGAAACAAGTCGGCGGTAGATGTCGTCGGCGCTCGATGCGTCGAGCACTCCGGCGAGTTTGTCGAGATAATGTGTCGTGTGACCTAGGTCGATTTGTCGCGAGCGTTGTGACCTCGAGAATGCTCCGATGCGACGGACAAGGCCAGACGGTATCGCTCGGGCGATGTGTGCTCCGATGCGCCTCGAGCTCAGGGGTAACCGACGCAGGCGCCGCCACAGACGGTCCACGTATACATGTCGGTTGTAGCCTGCGAAGAGCTCGTCGCCGCCGTCGCCCGACAAGGCAACCGTCACACTCTGGCGCGCGAGTCGACTCACCAAGAACGTCGGAATTTGCGACGAGTCGGCGAACGGCTCGTCGAAGATGGTTGGCAGCTGTGGCACGACGGCCAACGCGTCGGCTGCAGAGACGTACAGTTCCGTGTGGTCTGTACCAAGATGATTCGCGACCAAGCGGGCGTGCTGCGCTTCGTCGAATCCGCTTTCTTGGAAACCGATAGAGAACGTCCGCACGGGGCGGCTGCTCACTGTTTGCATTAACGCGACAACAGTCGATGAATCAACGCCGCCCGAAAGGAACGCACCGAGAGGTACGTCGGCCATCATCTGGAGAGCAATCGCATCACGGAGCACCGCTTCAAGGGCGTCCGTCGCCTCGATGTCGCTCGAACGAAGCGGATTCGCCTGGCCATACTCCGCCGCCGCCGCCGCTGACCAGTATTCGACCGGTTCGGGTCGGGTTGCGACATCGGCCGGGACCGATAGGATGTGCGCCGGGAGAAGCTTTCTGGCTTGCCTGTATATAGAACGGGGTGCGGGGATGCAGTTGTGTCGAAGCAGAAGCGTGAGTGCCTCGCGGTCTATTTCCCTATCGAAGCCAGGGAACCGCTCTAGCGATCGGAGTTCGGAGCCGAAGGCGAAGCCAGCTGCAGTCCATGCGAAGTAGAGTGGCTTGACGCCTAGGTGGTCTCGGCAAAGGTGCAGCACCCGACTAGATCGATCCCAAAGTGCGAAGGCGAAAATCCCGACCAGCCGCCGCACTGCGCGTTGTAGACCCCACGCCTCGACCGCCGCCAGGATGACCTCCGTGTCACTATGGCCACGAAACCGCGTCCCGGACGCGCTCAGTTCTTGAGCAAGCTGTCGAAAGTTGTAAATCTCGCCATTGAACGCCACTACCCATCGGCCGGTCGCCGATTGCATTGGTTGATGCCCGAGTGGAGAGAGATCGACAATCGATAGGCGCCGATGGCCAAGTCCAATCCCAGAGTCGTCGCAATAGAGTCCTTGATCGTCAGGCCCACGATGTGCGAGGGACGTCGTCATCCGCTGCAAAACGGCGACGTCAGGAGCACTCCTGTCAGGCGCGACGAGGAAACCAGCTATGCCGCACATCCGACTATAGCAGGCTCATCAGGACAGACGACCGCTTCGCTTGAATGACATCATGTGAAGAAGTAGTCGGAGCCCGATGGTGAAGACCGCTTTAGGTCGCCTATCGCGACTCTAGTGACACCGACTGCGGCGACGCAGTGAGAGTGCGGATCCCTAGCGCAGCAAACGTACCCAAGCGACACGGCAGGTCAGTGCGTAATTCAGCACTAAGCTGCTGGCAACAGTCCACAATCTGGCCTGGTGAGAACGGGAAATGGCTCGAGGGGAATCTTCTGTCGAAGCATCGCACTCGGAGTCGATTGGCCAGTGCGGAAACATCGATCGTGCTGTAGTATCAGGGTTTGGTGACGAGTGGTCGAGATTCGATCAATCTGCGCTCTCTTCCGTCGAGTGGGAGGCGATGGCGCAAATCTATTTCGAGTTACTCGACTGGAGTGGCCTGCCTCCGCACGCAAGTGGATTCGATCTTGGCTGTGGAAGCGGGCGATGGGCCAGGTACGCGGCACCGCGGGTGAAAACGCTTCATTGCATCGACGCGAGCCCCGTTGCACTAGAAGTCGCGCGACGAAATCTCAGCTCGATGCCGAACGTGGAGTTTCACCTAGCCTCTGTGAATGCGATACCACTGGCCGACGAGTCTCAGGATTTTGGCTATTCACTTGGTGTGCTGCACCATGTGCCGAATACAGCCGAGGGAATCAAGGCGGCCGTTGCGAAACTCAAACCAGGGGCGCCGTTCCTCGTATACCTCTACTACGCCCTCGAGAATCGGCCGGCTTGGTTTCGCGCCGTCTGGCGAACTACCGATGGCGCTCGCAGGGTCGTGTCCCGTCTACCTTACTCGATGCGCTACGGCGTAAGTCAAGTGATTGCTGCGACGGTGTATTATCCACTTGCTCGCACTGCAAGGCTGTTGGAGCGAGCGAGCATTAACGTTGCCAACCTACCGCTAAGCGCCTACAGGCATCGAAGCTTTTACGTCATGCGGACGGACGCGCTCGACCGCTTCGGGACGCGACTTGAACAGCGATTTACGCGAGACCAGATCAGGGCGATGTTACAAAGCGCAGGACTCGAAAAGATTACATTCAGCGGGTCCGCCTTTTGGTGCGCCGTCGGTTGGAAACGGGCCTAAGCTTTCTCACGCTACGTCACGAAACTGAGCTCGTGTACGCGGAATGAGTCGCCCGAAGCTTGCCCGTTCGGCATCGGAAAAAAGGCAACGCCACACGATCCCTACGCCGACGAACGCGAGAGCGAGCGCCGCCGCGAGCTGATGAGGAAGTGATGAGTCTGCCCCCACGACGAGGCCGATGGCCAAAGCGCCGGAGAGAAACATGCCGATCGCTTGAGGCAGTCGCTCACCCATGAACGCTCGGGTCGACGGCGTCGTTAGGCGAACCGCTGCGCCGTACAGCAGTGCAGCGTCCAGTGTGACGCGCAAAGTCCAGGCGACAGCCGCGCCGGTAATCCCCCAGAATCGAACGCCGAGATACAACAAGATTATGTGTATCGGCAATTCAGCAAGATGAAACTTTGCGGCGATCTCCGGACGCCCAACGCCTTGCACCAATGCAAAGGGCACTTGGGCGAGCGCATTTACCAGAATGCCGATCGCCAGAAAACGAAGAGCGTTAGAGCTCTGGTGTGCGAAATCCCGCCCTAACCATAGCGAAAGCAGCGATGGCGCGAAAACGCAGACCGCGAGCGCCAGTGGCCCAATCAGTAGGAGCAAGTATTTCGTTGCGCGCGCCAGCAAGAGCTGCAACCGGTGTGAGTCGCCCGCGGCGGACGCGGCGCTGAACGCGGGGAATAGTGTCGAGACTAGACTGGAAGGGATTACCAATAGTCGCGATACCATATCGAAAGGTGCCGAGTAGTAGCCGACGGCGGAGATCGTCGCCTCCATTCCGATGAGCACCCGGTCGGTGTAGACGAGGACCGGGCTGACGACGCCAGAAACTGTCGCCCACCCACCAAACCGAAGAAGGCGCCGAACCCACGCGCGCCTTGGCAGCGGTTTCCGCGCGAGCGCGGGGTAGACCGCCACGCAGCATCGGAATTGGATCAGTGCGCCGATTGCCCACGCAAAGATGAAACCGGCCATCAGTTCTCCGAGTGACCATCGCGCGTACACTGCTGCTAGCGGGAGGAGAAAGTAGAGGGCGTTGAACGGGATACGGACGTAGTTAATCAGATCGAATCGCTGGCCTGCTTCGAGCAAGCCGCGAAAAAGATTGAATACCAGAACAACGGGAATAGCTGCGGAGAGGGTCAGGAAGCAATCCTCCGCCTCCGGAATGAGTTCTGGCGGAATGCGCAGAATGTGATCTGCAAGGGGTCGGGCGACAGCGAGCAATACCGCGCCTCCGACGACCCCAAGTGCCAGTTGCATGGTCATAGCGGTCCACGCGACTGCGGGAACCGCATCCCTTTCTCCGGCGCTGACAAGTTCCGCCACGAACTTCGTCGATGCCCGTGTCAGACCAAAGTCAAACACACTCAAGTATCCAAGTAGAGTCCATGCAAGGGAAAGAATCCCAAACCGGGCAGTGCCCATTCCTCGCACGATAAGCGGGACCGTGACGATCCCAATGAGCAATGGTATGCCTTGGCCAAACAAATTCATGATCGCGTTTCGCGCGATCCGAATTCCGGAATGGACTAGCGGGGCGTGATTGCCGAGCCCAGCCTCCGGCAGTCCGGGAATTGGCGGGAGATCAGACTGAGGCACTGTCGAGCGTCTCGTTCGAGTCATCCGAGGCGGCTGACGGCTCGCTCCGAACCGTCTGCGAAATGCGGCGCATTCGTTTCATCCCCCCGTCGGTCCTGGGACGAGGGGCGCAGCTCCCGACGTAGGTATTCAATTCCGAACGCCGACGTGACGGCGAACACGAAGGCCGGAATCAGGGCAAGACAAGTGTCCAACAGGAGATGATCAGTTCGACGCTCAGAACCCTCTGGGTTGTCCACAACCGTGATCACGGGCGTATTCCGCACTTGGTCGATCCGCGCCTGATCGAGCGCTTGCGCCAACGATGTAAAGAGTTGCTGGCGCAGATCAACTTGTCGCTGCAGCCGCGACTGCTCCACGATCAGCGATGGCGAATTCCGAATCTCCCGGTTCGTTTCGAGGAAATGGCTGAGATCATTCTCGGCGGAGTTCAACTCCCCTTGGGCCTCTTTGAGGCGGGCGTTGACAAATGACGCCTCCGCTTCAGCCTGAGACTGCCGCTTCCTTAGATTGAACTCGTTGACTAAATCGAGAATGCGCCGGGCGATCGCAACCGCCAAATCCGACCGCGGCGAGGCCACGACGACTGTCACGAGGTTCGCTTTGACATCGACTGAAGCAGTGACGAGATCTCGGAGGAGGTCGATGGTGCGCTGGACACGTTGCTCCGACGTAGCGCCACGGACACCGTAAGTATCGACAAGAGTCAATGCTCGCGCGCTGTCAGCTGGCGAGTTCGGGTAGCGTGTAAGTGCGACCGCACGAAGCAGATCCCCCGACCGAACGAGTTGTGCGTAGAAATCAACGCTCCCCTCGGCACCGCCGCGAGGAACCCCGACACCGAATTGCGCCGCAAGACCGATTAGCCGCGACGCGTCAGTGCCAGTACCCTGAGGGGCAAAACGCGTCGTCGCAGCGAATCGCGGACCACGAATAATCGATCGAGCTGCGACCGTGAGCGCCACGATTATCGGGAAACCGATGACTAGCAGACGATATCGCCTCAGCACGCTTAGTGCGGAAAGGATCGGCGTCTGTGGGGCAGATGCCACCGGCGAGAAATTCTCTCGGAACCATCCAGAATATCTCATGACCCCGACCCCGCGCATTCGACGAAATTAGGAAGCCGGCCGTGTCGCTGCGCATACCACCCAGACCTTGAGAATAGGTTCCCTGCGATCGGCGGTTTCCTGGCGGGGTAGCGTTGGCGAAGTGGTGACCGGAACCGTCGGTAGTTCGCCGCAAACGCCTTCGCGGTCGCGATCGGCTGTCTGCTCAACGCAATGCGCATTAGATCGTCCAGCATCATCCACGGCAGCATCCCCATTCGAATGCTTCGCGGTCCGATTTTCGACCACGTCCTCCACCGGTTCAGGTGAACCTGCCGCTGGACAGCCGGTGGCTTCGAGCGCAACGAGAGATGGCCGTTGAATGACGCTGAGCCGATGTGCCAGACACGAGTATCGAAACACGGGACGCAAGCGAATCCGAGGGCGTGAAGCCTCAGAAACAGATCGATGTCTTCAGCGTATGCGAAGTACGCCGGATCATAAACGAACCCAGAATGCATACGAGCGGTATCAAGCGCCTTGCGCGTGAAGATCGGCGCAGCGCCGCTCGGCCCAAGAAGCGTTCCTGCCGGATCAATCCCGGGGTGCCAGGTTGCAAGCGTGAGCCGTCGCACAAACGTGACGCCGGCATTTTGCATCTGATCCGTCAGCGTATCGATCTCGGCCCCGTAATGCCAATCGAACAACGGTACTGCAAACATCCCAACCTGCGCGTCTCTCGCCCGTTCGGCGGCGGCTCGCTCGGTGACAACCTCGACAAAGTTTGAGGCTACGCAAGCATCGCTATTGAGTGCCACGACGAGCTCGCCCGATGCTTCGCCGATCCCTGCGTTCATTCCACCCGCGAATCCGAGGTTTCGCGAAAGGCGGATTAGCTTTGCTCCGCGGCGCTCGAAGTGCTGGATGATCTGCAAAGATTCGTTCGTCGACGCGTTGTCGACGATGATCAATTCAAAGTCGTTCCGCGACTGGCCTTCGATCGAGTTCAGCGTCCGCCACAGGTACCGACCGGAATTCCAATTCAACACGACGAAGCTGATCATACTTGCGGCCATGCCGACTTTCGAACGTCGATACTCCCAGCGTTGTCGACAGCGCGCATCGTCGGCTCGCCCGGCCGGGCGAGCCGACGGACAAGCCAGACTGACATTAGCCCGATAGATAGGGTGAGAAGCTCGCGGGAAATGTCACCGACGCGAACGATGTCGATGGTGAAAACGAAGACCAGAAGGAGAACGAGCCGGTCGCGGCGGACCCTCCTAGCGGTCCAAACGAGCACGATAGCAAAGGCAAAAATGGCCGGCACGTAAGCCAACCAGGTGAAGTTGAGGAAGAATCCTCCGAAAATCCCAACCGGTGTGCCGAACGGTGTTCCATCGTTCAAGCCCAACGCGGCATTCAAGCGAAAATCCAATGGCATCGGCTTCCCGGGCCAAAGCAGGCGCGGCACGAAAGCTACTGGAAACAGCAGCAAATCCAGGCCGTAAGTAAAGCGAATAAGTCCGGAGCGAATTCCCTCCAACGCGAACGCTAGGGTCGGAATTGCGACAGATTCGTTTGCGAAACCACGATAGAGCCCCCCTAGCGAAACGTCTCCCGCGAACCCCAACGCACTATTGCGCAGCAAGAGCAAGCCGCCAGCCAGCGGGGGCAGGAAGAGCGAGCCCGCCACCATAACACTGAATGGCCGTCGAAAGCGTAGCTGACCAATAGCCAGCGAGGCGATAAGACTTATCTCGAGCAACGAGCCGCGATTCGCGAGAGGCAATGTGAGTGCGATCGGCGGAATGAACAGCGGTATGGCGAGCCACCGCTTCCCCGACCGACGAATGATGTAGTACGCGCTAACGCAGGTAAGCAACGTCAGCAGCCCGGTAAGGCCCGATTCCTGGTGCGTTACGTCGCTGATGCGGCTCACCGGATCAACGATTGACAGCAGTACATTCGCCAGCGTGCCGTACTGAATCATCGCGACCGCGATGGCGACCGAAACTGCCACGGAGTAAATCACCCATGTGTTGCGGTTCGTCCGAGGCTCATCCTCTTCGCCTGGAGGTGTGCCGATCGCCGGCGCGCAAATGAATGCAGAAACAACGGCCAGCATTCCGACGGCAACAATTGCTTGGGCACGTTCGAAGTCCGCTCGCTCAATCACCAACTGTGGAATTGTTTGCACGCGATAAAGCTGACCAAAGCGTCCGAAGTCAGTAGCTACGATCAGATCGGGGAGCGCTATGAACAGAAACGCGCCGAGAAAAAAACCCGCTCGCGGGTCGAGGATGTCGTGGCTGTCTCGCAGGTTGTGCCACATCATGAGCACGCAGACACCGCCGAACGCGATCGGAACGACGGAGATTCCACTCAACAATGCCGCGCCGGTGCTGAACGCGATAGTGACGGCAAGGAGCAACCCGAGCATTAGCGGGTAGTTCGCGGGATCTTCAGAAATACAAAACCACAGCGTCCGAGCACCGTCGCGCAGGTGGCGCATGGCGTCACCGTAACCGACGTTGGACTATTCACGAGCTGGGTAAACGCCACTGGTCAGCGATCCGAACAGTTCTCACGGCGTCAGCGTGATTCCTCATGCCAGTGATTCCATTGCGCCCTCCATCCCCAGCCCGTCGACGCGACTGCTGTGGGCAGACCGCAGAGGCTTGACTGTAGTCGCGACGGACTTGTCAGCGACTCGATAGTACTGACGGTACCAGTCGACGAATTGCCGCAAACCGAGGTGGAGCGGCGTCGCAGGTCGAAATCCGAAGTCACGCTCTAGGTCGGCAACGTCGGCAAACGTAGCTGGCACATCACCCGGTTGCATTTCAAGCATTCGCTTCTGGGCCTTTCGGCCGAGGCAATCTTCGAGCAGCCGAATGACATTAAGCAAGCCCTCGGGCCGGCTATTGCCCACATTGTAGATCTTGTATGGAGCGGCGCTGCTCGCCGGATCGGGTGCCGATCCACTCCAACCCGGTGCCGCGGCCGCCGGTCGGTCGAGCACCCGCATGATGCAGTCGACGATGTCGTCGATGTATGTAAAGTCGCGGCGCATGTCGCCGTGATTGTACACATCAATAGGATCGTCCGCCAATATCGCGCGCGTGAACTTGAAGAGCGCCATATCCGGACGTCCCCATGGCCCATAAACGGTAAAAAACCGCAGTCCCGTCGTCGGAAGGCCGTACAGATGACTATAGCTGTGCGCCATCAGCTCATTGGCCTTCTTTGATGCCGCATACAAACTGATCGGATGGCTCACGTTCGAGTGCGATGACAGAGGCATCGAGGTGTTGGCGCCGTATACGGAGCTAGAGCTCGCGTACACAAGGTGCCTGCTTGCCGCTTGCCGGCAGCCTTCAAGGATGTTCAAGAACCCGACGAGATTGCTTTGGACATAGGAATGAGGGTTCGTCATCGAGTGGCGTACACCAGCCTGAGCTGCAAGATGTACCACGCCGTCGAACTCTTCGGATGAGAAGAGTCGCTCCATTGCCTCACGGTCGCTGATATCAGTCTTGACGAACCGAAAGAAGCCCTTTCGCGTCGCCAACCTGCCGAGGCGTGCCCATTTCAACGCCACGTCATAGTAATCATTGACATTGTCGAGTCCGACAACGCTATCGCCGCGAGCGATCAATGACTCGGCGACATGGTAGCCGATGAAACCAGCTGCACCGGTGACGAGAATTTTCGACATGTTTTGAACGAGAGTCGTACCGAGCGGAGGATACGTGCGGCGCGCCCAGCGGTACGCAAGCTCCTAGCCAAGCCGGCGCCTCGAAGACCGAGGCGCATCAACTGCCGGTCGTGTGATCTCCGCTAACAAAAACCGGTGTCGAACAAGGCCCACTTCTTGCCCGCCTCAGCGTCTCCGATACCGCTCGATGCTCCAGCAGATTCGCACCACGCAATGAAGATCAGGAACCGACACATCCTGCTCCTCGATGCCTTCCTCCTCGGCATCGCACCGTTCCTGGTATACGCCCTCCGATTCGAGAGTTGGCATTGGCGCCCGGCACAGCTCGCTACTGCGCTGACCTTCGCCGAGCTCCAACTTCCCCTCACCCTCGCCATCTGCTTCGCCTTCGGCATGTACCGCCGCCTCTGGCGGTATGCATCCATCGCCGAGCTCGAGCTCATCGGCCTGGCGGGCGCGACCGTAGCAGTAGCAAATACTCTCCTCGGTCTTGTAATACTCCCGCGCTACTTCACGCCCGCGCGCGTCCCGCTTAGCGTCCTCTTCGGCTACGGCCTCCTTACCATCTTCATCCTCGCCGCCCCGCGCCTCTTTTCGCGTGTGGCCGGCTGGCGCACTCGGCCGCAGCGTCGACGCCGGAGCGACGTCCGCCGCGCCCTCATCGCCGGTGCCGGCGCCGCCGGCGAGATGATCCTCAAGGAGCTCCTCGCCAACGCCGAGCTCGGCATCGAACCGATCGGCTTCATCGACGACGACCGCACCAAGCACGGGCTCAAGCTCGCCGGCATCCCCGTGCTCGGCCGGCTTGCTGACCTCGAGCGCATCAACAGGAAGTGGCGCGCCGAAGAGCTCATCATCGCCATGCCCCGCGCCTCGGGCGCCGTCGTTCGTGAAGTGGTGCGCGCCGCCTACGCCGCGGGTCTCAAGACGCGCACCGTGCCCGGCCTGTTCGAGATCCTCTCCGACCGCGTCCGCGTCAGCGCCATTCGCGAAGTTCAGATCGAAGACCTGCTCCGCCGCGATCCGATCGAGACCGATCTCGCGTCGGTCTCGTCGATGGCCACTGGCAAAACGGTCCTCGTCACCGGAGCGGGCGGCTCGATCGGCAGCGAGCTCTGCCGGCAGCTCATCGCCCTCCAGCCCGCGCGCCTCGTGCTGCTCGGCCATGGCGAAAACGCCATCTTCGAGATCTCACAAGAGCTTCGCGAGTTGAGCCACCTCTGCGAGCTCGTCGAGGTCATCGCCGACATCCGCGACGCGGATCGCATCCGGCGCGTCTTCGCTGCCTATCGACCCTTCGCCGTCTTCCACGCCGCCGCGCACAAGCACGTTCCCCTCATGGAGGAGAACGTCGTCGAAGCGATCACCAACAACGTCCTCGGCACCAGCAACGTCGTCGCCGCTGCGGTCGCCTGCGGCGCCAAGCACTTCGTCCTCATCTCGTCCGACAAGGCGGTCCGCCCCAGCAACATCATGGGCGCCACCAAGCGCATCGCCGAGCACGTCGTGCATCAGGCCGCGGTCAAGCACCACCGCAATTTCGTCGCGGTGCGGTTCGGCAACGTCCTCGGCAGCCGCGGCAGCGTCGTGCCCACGTTCGTCCGTCAGATTAAAGCCGGCGGACCCGTCAAGGTCACCGACCCGGAGATGCGTCGCTACTTCATGACCATCCCCGAAGCCGTGCAGCTCGTGTTGCAGGCCGGCGCCCTCGGCAAGGGCGGGGAAGTGTTCCTGCTCGACATGGGCGAGCCGGTGCGCATCGTCGACCTCGCGCGCGACATGATCCGTCTCTCCGGTCTCCGCGAAGGCGACGACATCGAGATCCAGTTCACCGGCCGCCGCGCTGGCGAGAAGTTGTATGAGGAAATGTTCTTCAGCCACGAAGTCGCCGAGGCGACGAACCACGCCAAGATCCTCCGCGCGCGGAACGGCCAGGAGGGCGCCACGGAAGACGCCATTCAGCGGCTGACCGCCAACGCGCGCCGCGGCGTGGCCGACATCGAGCTTCGCCGCATGCTCAAGCAGCTCGTCCCCGACTTCACCTGGGCCGACCCGGGCCCCGCCGCCGACGAGTCGGATCTCGCGGCCGAGGTCGGCCTCATCGCCGAAGCCGTCAGCGCCGCGACACGCCGTCCACCCGACGAAGGACTGTCGCAGCTCTCGGCGTAGGGGCGCGATAGAATCGTTCGCTGTGGAATGAACCGGTGACGGCTTATCTCGGCTGCGTCGACACGATGTCGCATGCCGAGTTGCGATCTTCCCGCCGCGCCGAGCAAGTTATGTCCATGCCTGCCCTTCACTCACGCCGCTGGACGATCGAAGAGGTGGACCGCCTCGCCGAA
>Ga0134128_10003369_pt1 | contig 19573 bp, 20 predicted proteins | sample KB31754_FD_96462 | JGI IMG/M metagenome (GOLD analysis project Ga0134128, IMG submission 96462) | Terrestrial soil microbial communities with excess Nitrogen fertilizer from Kellogg Biological Station, Michigan, USA - KB3-175-4 | ecosystem: Environmental > Terrestrial > Soil > Unclassified ...
ACTTCGCCGCCGAGACCGAAATTCGACAGGAAGCGAAAGACGGCGAGTGAGGCAATATTCCACGATACCGCAACAAGTCCGGTAAAAAGCGCGAAGATGCCGATCGTCGCGGAAAATGCGGTACGGCGCCCGATATAGTCCGAGATCGTGCCCCAGAAGAGCGCACCAACAAATGCGCCGATCAGGCCGACCGTAGCCATCAATCCGGCCTGCGCGGGCCCGAGGCCAAACTCCCGCGCAATCGGCGGCAAGGCGGCGCCGAAGATCGCGAAATCGGCCGCATCGAACATCACCCCGATGAATCCGAGAATGAAGAAATTCCGATGCCATCTTGAAAATGGCAGGGTCTCCAGTCTTGCGACTAGTTCTGCAGATTTTGCCTCATCGACTTGCATCGCTTCCTCCCCGAATGGATCGGCTTCCCAAAAGGGCCGAATCCTTTTGTCATTTCGCGCCTGGCAACCGCGACCGAAACAGTCTAGCAGCCCGAACGGTCCTCACAATCGCATGGCAGACTTTTTCTCATGATCAGACCCGACGCCTTGACACCGGCCTGCAATCCCGCGACGAATTTGCCGTCGCATTACGTGCCCTCTTTCCCCGCGCCAATCTACATACCGGAAATTGAAAATGGCCATCGACGTCCATGCTCATTACATTCCGCAAAGCCTGATCGCCGCCGCACGCACACGCGGAGCAGACCTGGGCATACGTGTGGTGGAAGGGGCCGCAACGCCGGCACTTGAATTTTCCTACGGCTTCAAGGTAAGGCCGTTCTTTCCGAAACTCCTCGAAACCGCTGCGCAACGTATCGCCTGGCTCGACTCGGAACGCCTCGACCGGCAATTCGTCGCAACCTGGCCGGACATCTACGGCTATGGCCTGCCGCGCGAGCAATGCGCCGGGTGGCATACCCTGCTCAACGATACACTGGCGGAGTGGTGCAAGGACAACGGTACGCGCATGTCGTTCGTCGCATCGGTGCCTTTGCCGAGCGCAGAGGATGCCGCTCGTGAACTTGCGCGCGTTGCCGGGCTCGGAGCGGTTGCAGTCATGGTGTCGGCGAATATCGAGGGCCGCAATATCGGCGAACTGCCGCTTGATCCGTTCTGGGCGAGCGCCGCAAAGCTTCACATGCCGGTCATGATTCATCCGATGGCATCGGCACCATTCCCGCGCGCGGCTAAGTTCGGCCTGACGCAAAGCGTGCAATACACATTCGACACGACGCTCGGTGTCGGTTCGCTGATTTTTTCAGGCGTACTCGACCGCTTTCCGACCCTGACGCTCGTCCTGTCGCATGGCGGCGGCGCCTATCCCTATCTGGCGGGACGCTTCGACATCATGCATGCGCGCATGGACAAGGCGGCGCAGGCTGATGTCGCAAAGCAACCGCCTTCAACCTATGCGCCATCCATGGTCTATGACACCATCGTGCATGCCCCCAAGCCTCTGCGGTTCCTCGCCGGCCTGGTGGGTCTCGACCGGCTCGTGCTTGGCACCGACTATTCGTTTCCGCCGGCCGACATGAACCCGCTCGCCAGCCTCAAGGCCGCGGACTTCAGCGCCGCCGAGATCGAGGCCATCGTGGAGGGAAATCCGCGCAGGCTTTTCCCCCGGCTCGGGACGGCCTGACACGCAAAAAGAGGGACCGCCGTTTGTGGCATTGACCGGCGGTCCCTCCCCGGTTCGCCGAAATTGGGACACCCTCATGTGGGGATAAGTCGACGGACCGTGCGTAAACATGGGCTCGCAACGTCCACCCGTCTGTGATGCACCGCACATTTTGGGGTGAAATGTGGATTTCCGGGGTCGCAGGACACAGGATTCCGCCTTTTTGTGACGGCCATCACAGCCACTGAAACTCAGCCCCATAGCCTGTCATTTGGGAGTCGTGCGCCCAACGGGGACGGGCGATTATGCGAACGCTGGCAATTTGCCTTGCGATGGTTGTGCTTTGTTTCTGCGCTGTGGGCGCCCGCGCCCAACAGCTGCGGGACCCTGTTGTCGTGGGCCCCGAGCAGAGCAAATGCTCCGATATTCTCGATCTGGAAAAGCTCAACTACGACCCCGAGCGCAATGTGATCCGGCTGGATTATCTGCATCCCCAGCGGGGCGCGACCTACATGGCCGTTATCGGCTGGCTGCAGGGATTCTTTTCCGGGCGCAATCTGTTCGATCTGTCGATCGATGGCGACCTTACCAAGGGCACGAAATCGCTCGACTGGATGAACTGGATGTTCAGCTATTGCCGCGAGCATCCCGCAAGCACGCTCTTCGAGGCAGGCGTGGGCTTATCGAATTCACTGGTGCGGACTTTCAAAGAATCGCGGCAACGCGGCCGCCACTTCCCGACTCTTAACCCCTAACGCGTTTCAAGGCGCCTATCCGGTTTTACCGGCGAGCGCCACTGCCTCGATCTCGATCTTGAACCCGTAGTGCAATTCCGGCACCGGCACGACGGCGCGGGCCGGACGCGATGATCCGATCCATTTCGCATAGATCGTGTTGAAGGCGGGCCACTGCCTGATGTCGCTGACATAGACCCGTACCTGCACGAGCCGGTCGATCGCGCTGCCGGCGGCGGCCAAGGCGGAGCCGACGTTGTTCAACACTTGCTCGGCCTGCTGCTCGAAGGGCGCATCGGCAAGTTTCGTTCCGTCGCGCGCGATCGGAAGCTGCCCCGAAACATAGATAAAACCATTGGCGGCAACGGCATGGCTATAATGGCCGCCGGGCGCCGCCATGGTGTCGGGATTGGTCAATGCGATGTCGCCAGGCATGCGCGGCACTCCGTGTCACCGGTTGCGATAAACAAAGCGGTGCAGCTTTTTATGCTGCACCGCTTATGTCGTTTGACGACGCCGCCTCAGGCCGGCAGCGGCTTGCCCTTGGTCTCGGGCAAGAACGGCACGACCAGGAAGCCCAGGATGTAGATCAGCGAGAACGCTACCGCCATCTTGCTGATGCCTCCGAACTGCGCGATTAGCATTCCGGCAAACAGCGGCCCGAGGAAGGCGATGAACCGCGGCGCGTTGAACGCAAACGCCATTCCCGTGGCGCGCATGCGCGTCGGGAAAAGCTCAGGCATCCACACCGGCATCCACGAATAAAGCCCGAGCGTGAAGAACCCATTGATGCCGGCGACAAGTACCAGCATATGCACCTCGGTGGTCCAGAGATAGAACACAGGGGTGAGCAGCAGGGCCCCGGCGAAGAAGATCATCACAACAGGCTTGCGGCCGAACCAATCCGCGAGAAAGCCGAGCCCGATATATCCGATGATGGCTCCGAGATTGTAGCTCATGCCGGCGTAAGCCGCCCAGGTCTGCGGCGGCAGGTGCGCCTTGCCGGCAGCCGCGGCGACGAACGGCGCTACCCAGGTCGAAATTCCCCACCAGGCAAGCGTTGTCACAAGCGACATCACAAACGCGACCAACGCATGCTTGCGCACCGTTGCATCGGCAAAAAGGTCGGAGAGCGTAAAGCGTGTCAAATTCCGGTCTTCTTCCGCGAGAGCTACGCCTGTCTTTTTCTTTGCGCGCGCGGCTTTCCGCTTCTCGTTGGTGTGCTCCCACCTATGCGATTCTTCGACACCGGTGCGCAACCAAAGCGCAAAAAACGCCGGAATCACGCCGATCAAATACATGATGCGCCAGGCGCCAGGGCCGTAGGCGCTCACAAACAGCCAGACGAACGAGGCGAGAAAAAACCCGATGCCGAGTCCACACTGCATCAGGCCTGCTCCGCGCCCGCGCGCGTGATCGGGCCACACTTCGGCGGTCATGGACGCCCCGGTCGCCCATTCCGAACCGATGGCGACACCAACCACGAAGCGCAAAAGCGCAAACGAAACCCAGTCCCAGGCGAACGCCGAAAGGCCGGTCGTCAGCGAATAGGCGAGAATGGCCAGGATCATCGTGCGACGGCGGCCGATGTAGTCGGCAAGAATTCCGCCGATGAAGCCGCCTACTCCCCAGCCGAGCAGCGTGATGCCGATCACCGTTCCGGCATAGGCCGGGATCTGCGCGAATTGCGCCGGCGCCAGCAGCTGATGCAATGCCACGCCGACCGTCAGGATCAGCGCGTAGGTCTCATAGCCATCGAACATCCAGCCGAGATTCGAAGCGAGCATGGTCTTCCACTGGTTAGCGTCAAGACTGCGATACCAGGGCTGCGCACCCACGGTCATGGTCGACATGTTTCCCTCCCCAGGGCTTGCGTTTGAAAATCAGCCGGTTGCCCCGGCCTTGACCTTACGCGCGGCTATTTTGACCGCATTTACGATCTCTGGATAGGCCGCACAGCGGCAAAGATTCCCGGACAGATAATCCCGTATCTGTTCGTCGCTTGGGTCGGGATTTTGGCCGATCAGCGACTTGGTCATCAGTATAAAACCCGGCGTGCAAAACCCGCACTGGAACGCGCCCGCCTCGATGAAGGCCTGTTGCACGGGATCGAGCGTTCCGGGCCCGGCGAGATGCTCCACCGTGACAACGTCGGTGCCGTCGAGAAAACCCGCGAGGTAAATGCAACCCGAGACCGGCCTGCCATTCACCAGGACGGTGCAGCACCCGCAAAGCCCCTGCCCGCAGCTCTCGCGCGCGCCGGTGAGCGCAAATTGCCCCTGCAGCAGTTCGACCACATTGTGCTGCGGTTTCACCTCGGCGGTCACCGCGCGCCCATTCAGCGTGAAGTTGATCGTGCGAGACGCCATGTCAGTCGTCCCCGAGCGGCCGGTTATCCCTGACGCGCAACGCGCGCAACACGGACTCCGCGGTCAATGGCAATTCCGTCAGGCGCACGCCGATCGCGTCGTCGATTGCATTCGCGATCGCAGGCGACACCCCGAATGTGGCGAGTTCTCCGACACCCTTGGCGCCGAACGGACCGTTGCTCTGATAAGCATCCACCACTTCGTTTTCCATGATCGGCGGAACGTCGTGGATGCCGGGAATCTTGTAATCGGCCAGCGAGGCATTGGTGACCTGCCCGCCGTCGATGTGCATTTTCTCAAACATGGAAAACCCGATCTGCATCAGCGAAGCGCCCGACAGCTGCGTCTCGACGATGCGCGGATTGATCGGCTTGCCGACATCGGCAACGTTGATCAGACGCGTGATGCGGACCTGGCCGGTCTCGGTATCGACTTCGATTTCTACACCGCTGCCCGCGACCATCCAGAAAGGCGTTGCATTCGTGGTCAGGCCCTCGGAATCCGGCGGGATATAATCCGGCTTGTAGGTACCGGTGCCGACGATATTTCCCGCCTGCATGCCGTAGCGCTTGCGAAACAGATCAGCGAGCGGGGTGTTGCTGCCTTCGGCTTCGCCCACTTCGCGGCGCAGCGCGGCAATCTTGGCACGCGCGTCTTCCGCCGCCAGCCGCACGGCGTGGCCCATATGGAATAGCGAGCGTGAACCGAGCGTGCCCATGTCATAAGGCGTAACGTCGGTGTCGCGCGGCACCACGCGCACCGTTTCGGCCGGTACGTTGAGCACCTCGCCGACCATCTGCGCCATGGCCGTGTCGGAGCCCTGACCCATATCGACGGTGCCGCAATACAGAGTGGTGCTGCCGTCGGCGGAAATGTTGACGATTGCGACCGATGTCGTAGGCGAGATCACTGCCTTGAGCGCAACCGCCAGGCCACGGCCGCGACGAACCGTGCCACGGCCGCGGTCGAACGAAGCCTTCCAGGCGAGCCGTTCGGCGATGCGGTCGAGCACCTTCTCGATCGCAGCGTCTTTCACGATCGTACCCGTCGCCTGGGGACGTCCCTCGCGCAGCAGGTTCAATTTGCGGAAGTCGAGCGCATCACGTTTGAGTGCGCGTGCGATCATATCCGTATGGCTCTCATACGCCCAGACGAGCTGCGGAATGCCGAAGCCGCGCAGCGCGCCCGCCGGCGTCAGGTTGGTGTAGAGCGCGTAGGAATCGATCGAGATATTGTCGATGTCGTAGGGGCCGGCAGCGGTGAACCCCGATTTCTGCGTCACGCGCGGCCCGATATCCGCATAGGCACCGCCGTTCCACCAGATTTCGCATTTGCGTGCGATGATACGTCCGTTCTTGTCGACGCCGCTCTTGATGCGGAACGTGCTCGGGTGCTTGGTGATCGTGTAGAATTGCTCTTCCATGGTGAGCGCGATCTTCACCGGCCGGCGCGCGAGCATCGATAGGGCAACGGCGAGCGCTTCCATCTTGATGTAGAGCTTGCCGCCATAGCCGCCGCCGAGATACGGCACTTTCACGCGCACGCGGTTTTCCGGCCAGCCCAGCAAACGTGCAATTTCAGTGCGCACGAATGACGGCCCCTGCGCGGAAGAATGGATCGTCACGCCGTCGTCGCGATAATCGGCGATCGAGGCGAATGGTTCGAGTGCGAGGTGCAGCACTTTCTGGGTGCGGAAGGTATGCTCGAACACATGCGCTGCGGAAGCAAAGGCCTTGTCCACATCGCCTCGCCGCAACCTGAAATCGAGGGCGATATTGGTGCCCTTGCGGCCTTTGAGGTGCTTGAGATCGGCGAAAGTACCGGCAGGCTTGAGTTCGTCGTGCACCAGGATCTTGTTTTCCGCCGCCTCGACCTCGTCGAAAACCGCGGGCAATTCTTCGTAGTCGGCGACAATCTGCTGGACCGCCTGCTCTGCAACATGCGGGTCGCTCGCGAGCACGACCGCAACCGGCTCCCCCACAAAGTGCACCTTGTCGATGGCAAGGATCGGCTGATCGTGAAACGCCGGGCCGTAATACGGGTCGGGGATGACCTTGCGCACGTCTTCGCTGGTGTAGACGGCAAAGACACCCGGCAACTGACGCGCCGCACTGACATCCACGGCCTTGATACGGCCATGCGCCACGGTGCTGCGGAAAATCCGCGCATGCAGCATGCCCGGCACCTGCATGATGTGGGTGTATTCGGCACGGCCGGTGACTTTTTCACGCGCCTCGATGCGAGGAAGCGATCGGCCGACTTGTGCGCCGGTAGCGATCGTTGCCATCAGGTGACCTCCTGCATGGCGGCGCGCACGGCGCGCGCCACATAGACGCGCAGAAGCTCGCGTTTGTATGACGCCGAACCACGCAAATCGGCCATGACATCAGCCTCTTTCGCAGCCGCATCAGCCAGTGCGGAAATCGTCTTGTCGTCGGGCTTGCCGCCAACCAGCATCGATTCCGCGGATTTCAGCCGCATCGCTTTCACCGTTGCAGCGCTCACAACGATGCGCGCGGATTTGACGGTCGCGGCATCGCTTTCGATCGCAGCGGCAACGCCGAGCGCCGGCCAGTCGTCGGCGGACCCGGCCGTGACCTTGAAGTAGACCGCACGTGCCGCTCCCTGCGGCGGGATGTGCAATCCGGTGATCAAATCATTGCGGGCAAGCGCGGTTTCATAATAGCCGGTCAACAGGTCTTCGACGGGCATGGCGCGCTCGCCCTTTGGGCCGGCGATCTTGATGCTGGCGCGAAGCGCAATCAGAACCGGCGGCAGATCCATGTGTGGGTCGGCATGCGCAAGGGCTCCGCCTACGGTCGCGACATTGCGCACACGCGTATTCGACAGACGCCGCATGGTGCGCACGATCACCGGTGCATGACGGGCGACTTCCGCCGAATGTTCGAGCATGGAAAGCGGCGCGAGCGCACCGATGGCCAGGCCGCCGTCACGCGTTGCCGCGATATGCGCAAAGCCGGCGCCGAGCTTGCGCAAGCTCACGAGACGCCGCGGCCGGAAGACGCCGGCTTTCATCATCAGCATCAGCGCAGTGCCGCCGGCGATGGGGCGCACGTCCGGATCGTCCGGGTCAATGAGCGCGATGGCCTCCTTGAGCGAAGCCGGCTCCGCAAGTTCGAAGGGCGTCATTCCGTGGCCCTCGCCCCGCCCGGCGCGAAAGCAGCCGCGATCCGCTCGCCGAATTGCCGTTCCATTTCCCTTGCCTTCGCCTTGAGTACCGGCTGCCCCATGCTACCGAGTTTCCCGGTCAAGGTGGCATCAATCGCATACCGGATCCGGGTGCCGTCGCCGTCTTCCGAAAGCCTGGTTGTCGCTGTTGCGGTGAGCCGGCCAACCACACCCATCGGCGTGCCCTCGACTTTCGCCTCGATAGTCTCAGGCGGTGAGACCAGGCTCATCTCCACGGTGATCCTGAAGGTGAAGCGCATGTAGGCAATACGTGTTTCCAGCACGTCATCGTAATGCGTGGCATCGATTTCCGTGAGATCGCGAATACCGTCGATGCACGATGCAAAGAACGGCGCGTCGCTAAGCGCTCTGAACACCGCCTCCCGCGGTGCAGCAACTGAAATTTCACCTTCAACGTTCAAGGCAAATATCTTGTGGTGGCGGATATTAAGGCGGCGGATTGTCTCATCTCAAAGGCTAGCAACTTCGCGGCGGCTGTCGACATCGATTTTGCATTCTTGCAATGCGCGGTTCCGGAACGAGTGCTTGGCTTGTGGGCGCGCGCTCCTATAAATAGGGCTTACAGCGCTAAGAATTGGAATTCCGCAATGACAATCCCGCAACTGCTTGTGCACGAGAAAAAGGACACCGTTGGAGTTGTCGCGGTTGAAGGCCTCAAAGCCGGGACCGACATGCTCTGCGTGGTGACCGCCGACGATTCATCGTTTGCGCTCAAGGCGAAGATGGATGTGCCGATTGGCCACAAGATCGCGCTCACCGACATCAAGAAGGGAGACACGGTCTGGAAATACGGCCAGGACATCGGCAAAGCCGTAGCCGATATCGCCAAGGGCGAGCACGTTCACGTGCACAATCTCAAGACCAAGCGGTGGTGACATGGCGAAGGGTAACGGAAAGTCAAACATGAAATTCATGGGTTGGCGGCGCGAAAACGGCCGCGTCGGCGTACGAAACCATGTTCTGATCCTGCCGCTCGATGACCTATCGAACGCTGCTTGCGAAGCGGTCGCCAATAACATCAAGGGCACGCTGGCAATTCCGCATGCCTATGGGCGCCTGCAATTCGGCGAAGATCTCGAGACATTTTTCCGCACGATTATCGGCACGGGTGCAAATCCCAACGTCGCGGCCTGCGTCGTCATCGGTATCGAAGATGGGTGGACGAAGCGCGTCGTCGACGGGATCGCCAAGACCGGCAAGCCGGTAACCGGCTTCGGCATCGAGCTCAATGGCGACATCAATACCGTCGCCAAGGCGGCGCGCGCCGCAAAGGATTACCTGCAGAAGGCATCCGAACTGCAGCGCGAGGAGTGCGACATTTCCGAACTTTGGATCTCGACCAAATGCGGTGAGAGCGACACTACCACCGGTCTCGCCTCGTGCCCGACCGTCGGCAACATGTATGACAAGCTCATCCCGAAAGGTATCCATGGCGTGTTCGGCGAAACGTCGGAAATTACCGGTGCCGAACATCTCGCCAAGGCGCGCGCGATTTCGCCGGAGATCGGCGAGAAATGGATGAAGACCTGGCAGGCCTACGAAGATGACGTCATTCAGGCGCACAAGACCGATGATCTTTCGGAGTCGCAGCCGACCAAGGGGAATATCGCCGGCGGCCTGACCACCATCGAGGAAAAGGCGCTCGGCAATCTCGAGAAGATTGGTCGCCAGTGCAAATATATCGACGTGCTCAAGCCTGCAGAAGCGCCGGCGCGTGGGCCCGGCCTTTACTATATGGACACCTCATCGGCCGCAGCCGAATGTGTGACATTGATGGCAGCCGCCGGTTACGCCGTGCACACCTTCCCGACCGGCCAGGGTAATGTGATCGGCAATCCAATCATCCCGGTGATCAAGATTTCCGGCAATCCGCGCACTGTGCGGACCATGTCGGAACATATCGACCTCGACGTCTCCGGCATCCTGAGGCGCGAGATGACGATTTCGCAGGCGGGTGACGCCTTAATCGAAATGATTCTGCGTACGGCGAATGGCCGCCTCACCGCCGCCGAGGCACTCGGGCACCGCGAATTCGTGCTGACGAAACTGTACCGCAGTGCCTAGGCTTGCGACGGCCGAAAGCCGGGTCAATCGGGCGTGTCCAGCCGCGCGCCGAGACGCGCGCGCCGGCGTAGCCAGGTTGTGGCGCGATATTTCGGATCGCGCGTTATGGCGTGCATCCCGTCGAGGACGGCGAGCACACGCGAGGGGCCGAGCTTATGGCCAAGCGCGAACGGACCCTGCGGATAGTTCAGACCAAGCTCGACGGCGGTGTCGATATCGCCCGGCGCGGCAATGCGTAGTTCCGCAATGCGGGTCCCGATATTGACGATCATCGCCAACAGGCGCTGAACGACAAAGCCGGGACTGTCCCTGATCGCCGTCACGGGCACATTGCCAGCGGACAACGCAGCGACAGCGGCGCCAATGGTCTCATGCCGGGTGAGCGGAGTCTTCATCACCGTGCGCCGGCCGCCAAATCGGCCAAGCATGTCGACCGCGACTGTTCGCGCCGGATCGAGATTGAGGCGTACTGCAGCGTGTGACGCATCCTCTCCAAGCGGGGTGACAAAGCACAAGATGTCCGCGGCGGGCTTCCCGCCAAGATGAACCTTGATACTCGACCCCTTGAGCCAGCCGGCAAGCTCGCTCCCGCCATCCTCGTCGGCAACCCATGCTTCCAGCGGCGCCGGTTGCGCCGACACCGAAACGGTCGGCGCGGCTGTAACGGGCGGCCCGTTGTAATCGTAAAAACCCTGCTTCGACTTGCGGCCGAGCAGCCCACCGGCGACCCGTACTGCCATTTGCGCGGAAGGCTGATACATCGGCTCGCCAAAATATTGTTCGAAGATACTCACCATCACCGCATGGGTGACATCGCCACCGACAAGATCGAGCAGTTCGAACGGGCCCATGCGAAAACCGGCCGCCTCTTTCATCAGCAGATCGACTTCATGCGGACCGGCGATCCCTTGCGCGACAATACGCAAGGCTTCGGGGCCATAAGCGCGACCCGCATGATTGACGATGAAGCCCGGCGTATCGGTTGCGACCACGGGATGCTTGCCGATCCGACGCGCGAAACCGATAAGCGCCTCGACGACGGAGGGCTCGGTACGAAGCCCGCCGATGACCTCCACCAGTTTCATCACCGGCGGCGGATTAAAAAAATGCAGGCCGGCAACGCGTTCGGGCCGCGCGCAGCCCGCCGCAACCGCGGTCACCGACAGCGAGGAGGTGTTGGTGGCAAGTACGGCATCCACCGCCAGCCGTTTTTCCAGGTCGCGAAACAGCTCGCGCTTGGCGTCGAGATTTTCCGCGATGGCCTCGATTACGATTCCGGCTTGCTTGACCTCGTCGAAGGTGCTCATCGGCTTAAGCCTAGCGAGCGTGAGCTGTTTCGCGTCGGCCGTCAGGCGCCCTTTCGATACCTGGCTGTCGAGACCCCCTTCGATTGTGCTGATGGCCTCCTTCACCGCGCCGTCGCGTGAATCGAACAGCAGCGTCGTAATTCCGGCCTGCGCGCATAATTGCGCAATGCCGCGACCCATGGTGCCGGCGCCGAACACCGCGGCGACGAGATCCGACCGGGACAAATCCACTGCCACGCCTCAGTGTCCCTCGAACTTGGGTTTTCTCTTTTCGATGAAGGCGCGCATGCCTTCTTTCTGGTCGCGCGTGGCAAACTGCAACTGGAATGCCTTGCGCTCCAGCATCAACGCGGTTTCGAGCGGTGCATTGAGCCCCGCGTTTATGATTTCCTTGATCTGCATGATCGAGACTGCCGGCATGGCAGCGATCTCGCGCGCAATATCAAGGGCACGCGGAAGGGCCTGGCCAGCCGGCGCCACCTCGCTGATGACACCCATGGCAAGCGCTTCTGCAGCGCTGAACATCTTGCCGGTCATGATCAGCAACATGGCCCGATGGCGGCCGACAAGGCGGGCCAGCTTTTGCGTGCCGCCGCCGCCGGGAAGAATTCCGACTTTCACTTCGGGGAGACCGAGTTTTGCGCCCTCGCCCGCGACGATGATGTCGGCACACAAGGCGAGCTCAAGGCCGCCGCCGAGAGCAAAGCCTTCAACCGCGGCGATCAGCGGCTTCGGACAGTCCATAATCGTGCGCCAGTATTTCTGCACATTGCGCGCCATGACCTCGACCGGGCCCGCGTCCGCCATCTCTCCAATATCGGCACCGGCCGCAAATGCGATGTCCGAACCGGTCACGATCACGCAACGCACGGCGCTGTCGAGCCCGTACCGGGCGATTTCATCGGCAAGGCGCGTGCGCACCTCAAGGTTGAGAGCATTGCGCACCTGGGGGCGGTTGATTTTCAACACGACGACGTCGTCCGAAGGCCGTTCGACGAGCAGGGATTCCGGCGTGTTCATGGCAATCGATCCAGTGGAATGGCAGGTGCCCTTACCTAGCAGACGAAAGGCCTCACCGGCTATTTGCGGGACGGATTGACCACAGCCAGCGCATCGATTTCGCCGGCACCGACCTCGTTGCGCTTGCCGGGAATGCGGCGGGCGCCGCGCGCCAGATCCGCGCGCACCTGAGCTGGCGTGAGTTTGGGCTGTGCCGCAAGCAGCAGTGCCGCCACGCCGGTCGCATGTGCTGCGGCCACAGATGTGCCCGACGTGACCTGATATTTGCCATCCGGCGCAGCTGCCAGGATTTCGACACCGGGCGCGGCAATCGCGACCTGTGGACCACGGTTTGCTTGCGCCATTACTTTGTCCGCGGCATCCGTCGCGGTCACGCCGATCACGCCAGCATCGGCTGCAGGGTAAAGTGGTGGCGAGCGCGGGCCGGCATTGCCGACAGCGGCAATCAGGACGATTCCACGCGCATTGGCCTTGAGCAGCATTTCACGCAGAAGCGGATCGGCGGGCCCCGCAAAACTCATGTTGATGATACGGGCGTTCTTGCTCGCCGCCCAATCCAGGCTCTTGAGGATGCTGAACGTTGTGCTCTCTGCACTTTCGCCAGTACCCGAAAAAGCCCGCACCGCCAGCAATTTTACTTTCGGCGCGACGCCGATCAGCTTGCTATGCGCCGCGATTGCGCCGGCCATCGCCGTGCCGTGAGAATGCGGCGGCGCCGGAGTGCCGACCGCGTCATATTCGCCGGCGATCACACCGGCGAGATCGGGATGGTTCGTATCGATCTTCGAGTCGATTACGGCGACAACCACGTCGTCGCCACTGTTGACACGATGGGCTTCGAGGAGGTGGAGCTTGCCGACGACGTATTGCGCAGCGCCCACGTCGCTCTTTTGCGGCGCGGACTGGGTTTGCGCGCCGATATAGATCATGTTTGCCTGCCCCCTGAACACGCCCGGGAAATTGCGCGAGATCAGGCTCAGCGTGTCCGGCACCGATCGCGTTCCATCAATGCGCCAGCGCTCAATGGTCTGACCGGTCAAAGCAAAGTTCTGCGTCTCGAGTTGCGTGAGCTGCATGGTGCGCGCCAGAGTCGCACGCGTCTGTGCCGTGACGTTGCCCGCAAATTCGAGCAGCAATTCGTTCGCCACAAATCGTGTCGCGTCGGCGGGCGGGATATTGAAGTGGCGGCCACTGGCGGTTCGTCTCGGTCCGCGCGGCTGATTTCCGGTCGGCGTTTGGATCGTCACGGAGGGCGGGAAAAGCGCGTCGGCCAGAAGCCACCCGGCCGGCCCAAGGAAACAGCTCAGGGTCGTGTGATAGGCCTCGCTGATCGTAAGCTCGCGGCCCAGTACGACAGTACCGATCATCGGCGAAATGGCCGCGCAGGCGACCGAACCGATTACAAAGCCGCCGAGCGGCGTGATCGGGCCCCCACGGTCGACAATGACTGGCGGTGGATTGTTGGCCGCTTGGCCGAGCGCAGGGCTGAGCGCGCCAACGACAGTCGCCATCGCAAGCGGTGCGGCCATCAATGCGGCCATCAATGCGGCCTTGGCTGCTTTCCGCATGGTGCCGCTCAGCCTCCGGAAATACACGCGACCATTCTACACGGCCATTGGTCGTGTACCATGTCCGTTTGGATCACGGCGCGAGAGCGGAAAAGCAGCGGCTAGTGCGGCCGGGTGACCACCGCATCAATGAGTTTGCGACACTCAACAAGTTCATGGAGCGCTGCGTGCAATTTGTGCAGATCCTCGTGCGCAAGGCCGCCCTCGGCCGTTGCGGACGATCCCTGACGCGAAGCCGGAGCGGGTTCGACCGAAGCTCCTGGGTGGCCAGACGCGGAAACCGCGTGGAGGGCCCGGTCGTCGGCATCAACGCGCGGCACTGGCGCGCTGGTGAGCGGGGGATCGGCTCGGACGGAGGCATCATCCTGGCGGTCACCAAGATCGTGGCCAATCAACGATGAAAGCCTACCGCGCAACCCGCCCCCGTCCTCGGGCAGGATTGCCACCTCGATTTCCGTTTCCTCGACGAACTCTTCGTTCTCGACCACACCATGCGGCGGCTGCGGCGCGCCCTCTTGCCATACCTCCTGAACGAATTTCGAGCCCTGCTCGCGCAAGATTCGTTGTACGCCCCGGATGGTGTAGCCCTCGCCGTAAAGCAGATGGCGAATTCCACGCAAAAGATCGATGTCGTCCGGCCGGTAATAGCGGCGGCCACCGCCGCGCTTCATCGGTTTGATCTCGTGAAATCGGCTTTCCCAAAACCGCAGAACGTGCTGCGGGAGGTCGAGGTCTTCCGCCACCTCACTGATGGTGCGAAATGCGTCCGGCGCCTTGCTGTCCAAAGCGGCATCACTCCGTGATTATGGTCTAACGCAGATACGCGACCGACTGTTTCGGTTCAGCCTGGCTCAGCGGCGCCGTTGTTGATGCGCTGCTTGAGAATCGCTGACGGCTTGAAGACCATAACGCGTCGCGGCGAAATTGGCACCTCTTTGCCGGTCTTTGGGTTGCGGCCGATCCGCTGACCCTTTTTTCGGACAACAAAAGACCCAAAAGAGGACAGCTTCACGGTTTCGCCACGCTCCAGGCAGTCGGTGATCTCCTTGAGCACCAACTCCACCAAAGCTGCCGATTCCGTGCGAGAAAGGCCGACCTTTTGATAGACCGCCTCGCACAAGTCGGCCCGCGTCACAGTTTTTCCGGTCATCGCCTGCCCTGCCCCCGGCGAAGGTATCCCGCTGAATTATCGAGGATATTAGGATGAACGGTGGGGGTCAACGGGGCCGTTAAGATATTGTGATGAGATCTGGCACCCGGCAGCCCCCGGGGGCCGCGGGCGGCTTTACCACCGCAGCAGCGCCGATCCCCATGTGAACCCCCCACCCATGGCTTCAAGCAGGATCAGGTTCCCACGTTTGATCCTTCGATCTGCCACCGCATCGAATAAGGCCAGCGGAATAGACGCGGCCGAAGTATTGCCATGGCGATCCACGGTCACCACCACCTTTTCCGGTGCGATGCCGAGCTTGTGGGCGGACCCATCGATTATGCGCTTATTGGCCTGGTGCGGCACGAACCAGTCGATGTCGGCAGCCGAATAGCCGGTGGCCTTGAAAGCGTCCTCGATCACATCGGTGATCATGGCGACCGCGTGTTTGAAAACCTCACGGCCTTCCATCCGCAGGTGGCCGACAGTTTGCGTCGACGATGGGCCGCCATCCACATAGAGCTTGGCCTTGTGCCGGCCATCGGAGCGCAAATGCGTGGTAAGCAGACCACGGTCCTCGCGCGTCCCAGGCTGCGGCTGGGCTTCCAGAACCAGTGCGCCGGCGCCGTCACCAAACAGCACGCAGGTGGTGCGGTCGTTCCAGTCGAGTATGCGCGAAAAGGTCTCGGCACCGATGACCAACGCGCGCTTGTAGGCGCCGGTCCTCAGCAGGGCGTCCGTCACCTGCAGCGCATAAACGAACCCCGAGCAAACCGCCTGCAGATCGAAGGCCGCGCCGTGGGTGATGCCCAGGCCGGATTGCACCGATACGGCCGTTGCAGGAAATGTCTGGTCCGGCGTGGACGTCGCCAGCACGATCAGGTCGATCGATTTCTCCTCCACATGCGCGTTGGCGAGCGCCGCCCGGGCCGCGTGAAGCGCAAGATCGGATGTCAACTCGCCGGGCGCCGCGATGTGGCGTTCGCGGATCCCCGTCCGCTGCACGATCCATTCGTCGGTGGTCTCCACCGTGCGTGCGAGTTCGTCGTTACTGACAATGCGCGCGGGAAGATAGCTGCCGCAGCCGAGCACAATCGAACGCAACGTCGTCACGAGCCGGCTCCGCCCGCCTGCCGCGCTGTCGTTCGTGCCAGCAGATCGCGCGCCATTGATTGCCCGATCTTCGCAAGCAACTCGTAGCGCACCATGTCATAACCCATGTCGATGGCTGAAGCCGTTCCTTCGGCGTCGGCTCCGCCGTGACTCTTGATGACGATGCCGTTGAGGCCAAGGAATACGCCACCGTTCGATTTGCGCGGATCCATCTTTTCACGCAGCGTGTGAAAGGCCTGCCGCGCGAGGACATATCCAAGACGGGCCGCCCATGTGCGATTCATCGCGGCCCGCAGATAAGACGTCAGCTGGTGCGCGGTGCCTTCCGCTGTTTTCAAAGCAATGTTTCCCGCAAAACCTTCGGTGACCACGACATCAACGACGCCCTTGCCGATATCGTCGCCTTCGACAAATCCGTGATAGTCAAAATGCGGAAATTGACCTTCGCGCAAAATGCGGCCGGCTTCGCGTACCTGCTCGAGCCCTTTGACTTCCTCTACGCCTATGTTCAGCAGACCGACCGTTGGCCGCTCGATATCGAACAGTACCCGGGCCATCGCGCTTCCCATCGCGGCAAGGTTGACCAGGTGTGCCTCGTCGGCGCCGATCGACGCGCCTACATCCAGCACGACGGATTCGCCTTTCAGCGTGGGCCATAAGGCCGCAATCGCCGGCCGTTCGATGCCTTCGATCATCTTAAGGTTGAAGCGCGCCATCGCCATTAGCGCGCCGGTATTGCCGGCGGAAACCGCAACGTCGGCGTCGCCTTTTTTGACCGCATCGATCGCAAGCCACATGGATGATTTCCACCGGCCATAGCGCAGCGCCTGGCTCGGCTTGTCGTCCATGCGGATCGCGACGTCGGTGTGAACGAGTTTCGATTTCGCCTTCAGCCGAGGCAAGCCGGCCAGTACCGGTTCGATGGCTGCGCTGTTGCCGAACAAGAGATATTCAATGTCGGGATGGCGCGTGAGCGAAACGTCGGCGCCCGGCAGTACGACTGCCGCCCCATGGTCGCCGCCCATGGCATCAAGTGCGATGCGAACCTTATCCGGCATGGTTAGCTCGTGGCGGCGTTGATTGGCGCACCGGCAGCACGATCATACTGGATCGACGCACGGCCGCGACCATAACCGGTCGGCCACACCAAACAAGCCGATTGTCCCAACCACCCATGCCCCGGCCCATTCGCTTCCAACTAACGCTTGCCCAGGCGCTTTTTTAGCGCTTCGAGGGCGGCGAAGGGACGCGCGCTATCGTCGTCAGACTTTAGCGCGCCAAATTGTACCCCGGCCTTGCGGGGGTAGGGATCGACGCCGAGGATTAGGAATTCGGTCGCCACCGCGCCAAGGTCGACCCGGCCGTCAATCAAAGGCTCGGGCGGATCCTTCGCCGGGGCCTTGCCGTCCGCACTGTCGTGCCCGGCGGCCTCACCCGCTGGCGCCGGGGCAAAGACAAGATCGACCTGCTCTTCCAAATCGCTCTCGATGGGTTCGAGTGTGACAACACAAACCTGGCCGACCCGGGCGTTGACCCGGCCGGCGACGCGCACGCCCGCGCCCTGACGCGTGAGGTCGAAAGTTCCGGAGATACGAGGCAAATCCCGTATACCGGCAAGCTTAGCCAGTTCCGGGCGAACCCCGGCCGGGGCTTCCGCCTCAATATGAAGGCCCGCTTCCGGAATATCCTCCACGACCACAGGCAGACTCCATGGATTTTGGGCTTTTTCCATAATCTTCAGTCTTCTGGCAGCTATGCCTGATCCTCAACAAGAACCGTAACCTTAGGATTTGGCAGAAGGATCTTTCCAGACAGGAAAGCCGATGCCGATTGCCCTTCCAAGTCACGTACCGCTTCCCGCATATAAGCGGCAAGACGCGTAGTCCGGCCCGTGGCCCCGCCATCGTATATATTCCGCTTTATGGCCTCGGACAGCGCCTCATTGTCCGTTGCCCCCAGGGCTTTCCGATAGGCCTGCGCACGCCCGTAAAAGGCCTCACCCATTCGCTGCATCTGCTTTGGCACCGCGAGGTCCCCGATGCCCAGTTCCCGCAGATTATCGTCCATATCCCTGCAGAAATGGTCGAACAAGGACTGGCCTAGATCCCGTACTTCCGGTTCCTCCGCCAGTCGATCGAGCACAAGGGCAAGGTGCATGACCAATAGCTCGAAACGCCCATTAATCGTGTCCGGGACCGCATATTCGCGATAAAAGCAAGGCAATCGCGCCTGTGCCACGATCGTGCCATACAGGGTGGAAATGGTGTTCTGCCGCGCGTTGCGGCGAAACAGGGGAAATATCATCGGGTCCGTTCGGGGGCTCTAGCGGTTCGCCGCGTTACGTCAACGCCCTCCCCGTTGCAAGAACGAAATCTTGGGGTCGAAAACCGTGCGTCGTAGAAAGCATGCCCTCTGCCTTGCCGCAATCCTTGCAGCCTCGCTGGCTCTTGCGGCCTGCGGCAGCACGACCGAGACTCTGCAGCGCGGCTATGTGTTGCCGGAAGGTGCACTCGAACAGGTTCCGGTCGGCGCAACGCAAGAACAGGTCTTGATTGTGCTTGGCACCCCCTCCACGGTCGCCACCGTCAATGGCGATGCCTTCTATTACATCTCGCAGAAAGCACAGCGCTCGGCCGCCTTCATGCCCCATGAGGTCATCGACCAACGCGTAATCGCGGTCTATTTCGACAAGGACCGCCGCGTAACAAGACTTGCAAACTACGGCCTGAAGGACGGAAAAATTTTCGACTTCTATTCGCAGACCACGCCGACCGGCGGCCAGGAATTGAGCTACCTCCGCAATATTTTCAAGAACGTCGGCCTGCATCTCTAAGGTGATGGTGCAATGGAAAAGGGCCCGCACGCAGGCGGGCCCTTATCGCGCAATGGCGAAGATCAGTGCGCCAGAATGGCCAGCAGCAACAGTGCGACGATGTTGGTGATCTTGATCATCGGATTCACGGCCGGCCCGGCTGTGTCCTTGTAGGGATCACCGACAGTATCGCCCGTCACCGCGGCCTTGTGGGCGTCCGAGCCCTTGCCGCCGTAGTGGCCGTCCTCGATATATTTCTTGGCGTTGTCCCATGCGCCGCCGCCGGAGGTCATTGAGATCGCCACGAACAGGCCGGTGACGATAACGCCGAGCAGCATGGCGCCTAGCGCCGAGAACCCGGCCGATTTGCCGGCCGGTCCACCGCCCGCGATGAAGTAGATTGCGAAATAGCACACGATCGGTGACAGCACCGGCAACAGCGAAGGGACAATCATTTCCTTGATCGCCGCCCTGGTGAGCATGTCCACCGCGCGCCCATAGTCCGGCTTGTCCTTGCCCTTCATGATGCCGGGCTTTTGCCGGAACTGTCGCCGCACCTCTTCCACGATTGCGCCGGCAGCGCGGCCAACCGCGGTCATGCCCATCGATGCG
>Ga0134128_10003370_pt1 | contig 19569 bp, 10 predicted proteins | sample KB31754_FD_96462 | JGI IMG/M metagenome (GOLD analysis project Ga0134128, IMG submission 96462) | Terrestrial soil microbial communities with excess Nitrogen fertilizer from Kellogg Biological Station, Michigan, USA - KB3-175-4 | ecosystem: Environmental > Terrestrial > Soil > Unclassified ...
CCGGATAGTACTTGTGCGCGGTAACGAGATTGCGCATCGCGCCCGCGTCAGTGCAGATAATTCCGTCCTGTCCCCACTGCTCGCGCGTCACCTTTTGCAACACCGGATTGATCGTCATCGGCACTTTGTTGACGGCGTTGTATGCAGCCATGTACGCGCGCGAACCACCTTCGACCAGGCCCATGTAAAAAGGCAACGAGTAGTACTCGCGAAACAGACGCTCATCAAAGTCCGAACTCGACTTGTCGCGATCGTTCTCGTTGCTGTTCGCGAGAAAGTGCTTCATCAACGCAGCCGACAGCCAATACTTCGGGTCATCACCCTGCAAACCCTTCACGAACGCAACCACCATCGTGCCGTTGAAGAACGCGTCTTCGCCGTAGCATTCCTCGGTCCTTCCCCAACGCGGGTCGCGTCCGATGTCGGCATTCGGCGATCTGATCACGATGCCGCCCTGGTGATACTTCGGACTCTGAAAAACGTAACGAGCCTCGTAGCCTTCGACGTGTCCGGCCTCACGCAACAGCTCCGCATCCCACGTTTCACCGAGGCCGATTCCCTGCTGAAACGTCGTTGCGGGAATCGTCAACGGCCGTCCCCACTTTCCCGGCCCCCCCTGCGTCAGTCCATGGATACCTTCAACGTGACCACTGGCTTTGATACCGAGTCGAGGAACGCTCGGATTCGTGTGGAGACACTCGATCTTCTCGTCTATAGTCATCGACGAGAGGATGTTATCGATTCGCTGCTCAATCGGAAGGTCAGGATTTTGGAAAGGATACTGCTGAGTTGGAGTTGAAGTCCGCGGAATAAATACGACGGCAACGCAGACGATCAGGACGATTAAGCGACTGATATTGGTCAATTGGCTTTGCCTTCGACTACCTTCAGATATTTTCTGATTGGCGGGTTGATCAGTTTATCGACTTGCCCACTCGGCCACTTGATTTCGATGCTGTCCATTTTCGTCGCCGAACCCATGCCGAGAATCTCGCGCGGATCGTGCGAAGCGAGATAACTACCGCCCGCTGTTTTGAGGCGCCGGAATTTCTTGCCGCCCGCTTCCCACGTGATGATCGCGCCGACCGCGCCGGGGTTACTCTTCGTCGCGACGAGATTCAAACCAACCCAGTTGTTGCGATTGCCGCCTTCGTTTCTCAGCAGCACTGGCGCGTCGCCGTTGTTGATGATCAGCACGTCGAGATCGCCGTCATTGTCATAATCGCCGACAGCGAGGCCACGCGCGGGCCAGTCTTTACTAAACGCCGCGCCCGAAATCGCGCTGACGTTCTTGAAAACTCCGTTGACGTTCTCAAAGAGCAACAACGGTTCCTTGTATTTAACCTTCAGCGACTGAATCTCGACCATGTCGTCGGGATGGCCGTTCGCGAGAATCAGGTCGGGATCGCCGTCGTTGTCGAAGTCGAAGAAGCGCAAGCCCCAACCGCTGAGCAGACGCGTGGCTGGTCCAATTTCGCCCGGCTTATCGATGAAAGTCAGGTCCTTCTGATTCTGATACAGACTGAACAGCTCCTGATCGATGTTCGCGACGAACAAGTCCTGCCAACCATCGCCGTCGAAATCCGCGGCATCCACTCCCATTCCCGAACGCGGCGCGCCCGAATCGCTGTAAGCGACGCCCGCCAACAACCCAACCTCTTCAAACTTTCCCTTGCCTTTGTTCACGAAAAGAAAATTCGGGAGCGTGTCGTTGGCGACGAAGAGATCCATGAGGCCGTCGTTGTTTACGTCAGTTGCGACTGCGCCAAACGATTTGCCGAGCGAGTTGGCGATGCCTGAGTCTTTACTAACGTCGAGAAACTTGCCGCCGCCTTCGTTATGAAAGAGATAACTCGGTCGCGGCTTGAAGACGCGAGGCACGCAGTAGTATCGACGGCCAACCTTATTATCGCCGCAGAAGATCGTTCCGCTGCCACTGTACTGCACGAAACTGGAAACGAAGAGATCGAGCTTGCTGTCGTTGTCGTAATCGAACCAGGTCGCGCAGGTGGACCAGTTCGGCGCGGCGACTCCGGCTTTGTCAGTGACGTTTGTAAACGTGCCGTTGCCGTTGTTGTGAAAGAGAACGTTGGCGCCGTAGTTGGTGACGTAAAGATCCTGCCAACCATCGCCATCGAAATCGGCTGCTGCTGCGCCCATGCCGAAGTTGCCCATCTGTCCGCAAGCGACGCCGGCCTTTTCAGTGACGTCGGTGAAAGTCCCGTCGGCGTTGTTGTGGTAGAGCGCGTTTCGGATCGGAGCCTTGGGAGTGTAGAAATCCGATGGTCCACTGTTGACCAGATAGATGTCCATCCAGCCGTCGTTATCGTAGTCAAAGAAGAGACCGCCACCACCGCACGTCTCCGGCAAGTGTCGCAACTCCGAGCGGCCGTTATCGTGTACCCACGTGATCTTGCTTTCAGACGCCGGCACTTCCACGAACGTCACTCGCGGAGCCGGCGCAGGACTCGACTGCGGAATGTGCCACGCGCTCCCGACGAGCAACGCCAAAATTGTGCTTAAACAAAGGAACTTCATGCTCAAATCCGTTTTTTGAAATCCGTGTAATCCGCGGCTTAATTTGGAAACGCTTCTCCGGGCTTCACGACGCGAATGTAATGATCCGTAAACTTAAAGTGCGCCGCCTTCACTTCAACCTTCGGCATGTGACACGACGTGCAATCTTTATCCGCGACCGGACAACTCGTCCCATTTCCGGCTTTCGCATTTTTGTCTCTCAACGAGTGACACTCCAAACATCGCTTGTCGTAATACGCTGCGTCTTCGCGAAGCGGCTCGTGCGGATTGTGACACGCCGTGCAACTTATGTTTCGATCGTCCGAATAACACTTGCTGTGAAAAATGCGATACGGCTGAAAGCGAACGTTGTTGATCTCCATGCTCTTCAACAACGAGAACTCTTCGGCGCCACGATGACACGAGGCGCAAAACTGCTGCGTCAGCTCGTCGCCACTCATCAGCCCCGGATTGAAGATTGACTTCGCCGGCGTTTCGCCGGCTTTGACGGACGCGATGTGTTGTCCACCTGGACCATGACACGCCTCGCAGCGCACGCCGTGAGCGAGCTTCTCGAGACGCAGTTGCGAGCCGCCAACAACCGCGTTGGTGGCGTGACAACTGAAACAACTCGCCACTTCGTTCGCCGATAATAAACGACCCACCGCATCGTTCAGCGACTTCGGCACTCCGCGCGGCGCGCCGATCGTGAAGTCGAGCGCCTTCGATTCGTTGTAGAAACTCACGAGGCTCTCATAGAACTTTCCGTCGCGTTCCAGCATGTAAGTCTGGCCCATCCTGCCTTGTCCGAAAGCGTAGACGATCGGAAAAGAAATCGTGTCCTTGCCATCAGTCACCGAGTAGGAGCTCTGTTTGCCTTCGCGCGTGATCTCATAAGTATATGGACCAGCGCTCATTTTCAACTTCGGATTGTCGCTTAGGATTTTCGATGCGGCGATGGGTTCCATCGCCTGCGCCATCCCACTGTACCTCGCGGATGCGAACTGCTTTTTATGACACTCGCCACACGCCTGATCGCCCACGAAGACTGCGTCGACGGGAACTCGCCGCGGGTTCCAACGGCGCACGGCGGTCATCTGGGCATTCGCTGCGATGCCGAGTGCAATCACGATCCCGATTAGCAAATATTTTCTTTTAGACACAGATTACGCGGATTATTGCGGATTCGGTCTTTCTTCAACCTGGCGTTTTTTGTCGTATTCGTCCTGAAGCTTCTTGAAGGTCTCACGTTCACGGGTCGCATCGTCCTTTCGGCCGGCGCGCGTGTAAGCACGTGCGAGAGCAAAGTGCATCTCGGGACTCGAAGGCGCGAGTTTCACTCCTTCTTCCAATTGCGTGATCGATCGATCGACCTGGCCCAACTCGAGCAGCACCCGGCCCAGCACGTTGCGCGCAGCGTACAACTTCGGAGCGAGCTGCACGGCTTTCTCCGCGAGCGGCAACGCATCCTCGTACTGATCTCGTTTCAAGTACTCAAACGCCATTTGCGTCATCGCTGCATAGTGATTCGGCGAGATCTCCAGTTCGCGTTTGAATTCCCTGAGCGCAACGTCTGCGTCCTGCGAGAGCATGAACACACCGAAGCCGTAATGGATGTTCGGATCGTTCGGATACTGCGCGAGGAGCGTGTCGAAAGCCGCGCGTGCCTGGTCCTGACGGCGCGCGGCCATGTTCAGTCCGGCCTGTCCTGCAATCAAGATCTTCTCGCGTTGCGCCGCGGGAATCTCCTTCGGGAGATAGGGCATGCGCAACAAGGTCAAACCAAAAGCCTCGACGACTTTCGGACTGTCGTTGCCAACACGCAGAAACTCGCTGAGAACGTCGAACGCGTTTTCGAAGTATTCGAAACGAATGTAGACGAGCGCGGTGTGATAGCGAACGACGCCCGCGAGCTCTGAATTGTCGTTTACTCCGAGCGAGCGCCCGCGTTGCAACGCGACTCCCGCGCGTTCGTATTCACCCGTTTGAAACAGGCAGAGACCGAGCATCGCCCATGCTGGTCCTCGGTCCGGTTCGAGAGCGACGACGTTTTGAAACGCATCGCGAGCGTCGGTGTAGACGTCCTGTTGGTAAAAGATCGCGCCGATGTACCACCAGCCGTCGGGCCACTTTGGTTTGATCTTTAGCGCCTCGCTGTAAAGCTTGACCGCTTCTTCGAAACGCTCAGCGAGACGCGCTTCGTCGGCCTGCTTCACGAAATTCTGAAACTGCGCCTCGGTATTCGCTCTGCGAGTGGACTGTGCCGAAACGACCGTTGAACACAACAACAAAACGAACAGCAATTGTAGGGGCGGCACTCCGTGGCCGACCCCCTCGCGCGTGAACCCTATGAGGGGGCGGCCACGGAGTGCCGTCCCTACAATTGTTTCTTGAATGATCAATTTCTCTCCGGTGGTTTGGCCTGTTGGTCGGCGTTCGATTTTTGGATGAGTGCTTTTTCGCGGTCGCCGTCTTCTTTGCGATTGAGCCGGTAATAAACTGAAGCGAGCAGCACGCGCGCTTCGACAAAGTCACCATGCTCTTTCAACACACCTTCGAGCAACGGCAACGCCTCACCCGGCTTGCCTGCCGCCACATAAACCGCAGCGAGATGATACCGTGCGTATTGTTCTCGCGGACGAAGTTGAATCGCGCGCTGCAAGTGGCTCAGTGCTTCGTCCAACTGCTTGTCCTGTCGCAGCAGTACGCCGAGATACAGATGTGACTCGAAGTCGTTTGCGTTCGTCGCCAACTCATTCCTGAATGCGACCTTCGCCTTTTCAGTGTCTCCAAGCCGCATCAACACGCGACCATACCACGCCTGAACGGCCGGCAGTTTCGGATTCAACTCGATCGCGCGCCGGGCTTCTTTAAGCGCCGTTTGCGCATCGTCCGCCAGCAACAGAATCGACGCCATCAAGAGATGCGCTTCGGCGGAATCTTCGTGACGAAACAGTCGATCGATGATCGCCTGTCCTTTATCCAACTGGCCATCGCCGATGAGTGCGCTGCCGAGCAGGTAAGCGAGTGTGCGATTGTCCCTGTCTATTTCCGCGAGTGGTGAAAGCGATTGAATCACCTGCTTGTACTCACCGAGCCGAACCTGACAATCGGCCAACACGAGACGCGCGTTATTTAACTGCGGATCGTTCGGCGCCGCAGCAGTGAATTTTTCCAACTCGGGCACGGCCTCCGCAAACAGCGCCGCTTTGTAGTACGCAAGAGCCAGATTGAAACGGATAGCGACATTTCCGCCATCGATGAGCAATGCTCGTTTGTACTGCTCAATCGCGTCTTCGTAACGTCCGAGCGCGGAATACGCGGCGCCCAGATTTGACCGAACGTCGACGCGTGCCGGGTACTTTTCGAGGATGGCCGTGTAACCACGAACCGCACCTTCCAGGTCGCCATTCTGGTGCGCCTGAGTAGCCCGCTCAAACGCCTGATCGACGGCCGGGTCCTGTGCTGAGACCCGGCTGGCTAACCACGTTCCCAGGGCAAAGATCGAAATCAGTACAACAGCTCCACGCCTTCTTTTTTTGATTGCCATTTATGAAATCCAGGCGAGCCTAAGATAGGTGAGAGTATACAATATTGCTCGCAATTTTACGCGAAAGAACGCAGATTAATTCATGTTCAGACACGCCAACATGTGGCATACTCAGGCATAAAAATGAAGACATTTCTAAGCCTTCTACTCATTATCGCGATTGGCCTCCAGGCTGCCTCGCAACAGCAGGAGGACGTGATTCGTGTGCGCAGTAATGAAGTGCGCCTCGACGTGGTGGTGAAGGATAAAAAAGGACGCTCGATCCGCGATCTCAAGCTCACGGATTTCGAGGTTCTCGAGGACGGCGTGCCACAGAAGATCGAGTCGTTTCGCTTCGTCACGAGAGAAACAACGCCGGGCATTCCGGAGTCGAAGGACGAAAAGTCGGCTGACGTTTCTTCAACAACAACTCCGGAGCCGACGCGACGCTCCACACCGGCAGTAACAGCTCTCGTTTTCGACCGACTCTCACCTGAGGCTCGATCACTCGCGCGAAAAGCCGGCCTGGCATACGCGCAACAGGGAATGGGAGCGGGAAGTTTCACGGGTGTCTTCGGAATCGATCAGTCGTTGCGCACGATTCAGTCATTCACTGACGACGCGCAACTGATCACGGACGCTGTCGAGCGTGCCACCGGGACATCGACGTCCACTTACGCTTCAGGCGCCGCGCAAGTGCGGCAGAACAGAGAACGCAGCGAGGCTTTGGACCAGCAGATTTCGACGTCGATGGCAACGGCTCAGGCAGCAGGCGCCGCGCGGAACAGTTCGGGAGCGTCCGCGGCCGGCGAAGCGGCGGGCCAGGCAGCAGCACAACAGAAGCTGCTCGAAATGCAGAACCAGATGTTGGACCACTACGAGCGTCTCGAGCGGGATCAGGAAGGCTTTGCCACGATCAACAGCCTGCTCGCGGTGATCAGTCCGATGCAGAACCTGCCGGGACGAAAAACGATCATCTTCTTTTCCGAAGGTCTCAAGCTCCCGCCCGCCGTGCAACAAAAATTTCCGGCAGTCATCAATGCCGCCAACCGCGCGAATGTAAGTATCTACACGATCGACGCCGCTGGTTTGCGTATCGAAAGCGGGACTACGGAAGCGAAGCGCGAGCTCGATTCAATCGCGGCGCAGGGCATGGCCCAGCAGGGTCGTGGCAATGATCGAGGCAGCACTGGCCCATACCTTCGATCGCTCGAACGAAACGAAGATCTGCTGCGTTTCGATCCGCGCAGTGGTCTCGGTTCGCTGTCCGATCAAACCGGTGGGTTCCTGATTCACGACACGAACGATCTCGTGTCAGGGCTGCGTCGCATCGACGACGACATGAATGGCTACTACTTCCTCACGTACGTGCCGCAAAACAAAGACTACGACGGACGGTTTCGACGTATAAGCGTGAAAGTGGATCGCTCGAATACTGAAGTGCAATCGCGCCAGGGGTATTACGCGGTCGAGTCGGCTGGGCAACTGCCGGTGCTCGATTATGAAGTGCCGGCGATCACGGCCGCGAGAAAAAGCAGTGGAAATCAGACGGTGCTGCATAGCAGTGCGCTGAGTTATCCGGAGCCCGGGAAAAACGGGTTGACGTTGATTCTTGCGGAGGCGCCGCTGTCAGCGTTTAAGTTTGCCCCGGCGAATGACAAGAAAACTTACGCGACCGATTTTTCTATCGTGGCGTTGGTTAGAGACGAGTCGGAGCAGATCGTTCAGAAGCTGAGCCAGCACTATGCTCTCACGGGGACGCTTCAAGATGAAGAAAAGGCGCGGAAAGGAGACGTCCTCTTTTATCGTGAAGCGCAACTATCGCCGGGTAAGTATCAGGTGCAATTGATCGCGTACGATGCGGCGTCGGGCGAGGTCAAAGTCAACACGACGCCTTTGGAGATCTCGAGCTTTGACGAAACGAAACCGCGACTCAGCAGCGTGGCTGTGCTGAAAAAGGCTGAGCGACTGACGGCGGAAGAGCAGAAGCATGATCAGCCACTGCGGTTCGGGGAGTTGCTGGTTTATCCAAATCTCGGTGAGCGGATCGATCGCAACACGACCAGACAGATCGCATACTTCTTCACCGCGTGGCCCGCGAAGGGTTCAACGAAACCACTGCAAATGACGCTGGAAGTTTTGCAGAATGGCCGTCCGCTCGGCACTACCTCAGGTGAGCTCCCGCCCGCCGACGAACACGGGCAAGTGAAGTACGCCGGTTCGTTTGCGATTGATAAGTTTGGCTCGGGTGTCTATGAACTGAAGATTACGGTTGCGAACGTCAGTCGTTCTACGAGTTTCGTTATCGCACCGTAAGTTTTAGCGGCGGATTACAGGGATTATTTTTTTGCGATCCGCTGTGCGAGTTCTTTTGCTTCCGCGATGAATTCACCGTGTGGCGCGAGTTGAATGTATAACTGCACCGAGCGTGCGGCTTCATTAAGATCGCCGCGATTGAAGTAGATCCGAGCGAGATGATAGTGCGCAGCGACGCACTCATCGCCACCCATTATCAACGCCTTCGTCAACTCACCTTCCGCAACTTGCAGATCGCCGAGCTCGAGCTTCGCGATTCCGAGCCACAGTCGTGCAACCGGGCGAGTGCTGTCGATGGCAATCGCCTGATTCAACAAGTCAATCGCTTCCGTGTAATTTTTCCGTTCGACCTTGACCAGCCCCATGTTGAACTTCGCATTGAAATTCTTCGGATCGTTCGCCAACACCATCTCAAAATTCTTTTGCGCTTCGTCGAGCTCCTTCAATTTCAGATACTGCGCGCCCAGATCGTTTCGCGCCGCGAGATACTCCGGATAAATCGAAAGCGCTTCCTGAAAATGCGTCGCGGCTTCCTGAAATTTACCCTTGCTTACAGCCTTCAACCCGAGCTCATACTGCTTCTTCGCCGCAGACGGAACCGACTGTCGCAGCTCAGCAGCAGACACGACCTTGTTGAGTCGCGAGAGCTCGAAATCTTTTTTCTCCCTCAACTCAAAATTCAAATTCACCATCAAGCCGCGACCAAGCTCAACCTTTCTCACCACCGGCTCGAAATGCGACAACTCAGCCTCCACGTAGTACGTGCCTTCGCTAAGATTTCTGATCTGAAACTCGCCGCTGTTGTTGGTGTAGAGAGTGGAGAGGATGCTTTGCTGGTTTCTTAACGTGATGCGCGCGTAGCCTTCAGCCGCAAATCCCGACGGCAAGGTAACGCGCCCGCGAATAATCGCGTCGTTTGTGTCCGGCGTCTTGTACTTAGGCTCGACGTCCTGTGCTTGCGCAGTGGCACTCAAAAGGAAGCCGCAAAAAAGCACAACATGCACAACACGTCTCATCGAGATTATTGTGCATGGTGTGCCTCTTTGCGGCAACTTGAGTAAAGCTTCAGAAGTTAAACTTCAGCGCAAACTCCACGATGCGTCTACCGTGCTTGTTGACGATCTTGCCGAAGTTGTCGACCGTGTCACTGCGGTCACCCGGGCGACCATCCGTGAACCGGAAGCCACCGGTCGGATCGCAGGGATTCGAAACGTTGGTCCCATTTCCGTTGGGAACATTGACGCGTTTCAAGCAGACCGTATCCAAAGCGAGGAAGATATCGCTTCCTGTCAACGAAGTGGAAGTCGTATTGATCGCCGTCGGATAAGCCTGGTTGAAGACGTTGAACAATCCGGTGCGGAACTGAAGCTTCTTCGACTCACTGATGTTGAAGTTCTTGAAGAACGAAATGTCGAAGTTGCTCCGACCCGGAGTGCGAATATAGAACGGCGGCTGCGATGGTCCAGTGTTCGGGAACGTTGGAATCGCGAGCTTGCTCAAGTCGTATGCCTTGGAACCCAGTGCGGTTCCGCCGACCTGCGGATTGCCAAGGTAAATCGGAGTGATGGCGCCTAAACTGGCGCCGGCGTTCGTGCCATTGAATGCGTCGGAACCATACCAGCCGAGCGCCTCCGCTCCAGTCGCGATGTCGCCGGTAAATTTCAAGCGAATCGGAATACCGCTTTGGATAGTTGTGATTCCTGAAAGCTGCCAACCATTAAAGATGCCGTTGGTCACTGGGTTCGCGAAACCACCACGCGCGAGTTTCGGCAAACTCCAGTTGTAAGACAGATTGAACACGTGCGTGCGATCGAACGGAAGGATACCCCAACTTCTGTTTCGCGTATCGATTGGATCGGCCCATGCTGATCCATCACTCTCGTTAGTCGCTACCGTTCCGAGCGCTTTGCCGAAAGTGTAAGTGGCAAAGTACTGAAGGTTCTTTCCGTTGTGGCTCAACGTTGCTTGTAACGAGTGATAAGTCGAAGTGCCGGTGAATTGATAAACACCGACCGAGTTGTAGGCGCTGAATGGACGGAACTGTCGCAACACCGAGCCATCGAGACCGGCGCGATTTACAGGCACGGACAGATCGATCGAATTTACTCCCAGGACCGTCTGGCTCAACGGAATCGATCCCGACGAGAGACGGCCCAGCGGAACGATGTTGAGATTTCGCTGCTGCGGCAGGTGACGACCCTGAGTACCGACATACGCAACGGACAGAACGTTGTCCATCGGCAGACGCTTCTCAATCGTGAAACTCATGTTTGCAACTCTGGGGATTTCATTCGAAGTGATGTCCCTCGAGTTGATGTCGACGTTTGAGATGGTCGAGAACGGATCGACGTTGTGGAGATCGCTGAACGTCAATCCATTACCGTTTGCTGCGCCCCACGGAGTATCGACTGTCGCGCGGTAAGTGTTGGGCATCTGACCGCTGGAGTAGTAGTCGTAGTTACCCTGAACGCGATTGTAGAAGAGTCCGGCGCCGGCGCGGAGCACGAGATCGCCCTTGCCGCCGACGTCCCAGGCGAAGTTCAAACGCGGCATCCATTGCACGGGTAAGTTCGGCATTACACCCTTCGGAATTTCATCTCTCGCGGCCAACTTGAATCCATTCGGTCGCGAGCGATCGCCGTTGATGAACACGCCCTGACCAGGAACGTAGGCGCTCGGATCAAACAGAACGCCGAGTCCCTTTCGTTCGAAGTTTTGCGGCAGGTAAGCGAGACGAAGTCCAGCCTCGATCGTGAAGTTCGGGCGGAGTTTCCAACTATCCTGCCCGTAAAACTCGTAGTTGTAGTAACGGAAGTTATCGAGCGGACGATCGGTGCCCTGCGCGAACTCGATCGGCTTGCCGACGAACAGGTCGCCGAAATTATTGCCGGTGGCGTTTGTCTGCCCCCACTGTCCGACGACGATGTTGACGTCGCTGTTCGACTGCTGTCGTTTGTTCGCCTGTTCGATAAACGCGCCGAATTTCCAGGTGTGTGTGTTCTTCACCTTCACGAGATTGTCGGTGATGGCGAAGCTGTCGTTCCACGCGAGAATCGGATAACCATAAGCAGTGTGGAAATCACCGCTGCCCCAGGTCAGAACGCTAAGTGGAACGTACGGATTGTTGCTCGGGAAGAAACCGACACGCTGAAGTCCGAGAGCGGAGTAAGAAACTTTTTCGGGATCCTTGAAGTCGTAGTTGAGTTTCAGCTTGCTCGCGCTGAACAGGATCTCGTTAGTCATCGAAGGACTAAGGATGTTGGTCAGGTTTACTACCACTGAGCGACCAAGGTTCTTGCTGGTGAGTTTGCCCGGCAATTCATAGTTCGATGAATCCCACCACAGGCCGCGCGGGAAGCCCTGCTCTTCGTACTCACGCGCGAAGCGAACATAAAGCTTGGTCTTATCGCTAACAGCATAATCAAATCGCGACGTGAACTGTTCTCGATTGTTTGGCCGCAGAACGCTGTAAACGTAGTTGGGTTGACCGGGCGCAGCCGTCAGATTCGGCGCCGGGAACAGATTCAAAAGCGCCCTGCCGAACGGATGCGCGCAAGGTGCGAGATTGCCTCCGGGTGCAACGTCGTTGTTGTTATTGTTATTGCCGACCACGCCGCCGGCCGTACAACCTGCCGGAACTGTCACGCCAGGAAACTCACTGAAATCACCCGCACGTTGCTTCAGAGTCGGCACGATGAAGCGGTTCGAACCTTCATCAACTTGCTGGTAGTAACGTTCGTAGCCGACGAAGAAAAACAGCTTGTCGCGATTGCGATTGAAATGGGTCCACGGCAGCAGAATCGGACCACCGATGTTGCCGCCGGGGTAGTTGTACTTGCTCAACGGGCGCGCCACGTTGTTGATGCTGTTCGAGCGATCGTTGGCCTGGAACCTGTAGTTGCGCAGGTAGTCGTAAATCGAGCCGTGGAAATCACTGCTGCCGCCTTTGGTGGTCGCGCTGATCTGCACCGCACTCGTGCCGTGTTCGGCAGCGTAGTTACTGGTTTGGATCTTCACTTCCTGGACCATATCCGGATTCGCCGTGATGACGGTGCCGTTGTTCGAGCCGATGTCGATCATACGCGAGCCGTCGATCGAAACGTTGTTCTGTTCGCCGCGGAGGCCGTTGACGTGATAATTCGCATTCGCGTTCGAGCCGCTACCGAAACCGACGCTCTCAAGCTGCGTGTTATCGGGAGCAACGACACCCGGCAGAATGCGCAGCAGTTCAAGCGAACTGCGGCTGATGATCGAGAGGTTGTCAATCTGCTTCGAGTTGATCGTGTTTTCGCGGGAGCCGGTTTCTGTTTGCAGCGTCTCGCCCGCGGCGGTCACAGTCACAGTCTCATTCGGCTGGCCGATCTCCATCGAGATGTCGAGACCCTTGGTGTCACTGGTTTCAATTGCCAAACCGGTTTGGGTCATTGTCTTGAAGCCGACTGCTTCGACTTTGACGGTGTAGTTACCAGGCGAGAGAGCAGTGAAAGTGTAGGTGCCGTCCTCGCTCGACTTTGCCTTGCGCTCATCCCTGGTGCGTTCGTTACTGAGAGTCACCACGGCATCACGGATGATTGCTCCCTGAGGATCCTTGACGGTGCCGCGCAGTGTGGCGCTGCCGGTTGTCTGGGCGGCAACCGGCTGCACATTGGCCAGCAAGGTTAGGGAAAATACAAAGACGGAAACGATTAGCGTCGCATAGAGCCTGCGCGTGCTTCGTAGAGTCATACTCTCCTCCAAACAGCTTAGGCGAACTTCGGTCAAAGAAGTTCGCGAGTGGCTCGCTTCACAGTTTCAATGGTAGGGACCAAGTTTGTTGCATGACCCGGCAAAAGGGTCACGGAAAAACCAGCTCTGGTCTATTTCAACTAGACAAATAAAGCTTTCAACTCAAAATTACGGTATGAAGGTTTGTTGCACGACCGGACAAAAGCCTTAGTACTACCGGACGAACTCTTTGTCAAGAGTTTTTTATGATGACCTTCGTTTTCTTTAATGCTTAGTTCAGTCGAACGAAATGGGAGTTGCAGTCCCAAACTCGCCTAAGCAACAGCGATGCCGCGACTGCACTTTTGCGAAAAGCTCAGGAATGCGAGTGAAGTGAATCTGGCCTGCACTAACACTTACCCAAATTTTCGGGAAGACCTACAAATTTTTGAAGAAGAATTTTCCCGCAAAGACGCAAAGAGAGTTCTTCTACGCTGGAACGACTGACGCGAACTTGCTGGCGAGCACAAGACTCAACGCGCCCATGAGGCGGGTGTCGTCGCCGAGAGTCGAGGCAAAGACAGGCGCCAACGGCAAACCACTGCAAATCGTATTCGCGGCGAGCGTGCTGCGCAGTTCACCGGAGATCAACGGCCACGCGCGTGCAATGTCACCAGCCAGAATCACGGCTTCCGGACTCAACCCCTTCGTGAGATTTGCGATCCCGAGACCGAGGTAATACGCCGTCTCCAGCAACGCATCCTTCGCAGCTTGATCCTGCGAGAAAGCTTTGTCAATCAACTGAAGAAATGAGATCTCATCATCATGACGCTGCTTGTAACGTGCGAGCGTCGCACGCTCAGACGCAAACGCCTCCCAGCACTCTTCACTCCCCGCTGCACACGCGACCGGCGCTCCCGTTCCAATCGTCATGTGACCAAACTCACCAGCCGCTCCCGCCACTCCCTGGTACACCTGACCGTCGAAAATGATCCCGGTACCCAACCCCTCTTCAACCAGCACCAGGATAAAGTCGCGCACATCGCGAATCTCGGGCCGGCCCAACCACAGCTCAGCAAGCGCTGCTGCATTCGCGTCGTTGTCGACTGTGACGGGCAGATCGGTCGTACGATGAAGCTCGGATGCGAGCGGCCAATTGCGCCACTTGAAGTGCGGGATAAAAAGCGCCGTGCCCGTTTCCGGATCAACCAGACCCGGCACACATACGCCGATGCCTTCGATGTTCCGGTAAGTCTTCATGAACTTCTGAACACCCGAAGTCACGCGACGAAACGTCGCTCTCACATCCGGATCGGTCGGAAACTTTTCCCGGTCGACCACGCGTCCGACCAGGTCGGAAACGGCGATAGTCGTTTGTGCCGTGCCAACATCAACGCCGATCGCCAGGAAACCCGCCGCACGCAAACGAAGCAGACTCGGCGGACGCCCGCCAGTCGACTCGCCTTCGATCTCGTAGATCAGTCCGCGCTGCTTCAACTCATCGACAATCAGCGACACCGTCGATCGTTGCAGTTCAGTTTCCTGCGAGATCTCCGCACGCGAGATCGGTTCCTTCTCACGCACGTAGTTGAGCACGATTTGACGGTTGATATAGCGAATGGTGTCTGCGCGGGCGACATTCGCTTTTTTGAGATTTATGCGTCGCAACGGCTTTGTCCGAGGTAATATAACCGCTCAACGAGTGTTGATGACAACTGACGCCGGCGGCAGATTATCTGAACTCGCTTTCAAAACGAGCCGGCCGGGTTTCTGATTCGCCTGCACGATCGCGAGTGCCAGGCCATGAAAAGCCTTGCGCTGTTTGCGCTTGAAACCCTCATGGCTGGCCTGATAACCGTTGTCCACACCTGCGATCGATCCGCCGCCGGTGAGTTCGAATTTGATCAGGTTATCCGCCATCGGCACGACCGTTCCATTCCGATCGACGACCTTCACCGTCACGAATGAAAGATCAATGCCGTCAGCTTTGATCGTGCTGCGATCCGGTTCGAGCACGATGCGCGCCGGTTCTTCCGCTGTTCGAACTTCTCTCGTCAGCACTACCCGACCATTCTTTCGCGACACTGCTTTCAGCACTCCCGGCTCGTACGGCAGTCGCCAGTACACGAGCATGTCGTCGCCCTGTTTTCGCTTCGTCCCTTGTGAGCGCCCGTTCAAAAACAACTCAACCTCATCGGCGTTGAAGTATGTGACTACATCAACCTTCTCACCCGGCTTCCAGTTCCAGTGCGGAAACAGGTGCAACACCGGTTTGTCGGTCCATTCGCTTTGGTACATGTAATAAGCATCTTTCGGAAAACCAGCGAGGTCGATGATTCCGAAATACGAGCTGATCGCGGGCCACGGATACGGCGTCGGTTCGCCGATATAATCCCAGCCGGTCCAGATAAACATGCCCGAAAAGAAGTCGTACTTCTTCACGATCTTCCACGTCTCTTCGTGCGTCGAGCCCCACGGCGCGCTCGAGTTGTCGTACGCGGAACACGTGAAGTCAGGATTTCCGTCTTTGAGAACTTCGTCCCACTTCCTGGGCCAGCGACGTATCTCATCCGACGGCATGTTGTACGTGCCGCGCGTGCCGAGTGCTGACGTTGTTTCCGTGCCGATAATCATGCGACCGGGAAACATCTTCTGCATTTCCGGGATCTTTTTGTGGTCGTAGTTGGTGCCGACGAGATCGAGACCGCCTTCAGTAAGCACCTTGTTGTTCGTGTTGACGCCGTTGCAAGCGGAAGTGATTGGGCGCGTCTTGTCCAGGTTGCGGACGATGCCGACTAGTTCTCTGCTGATCGTGCCGCCTAGCGGATTGTTATTCCACTGCTCCACCACTTCGTTGCCGATGCTCCAGATGATGACGCTCGGATGGTTGCGATCGCGCAGCACCATGTCTTCGAGATCTCGTTTGTGCCACTCGTCCCAATCGAGGTGGTAATCAAACTTCGTCTTCTGGATCTTCCACATGTCAAACGCTTCATCCATGACGATGAAACCCATGCGGTCGGCCAGCTCGAGCAGTTCCGGAGCGGGCGGGTTGTGCGACGTGCGAAGCCCGTTGACGCCCATGTCTTTCAACATCTGCAACTGCCGCTCGATCGCGCGCGTGTTAACTGCGCTTCCGAGCGCGCCGAGATCGTGGTGATTGCATGTGCCGCGGATCTTCACCGGTTTGCCGTTCAGGATGAACCCCCGGTTGATGTCAAAGCGAAACGTCCGAATGCCGAGCGGCGTCTCGTAACGATCGACGACTCTGCCGCCCTGGTCCAACTGCGACACGACCTTGTAAAGATACGGTCGCTCGTCGGACCAGAGTTCCGGCGACGCGACTTTCAATGTTTGACTGACTTCCGCGTGCGAATCTCTGGCCGCGACTCCCTTCGAAACCTCTCGCGCCACTTCTCTTCCGTTCGCGTCCCGAATGATCGTCGTGAGATTCACAGGCGTAGCGCTGTTCGAACCGTTGTCTACCTGAGTTTTAATGACGACTGTCGCCGACGAAGTGTTAACTTCGGGCGTGGTCACGTACGTGCCCCAGTGCTCGACGTGAACCGGATCGAGCGTCGTCAACCAAACATTGCGATAGATACCGGACCCGGAATACCAGCGGGAATTCGGCTGCTGAGAATTGTCGACTTTGACGGCGATGACGTTTGGACCACCGCCATAAATCAAGTGTGGTGTCAGTTCGTACTCGAAAGTACTGTAGCCGTACGGACGTTTCCCGAGATAGTGACCGTTGATCCAGACCTCGCTGTTGCGATAGACACCGTCGAACTCGATGAAAAGCAGCTTTCCTTTCGACGCCAGCGGCACGTTAAACGTCTTCCGATACCAGCCGATGCCGCCGGGCAGCGCTCCGCCACCGGTGCCGGACGGCGCGTTCTCGCTGAACTCACCCTCGATGCTCCAGTCGTGCGGCAGATCGAGTTGACGCCACTTGGAGTCATTCAGCCCCGTGTCCTGCCCGTTGGGCACGTCACCCAAATTGAAGCGCCAGTTCTGATCAAACGAAACTCTTTTTTCGGGACGCGAGTTCGCGAGGCAAAGTGAAGTTGAAAACAACAGTAAACCCAGCGAGAGGGCGACATTTAGTGTTCTCTTCATAGCTTTTGATTTGTCTGGTTCATATAGACAGGATTTACAAGATTTTCAGGATTCACAGGATTCATCTTGAAAATCCTGTAAATCCTGTCTAAAGTTTTAGCCCGAGCGCTTTCACCAACTCGGGATCTTCTTGCGCCTGTCCGTTCGTCTTATTCACCGCGGCAAAACCACCAGCATAGTCCCACATGGTCCAACCGATGCCATGCTTCTCGAGGGCCACGCGCATGTCGTGAAGCCACGCCACACGATCTCCCGCGCGCGCGAATTTTCGAAAAGCCCCAAACTCATTACACGTGATGTAAACATGTCGCTTCGACGCCCACTCAGCCGCTAACCCCAATTCCCGGTCGATGCGCGCAGCGTTCCAGTTATCTTCACCGTAGCGCAGCAAGTTATACCGCGCCGGCTCATCCTGAATCGTGTCGAGCACAGCTTGCACAGCCTCAGGTGATGACGGATACGGCACGTTTTTGTAGAACGGCAGATTTGGACCAGCCCACGTCGCACCCTGGTGCGTGAACGCAAACGGCTCGTAAAAATGAAAGTTGTAGATTATGTTCGCATCGGAATACGGCTCGAGAAAAAGCATCTCCGCAAGCCCTGACCAACGATGACCACTCGCGATTATCGTGTGGTTCGGCGCCGCCGCACGAATCGCCGCGATCAGTTTTTCCTGGATGCCGTACCAGCGATAACCATCCTCAACCATCGGCTCGTTAATAACCTCGAGAAACACAAACTCCGGATCTCGCTTCGACAAATGCGACGCAAAAGCCCGCCAAAACTTCGCAAAGGCTTCAACGCCGCGCTCGTCTCGATTCATTCGCAGCTTGAACTCGTCACTCGGATGAATGTCGATGACGACGGCCAAACCCGTGCCGAGAATCATGTCGAGCGCGCGGTCGACGTACTGAAGATAAGTCGTGTTGAGTACCGAAGGATCTGGCGTATCAGCAAGCAAAGGCGCGGGTTCGATCGGAAAACGCACGTGGTCGAATCCCATCGACTTGATCAGCGCGATGTCCTGCGCGGTGGTGTGCGTTTCGAGACGCTCTTTCGTGTAAACAGGCGCCTGCGAGAACCAGTGACTCAAGTTAACGCCGCGATGCAAACGCGCAAATCGCGCCGCAAGATTCAACGGTTTTTCCTGCGTCGAGCCTCGCCTAGAGCCGTCAAAAACAGTCGCACGACTCGCGCTAGTTGACAGATGAGTCACAATAGCGAGCGTCAAAACGAGCGTGATTGTTTGTTGAGTTCGCTTCAGCACGCGCATCTTTTATCAGGCACGAATTCAGAAAGCAAAATAAAAATTTTTTGGAGAAGTCCGGCATTGAGCACAAAACTCCACTCGTGGCTTGGTCCGATCCTGCTTCTTGTCGCACTCGTTACAGCGAGTGGACAACGGGCGCGCGTCGCCCCTCAAAACGGCAAAACTGTCATGCAAATTGACGACGGCTGGCAGTTTCGTGAGGTCGGGAAAACGGACTGGTACAACGCCTCCGTGCCCGGTTGCGTACACATGGATCTGCTCGCAAACAAGCTGATCGACGATCCGTTTTATCGCGACAACGAGAAGAAGCAGCAGTGGATCGATAAGAAAGATTGGGAGTACCGGACGACGTTCAAAGTCACGCCGGCAACGCTCGAGCGCCGGCATGTCGAGCTTGTCTTCGAAGGTCTCGACACGTACGCGCAGGTCTATCTGAACGAGCGTATGATCCTGAGTGCGGACAATATGTTTCGCACCTGGCGCATTGACGCCAGGCCCGCGCTGCAAGCCGGCGACAACACTTTGCGAATCGTTTTTCGCTCGCCGGTTAACGAGATCCTGCCGCTGATTGCGAAGCTGAACTATCAACTTCCCGCACCGAACGATCAAGGCGAGAAGACTTCACCTTACACGCGCAAGGCTCCGTACCAGTACGGCTGGGACTGGGGACCACGCTTCGTAACGAGCGGCATCTGGCGTCCCGTTTCGCTCGAAGCATGGGACCAGGTTCGCATCAACGATGTTCAGGTGGTCGTCAAAAGCATTACGCAAACTGCGGCTGACCTGACCGCGAACATCGAAGTCGAAGCGAGCGAGGCCGGCACGGCCACGATCGTGTTGGACAACCTGCACGACAAACTCGTCGCCGAACAACGACGGGTCAATCTCAACCCGGGAATTAACAAAGTCACTTTCAACTTCTTCGTCGCGCACCCGGCGTTGTGGTGGCCCAACGGACTCGGCGAGCAACCACTCTACAGCTTCCGAGCACGCAGCCTCGTTAACGGACAAGTCACGGATGAGCGTACGACGCGCACCGGAATACGAACTCTCGAACTGCGCCAGCAGCGCGACGAAGCGGGTCAGAGTTTCATGTTCGTTATCAACGGCA
>Ga0134128_10003371_pt1 | contig 19567 bp, 23 predicted proteins | sample KB31754_FD_96462 | JGI IMG/M metagenome (GOLD analysis project Ga0134128, IMG submission 96462) | Terrestrial soil microbial communities with excess Nitrogen fertilizer from Kellogg Biological Station, Michigan, USA - KB3-175-4 | ecosystem: Environmental > Terrestrial > Soil > Unclassified ...
GAAAACGGTGGGCGCGCGGTTCGAGAGTGACAGCCTGAAAAATGAATACGGAAAGAAGCACGAACAGAACCGTGGTTATTATATCCGGAGCGCCGCCGCGATTGCGGACGATTCATTTTTTGGAGTCGGGCTGAACAATTGGTCCTTTTGGGTGAGTAACAGATACGGCCCGAAGCTGGGCTTCCATTTCGTTCCCTATCCAGACACGGTCCACAAACCGAGCCAGATTGTGCCGCCGGGACGGAACATTGACGACCCGCAAGCGGCGCCCGCGCACAGCCTTCCGGCATTGACCGCCGGAGAGATGGGCATCGGCGGGTTGGTCTTGTTTGCGATCCTGTGGCTGCGCTGGCTGCTGATGGGCGCCAGTTTTCTCTGGCCACGGACGCCGGACCCGATGCATCGCATCAGCGTGGGAATCTTTTTCGGGATGTGCGGAACGCTGTTCCAAAGCATGACCGAATGGGTCTTTCATCAGACGCCCATTTTTTTCATGTTCCACATCATGCTCGGCGTGCTGGCCAGCCTGTGTTACCTGCGGAAATGCAAAAGGAAGGCGCGACGCATGGAAGAACCGCGCCAATTCGAGGAACCACCGCCGAGAGACACAGATGACCCCTTCGTCTACAGCGATCCCTCATTTCAATCCTGAAATATGCGCACCGTTCATCTGCTCAGGAAATACGACCCGGCGCAATGGGGCGGGACGGAAACAGCCGTGCAAAGGCTGTTTGCCGGCTTGCGCGAGCATGAGGTGGAATCGGTCGTGTACTGTCCGCGGCTGAAACAAAAACCAGAGAAAGATCCGCTGGCGGCGGACGGCCATCGCGTCGAGCGCTTCCGTGCGTTCGCGCCCATTGCTGGCATTTCCGCGCAACGCCGGCGGCAGATTGTGTCCGTGGGCGGCAACCTGATGTCGCTCGACCTTGGACCGCGATTGTTGTGTGAGAAAAACATTTCGATTGTGCATTCACACGCGCTGGGGCGAATCGGGGCTGTCGGCCGCGTCGTGGCAAAGATGCGCGGCATCCCGTTGGTGGTGACGATCCATGGCGGCGTGCTGGATTTGCCGCCGCAAGTCAAACAGGAGTTGAACCAGCCCATCGGCGGCTGGGAATGGGGAAAAGTTTTTGGCCTGGTTCTAAAGTCGCGCCGGTTATTGCCCGAAGCGGATGCCATCATCACGTGCAATGAAAACGAAGCGCGATTGCTGCGCGAACAATATCCCGGGAAACGCGTCGTGGTCCAGCCGCACGGCGTGCCACTGGAAATTTATGAGCGGGACCATCGGGAGCAGGCACTCGACGCATTTCCTCAAATTCGCGGCAAACAGGTCCTGTTGAGCCTGGGGCGCATCGACTCCGTGAAGAACCAGGGCTGGCTGGTCGAGCAGGGACCCGAAATTTTTCGAAAACATCCGAGCGCCATAATGGTGCTGGCGGGCGCGTGTACTGATGAAGCGTACGGAAACGAAATGGAAAAAAAAATCAAGACACTTGGCTTGCAGGAACGCGTCCTAGTGACGGGCGGTCTGCCGCCGAACGATCCGCGCCTCATCGGACTGCTGCAGGCGGCGGACGTTTTGTTGTTGCCATCAAAGTCTGAGACATTCGGCCTGGTGGTTCTTGAAGCGTGGGCCACCGGCACCATGGTTTTGTCCACGCGAACTTCCGGCGCCTCCACACTCGTGCGTGACGGCCAGAACGGATGGCTGTTCGACCTGGACAAGCCGGAAACATTTCATCAGCCGCTGGCCCAGGCATTGTTAAAATCCGAATCCGCCCGGCGGGTGCTGAAACGCGGAAGCGACGAAGTGCGCAACCAATACAATATCAGCGCGCTCGCCGCCCGGATGAAATCCCTCTACGAAGAGTTGATCGAGGAAAAAAATGCGATACGTGATCCTGCGCGACGACGACACGAATGCGTTAACACCCGTTGAATGCCTGGAACGGCTCTATCGGCCATTCCTGGACCGCGGGCTGCCCGTGAATCTCGCGGTCATTCCGGACGTGGCGACGAATGCGCTCACTCCAGACGGGAAAACGGAAGGGTTTTTGTTTGCAAAAAACGGCACGCGCTCCGCAACGGTTCCCATCGCCAATAATGCAAAGCTTGTCAACTATCTTCGCGAAAACAGCGGTTTCCACGTCGCGCAACACGGCTGTCATCACGAATGTTTCGAATTCGACCGAAAATCAACTGCGGACATATCGGCACGATTGGAGCAGGGCTCGCAAATGCTCAGCCAGTCCGGATTTCTGCGTCCGGCAGCCTTTGTCGCGCCACACGACAAGCTGTCGCGCGAGAGTTATCGCGAAGTCGCGAAGCGGTTTCCGGTGATTTCGAGTGGATGGTTTGAACTGGAGCGTTTGCCCATGGCGTGGTGGCCCAAATATGCCGCCAAGAAACTGCGCCATGCCGCGCACTGGCACGCGGGCGGCGCATTGCTGCTATCGCATCCGGGCTGTCTCCTGTCGGCCCAGCGGAATTTTGGAACGATGCTCGATGAAATTGCCCGCGCCGTGCAGAGCCGCAACGTTACGGTGTTGGTGACGCATTGGTGGGAGTATTTTCCTGAAGGCAATCCGAACGAACAGTTCATCGAACGCTTGCATGAAACCGCGGAATACCTGGCCTCCCAAAAAGACATCCAGGTCATTTCATTTGCCGATCTGGCGCGGGGTGGAATGCCATTGAACTAACTAAAGCTCCGCGGGAGCGTCAGATGGTAGCCCAGGGTAAGACTGCGCAGCAGCCGCAACCCTGGGTAACGATCCAAACAAATCCACTTTTCGTCATCCGCCCCCCCGTGAAAGGCGAATGACGAAAAAAGGGAAAACTGCAACCACGATTTCAAAAGTAATCTTCAAGTGTTTTGCCGAATCGATGCTCCGGGGCAAGTTCGGGCCGGCACATTATTTTTTCGCCGACGCAACAAGATTATTCGGCCTCCCAAAATCAATTTGCGACAGCGTCGCGCCCAACCGCGTGCTGAAAACGAGCGCGCCCTGGTCGTTAAGATGCACCGTGTCCTCGAAGTCTTTGCCATCCGTCACCCAATCACTGGCGGTGATGTAGGTCGTGTTTTGTTCGCGCGCGAGTTCCTGCAAGTGCGACCGCATTTCTGCCCAAATGTGCAATGAATAAAACGTGTTGAGATGCCGTGGCGACATCGGCATTTCCACGAAATAAAATTTCGCGCCGTGTTGATGTGCGAGGTCGATCATGGCCTGAACCGGGCGCGAAAATCCCTTTTGCCCGCGAACGATGGCGTCGCATCGCGCGAAAAAGCTCGGCACATCCTTCGCCTCCAGGGCATTGAAATCCGCCACGCGCCCGAAGCGGTTCACCTTTTCTTTCGGCATGCCGATATCCGCGAGTTGGCGCCGGAACAATTCCACGCGGTCCCAGAGCGAGGAGCGTTCGGCGAGCATCGGCACGCGCCTGGTCCATTCCAGCCGCCACTCGCCAATGCGCGAGTTCGGCGTGTAAAACGCGGCCGCCTCCTTCGGGAAATAATAGGAGAAGGCGCGGTTGCCAATCAGGTCCTGCCAGGCGCCCTCCGGCGCGGCATTCAGTTGATCGTCGAAGAAGCCATAAATCACATATTTGATGTGGACCGGTTGCTCCAGCGCGTGCTTCAGAATCAGGTAATGTTCCACCGGCGTGGTCGCTCCCAGACCGAGGTTGACGGCGGATGGCGAGGAATTGGGCTGCGACCAGCCGGATTCAAACGCCTTGACGTTGCCCCCCGCTTCCATGAGCGAATTGCCGAGGAACAGGCAATCGGTCGAAGGCGGCAGTGAATTGATGGTGGCGAGGAGATGCTGGCGATAGGTTGTTTTCGCCGCGAACTCAATCGCGATGTTGTATCCGAGCAGGATGATGAGGGCGATTGCGATTGGGATGAACAGGCGTTTTTTCATCTCAGAAATCGATGTAAATAAATTTCGAGGTCTGGCCGCAGAACAGCAGGATCAAGCCAATCGCCACGCCCCACCAAAGTCCCAGAAACCACGGCGATGCCAGAAACTCAGCGCCCGGAGGCGGTTCTTCCGCGCTGGCGCTGAGATAGTCGAAGAAATTTTTAATCCACGAAAAAATGGACGCGATTTTCGCGATGTCGAACTGCGGCGGGTGAGGCGCAGGCCTTGGTTCGACAGCTATTTTGGGTTGTTCCAGGTCGTTCATAAGCGATTAGCCGCCAAACAGGCGCCTCAGGAAAAAGGCGGCGGTCGGGAGGTCCATGCAGAAAAAGGCCCACCCGAGGTTTGCCGTCACAAAAGTGAGCGCCCAGGCAGCGAAAGTTCCGATGACAGTCGGCGGCGAAGTGCGGGGAGGGCGGGATTTCCGCCAGGCGCGGTGAACCGCCAGCAGCACGCCATGCCAGAGCCCCCAGACCGCGAAATTCAATCCTGCGCCATGCCACAGTCCGCTCAGGAACATCGTGAGCATCAGGTTCACGAGGATGCGCGGCGGTTTGCAGCGCGAGCCGCCTAGCGGGATGAACACGTAATCGAGCAGCCAGCGATACAGCGAAATGTGCCAATGTTTCCAGAACTCGGCGATGTTCGTCCGCGCGTAAGGCCAATCGAAATTTTCCGGCACTTTCATGCCGAACAGGCGCGCGGAGCCGATGGCGATGTCCGAGTAGGCCGAAAAATCGAAGTAGATTTTTATGCCATAGGCGAGAATCCAGATCGGAAGCACCCAGCGTTGAGCCTTCGCAATATCAGCGTGGTTCAAATGGCTGGTGAAAGATGTCATCAGATCGGCGATGGCGAATTTTTTGGCGAGGCCCACCAGAATGCGGGTCATGCCCACGCGCCAGTCTCCGGCCCATTCCAGGCTCGGTGCGCGCAGGGAGGGCAGAAAGTTTTGATAACGTTTGATCGGCCCCGCGACCATGGTCGGGAAAAACAAAATGAATGCCATGTATTCGCTGAATTTTCCCGATTGCGTCGTCCCGCGATATCGATCCACGGCGTAGTGAATGAATTCGAACGTAAAAAAAGAAATGCCCAGCGGCAAAAATGCGCCGGCCCAATAGAACGGGTTCTGTCGCGGCGCTCCAAACGCGAGGCCGGTGAAGAAATTCCAGTATTTGAAAATGAATAAAAATATAATCGTTTGGATGATGCCGATGATGCAGAAAATGGAACGCTCCTTGTAAAAGCGGCTGAAAATGCTTTCCCAGATGAAAATCAGGATGCACGCGGCCCCGAACGCGCCACCCACCTGCGTCAGCGAAAAAAAGATAAAGAACGACGCTCCGAATGTGATGCACACCCACGGTTGCGCCGCGGGCCGGACCAGCCGAAACAAAATCGCCGCCGGTACTAGGAACAAAATGAAATACGCAAAGGTATTGAAAATCATACGTCGCGGACGTGAGAAGTCTTGGGAAAAACGGCGGCGCCAACAATGGGGCGAATGCCTCAAAATTCCGGGAACACAGACCTACGCGGCGGGCCTGGAACGCACGATAAAATGAGGATTCTTGCGCGGAGCGACGCGCCCTACCGACTGTGGGAGGCGATCCATTTTGTTACACACTCTAAGCCGACAAAGCATGTGCTGGCGTGGCGCAAATCGCGTACTCAGAAGTCGTGGCATCCGCCTCCGTCGTGGCCATGGGAAAAACGTCGTCCATTTTCATCATCGTGACCATGCGCTGGAGCGGCTTCGGCGGATTCAGAAGGCGAACGGTCGCCGTCCCGTTGCCGTGACCGGTTCTTTTCCAAAGAGCAACCAAAGCGCCCAGGCCGCCGCAATCGACAAACTGGGTTTGCGACAGATCGAGATCGATTTGCCGCACGCCTTCCGGAAGGGCGGCGTTCAATTCCGATTGAAATGAATTCGCCGTTGCGGTTGCCAGCTCGCGAATGTCGCTGACATTGATGGTATCTCCGTGAACGATGAATTTCATGTCAGTTTCCCCTGTTGGTTGATGGTTTCCAATGGGTCCACTTCCGGTTTTGGATCGGTAAAGAGCAGGTCAAAGAGGCGGTACAGGAATTTTGCGGATTTCCCGGTATTCGCCTGCCGCCGCAACGCGCACATCAAAAATGCATCCGCGATCTGAGTAATCGAATTGCTCTTCCAGTTCACCAGCGTGTCGCCCCAGGCGAAAGAGTGCCGGAGCGCGGCGAGCTTTCCCACGAACGTGTCCGGTCCAATGAGGCTGTTGACGATTTCAGCGCCGCCCTCCACGAAGGACCGATCTTCCAGGATCGCGTGCGGCCCGATGAAGCATTTCGGCCCAACGTAAACGTGCTGGCCGATCCAGCAAGGCGCGCAGAGCTGCGCTTCGGGCGAAACATGCGCGTGGCGGCCAATCCAAATGCCAGCTTGAACCTCGCGCATGCCGACACGGTCCACGGTTCTCGCTTTTGGCATCCAGCGTGTCAAGCCGGCGAACAGGTCGGTGTAACTATTGAAAATAGGCGCATCCGGCTCGTCCGGAAAATGGTCCAGAACGTAAATTCGGTTGGGAGCGGACGCGGGAAATTCCGCGGCGTATTTGATTTGCGCCTGCGCGGCCGTGAGTTCGCGCACCTCGGTGGTGATTTCCACTTTGAGGCCCCAACGCGCGCCGTTGCCCGCGATTTTGTGGATGCATTCCGGGCGATCATTGACCAAGATGCGAACTTCCTTGATGCCGCCCATCGCCAGGTAGGTAAGCCAGTATTCCAGCAGGCTTTCACCCATCAGCGGCGCGGCCGCGAGCGGGAGGACCCGTGAAAGTTCATTCACCGCCGGGCGTTCCGACGGGCAGATGAGGAGTGCTTTGCTCATTAGCACGCGCCCTTGCCCGAGAGGACGGCTGGCACCGTCTTCGCGAGAATTTTGACGTCCACCCAGAAGCCCTGGCTTTCGATGTAATCGACATCGAGCTGGACTTGCCCGGAAAAATCGATTTCCGCACGGCCGCTGATCTGCCAGATGCAGGTAATGCCCGGCTTCACGGCCAGGCGGCGGCGGTGCTGCAGGGAATACTTGGAAACCTCGCGAGGCAAGGGTGGTCGCGGGCCGACGAGCGACATGTCGCCGATGAGAACGTTATAAAGCTGCGGCAATTCATCCAAGGAAAACTTGCGCAACCATTTGCCGACTCGCGTGATTCGCGGGTCATCCTTGAGCTTGAAGGTCACGCCTTCCTTGTGATGATTTTTCTCGATGATTTCCTTGAGCCGTTGTTCGGCATCGAGACACATCGAGCGGATTTTGTACATCTTGAATTCGCGCCCAAACTGGCCCACCCGCGTTTGCAGGAAGAACATCGGCCCGCCATCCTCAATCTTGACCAGAATGGCGATGAGCAGGAAGACCGGCGCGAGCAGGATCAGGAGCAGCGCGCTGGCGAAAATATCAAAATTGCGCTTGAGCACGGCGCCACCGCCCGCGAGCCAACTGGCGCGCAAACGCTGGAGTTCCACATGCAGGTTTAAACAAAAACGACCGGCCAGAGTCTGCGCCGCTTCGAACCGGCGCAGAACCAGAGTGTTCAATTCGTTGTTAGGCATAGAAATCAACTTTGAAAAGGATCAACCGCCAACCCCGTGATGGCTGCTTCAGAGCCGCGACGCCCGCCACAAACCGGCGGCGCCGTCACAATCACGCAACTATTCTGTTTCAATCTTTTCATCGCGAAATTTCCTGTTGCAACAGTACGCCCGCGTGACATGGCGACAAAGGAGGTAACAACCTCACTGGGGTGGGAGAAAGACCCCACGAAAAAGAATTCCCTCCTCGGAAGAGAAAAAGTAACCCAAAAAACGGGAAAATTTCACCTTTAAATTCGGATGCATGCGCGGGCGATTTTCGCGCGAAAAAATGACCGATTGGAGCGCGAAATTCATTCCTCGAGTTGCTCGTCGCGGCCGCTTCCGAAACACGCGGAATGAATTCCGCGCTCCTATCGCGCAACAAAATTTGTGACCGCAAACACACGCCGGCCGTCGGGCAACTGCGCCTCCGCCTCGAGCCATTGCGCGCCGCTGTGCTCTGGCGCGAATGAAAATGTCTTGCCAAAATCCGGCTCCTGATCGCGCGCCTCCCACACGATTCGCGCGCGCGATAAATCTATTCCGGGAGCGGAAACCGAGACGCGGACATTCTCTCCCGTGCGCGCGCGCTCCGGCAGGCCCGCGATGCGGCCCGCCGCCGCTCGCCACGGCTGAGTCTTGAGCGGGCTGCGGCCCATGATCCACGCCAAATACGCGAGGGCGCGCGCCTGGTTTGGGATCACGAATTCCTGCGTCAGGTTGAAACTGTCGCCCCAGCGATCGTAGATGGGATAAGGAGCGGTTGGATCGGAGTCGGCGGGAAAACTCAACTCGCCCAGTTCCTTGCCGTAACGCTCCATCCAGCCGAAGCCGCCTTGGATGTTACCGAGCGGAATGCCCGAAGGCGGCAGAACGCGCCGATCATTTTCGGCGTATTGATCCACAATGTCGCGCTGGCGTTTCCAACCGAGGCCCGTGATATAAGTCACGTTGACCGGATTGCAACCGGCTGCGTAATTCAAATTGCCGAGGATCGCTTCCACATATTTTGGGCGCGGATCGTTGAGCTGGGGAAAATCAAGCTGGCACGCCACGGCCAGTTCAAACGCGGCATCACCCGAAAAATACCAGCCTGCCGTCATGGTCGCTTTCGTCTCGCTCGGAAAACTCGTCGCGTAAGCGCTCTGGCGCGAGCGGCGCAATTGATCATCCGCCGTGGCAATGATTTCATTTTCGCAGGCGGAGAGAAGGTCCGGATCCAATTGCTCGCGCTTCACGCGTCCGCTGCGCGCGGCGAACGCGTAATCGCGAATGGCATTGCCCCAGCAGGCGTACATCCGCCACCAACCCCAGAACCGCGTTTCCGGATCGGATGGTTTTAACCAATCCGCGAGCTTGGCGGCGAACGCGTGGTCGCCGGTCGCGAGATACATTTCGCACGCGGCCCAGGCGAGCTCGTCATTGTGCATGGAATCATCGCCGTAATGAGTGATTTTCTGATAGGCGCCATCCTGGCCGTATTTTGCGATGGCGCGTTCAAGAAAGGCCCAGCCTTTTTTCGCTTTTTCAAGATAGAGCGCCGCGGCCTCGGGAAATTCCTTTTTGAACCTCGGCGACGAAGCGCATTGCGCCAGCGCAGCCACAGCGGCAGCCGTCACGGACGTCGTCTTGGGATACACCACCTGCGGATCGCCGTGATCGGGCAGCACGTCGATTTCGTATTCGCGTTCGCGCGGGTAAACCAGAAAATAAAAACCGCCGTCCGCGTCCTGCATCTTGGCCAGGAAATCAGCCTCCCATTTGGCTTCCTCCAACAAATCGCTTTTGCCATCGCCGCTCTCGGGCACGCCGAGATTGTCGAGTTCGCCCGCGCCGGGAAAATTATCGGCGGCAAAAATCAGATAGTGAATGAACCACGCGCTGTCCTCGGTGTACTTGCTGTAATCACCGGCATCGTGATGCCCGCCGCGCACGTCCACCGGGCCTTTGTTGACAAACGGGTAAAGACTGGCCGCGACGCTTTTCAAGGGCGGCGCCGTTTGGTCCGGATTTTTATTATCGGGCGACGCATAGCCAGCGAGGGTTTTATTCACAAAATCAAATCGGCTCGACATCGTCGGAACCTCCGCGGGCGCGGTGTGGCAGGCGGCGTGAGTAAATCGCGTGAACGGCAACGCGTTCGACGTGCCGCAGCGTTGATGATAAATGCCGAGCGCGTAAGTGCGCGCGAACGCCCCCGCGACGCCATCATCAACAAAAAAAGGAAACGATGCGCCCAGCCCGGGAACTTCGAGCCGATATTCACCGGGCGTTTTGAAATCGGAAAAATCAGCCTCGAGCACGGCCTGATAGCATGGAAATGGAAAACCGGAATCGCGGCGCGGAACGAGCTTGCCCGTGAAAACGCTTTTGCCCGAGGCCGCATCGACAATCTGAAAATGTTTCAAATTAGCCGTATCCATTTCGCCCAGGCTCCCCAGATAAAAACCGACCATGGCTTTCTTGGGTAGAGCGGGCAAATAGCCGACCTGGTTCGCGTGGATCGCGGGACTCCAGCGCAACGGATCGGCTTTCGCAGCGAAATGTGTGTCCGAGGACCACAACGTCCCATCCGGATTCAGCACCTTGACGGGTTGGTTGTCGGAAATGGGCGTGGCCAATTGCAGATAAAAATAATTGCCAATCCGCAAGTCGTATTGTTCAAGCGGCGCATAGAGAACTCGCCGTTTGAAACCGACTGAAGTGACCGCGTCCGCCTTGCCCTCAACCGTGACGGAAAATTCCTTTTTGTTAGGGAGACGCGGTGAACCGCCGTCGCCGACAAAGTTCCATTGAGTGACCGGCGCCGGATCGGGTTTTTTGGTTGTGATGAGCGTGAGTTCGAGAACTGTCGGCGAAAGAATATGGAGTTGATGCGCGCCGACCGGCGGCATGGCCAGCGGATGATTGTCGGAAATAATCAGTTCTTGTGCCGGAGCGGACGAAAGGAGGAGTGTGGCGAAGCTCGCTGCAAGGAGGCGGACGCAAAACATTTTTCCACCGTGACGCAAATTCCGTTTCCCGGCAAAGACTTTTATGGTAGGGTTTCACCCCGTGACCACCCGACCGAAAGAGAAATCTTCCGAGGAAAAACTCGAGCGGCCGAAAAATTTTGCTGAATTTTTGTGAAATCGTTGGCGCAATCTTCCAAGAGAGTTATTTTTCATGATGGCACGAAACAACCTCGCGCCCGGAAAAATATGCAAAAGATCAGAGTCATTTTGGCTGACGACCACACCGTGGTGCGGCAGGGATTGCGCGCGTTGTTAGTGGCCGAAGGAGACATTGATATTGTGGGCGAGGCGGAAAACGGCCGCCAGGCGGTTCAACTCGCTCGAAAACTGACGCCGGACGTTGCGGTGGTCGACATCGCCATGCCGCAACTCAACGGCCTGGAAGCCACGCGCCAAATCACCCGCACCGTGCCCTCCACCAAAGTGCTCATTCTCTCCTCCTACAGCGATGATGAATACGTGCAACAACTCACCGAAGCGGGAGCCGCCGGCTATTTGATCAAGCAAACCGCCGCGAATGAATTGCTCAAAGCGATTCGAGAAGCGCATCGCGGCAACGCCTATTTCAGCCCGTCGATCGCGAAACGCTTGCGCGACCAATGCCGTGAAGCGTTCGTCAGCGGCCAGCCTCCGCGCCGCCGCACGGACCAGTTGACGGCCCGCGAAGCCGAGGTGCTCCAGTTGATCGCCGAAGGACGCGCGAACAAGCAGATCGCCTCGGAATTGTGCATCAGCATCAAGACCGTTGAAAAACATCGCCAGCAAGTCATGAACAAGCTCGGCATTCACGATGTCGCCGGCTTGACACGCCACGCGATTGCGAAGGGAATTATCGAAAGCAGCGCGGGCCTGCGGCCGGCCATTTAGAGCGGCTGCGCCCTGATCGTCCGTTCTCCCTGCCATTGCGGGCGTAACCAGGGAAGTGCCTCAAAATCGGCTTCAGGGATTTTTTCCAACGTTCGGGTGCAAAACCCCATGGCTCCAGTCTCTGTGCGGCAAGATGGTTTGAACAGGACCCAATCGGAGCGCTTCACGGTGAAGCAAACCGGCTGGGGCTGAAGAAAAGAGGAAGTTTATGAGCCTTGGAACAATATTAATCATCCTATTGATACTAGCATTGATTGGCGTGTTGCCAACCTGGGGATACAGCAGTGGTTGGGGGTACGGACCGGGAGGGATCGTGGGGCTACTCCTGGTAATCATCATCATTCTCGCGTTATTGGGGCGGTTATAGGCGGACCGAGGCCGGACAAGGAAGGAAAAAGAACGATGAAAAAATTCAAACGGACAATGATTTGTCTTTTGATCGTAGTGGCGGGGCAAATTATTCTCACCGGCTGCAACACGGTGCATGGTTTTGGTGAGGACATGGAAAACGCAGGGCAGACGATCCAGGACAAAGCCAGCAGCAATCAATAATGGTTGCAACGCTCGCTGGCAGGAAATGAAGCATCACGGCGCTGGAGGTTTCCGGCGCCGTTTTGCTTTTTATCCGGCCTAGGCGCACTGGGTTTGCCGCTTTCAGGTAAATTCCCCATGGCGGCCCATTTCCGGAGTGCGAGAGTTGTCCGCAGGAGAACTCGTTATGAAAACTTTGAATCGTTTATTCTGGATTTCCCCCCTCGCTTTGTTGATTGCCGGTTGCGCCTTGCCGGTGCGGCGAGATCCAACCATCGCCCAATGGCAGAGACAAGGCATGCTGCCGCCGACCGGCAGCGAGACCTCGCGCGTTTATGAAACACCGGAAAGCTATCCGGCGGTGGTGCCGGCCATTGTCGTCAATTCAAGCCAGGAAAGAGTCGCGCCCGGTGATGTCGTCCTGGCAAAAAGCATCCGCGATCAGCTCCAATATAACCGCGGGCTCGCGCCTTCATTGCGCAATGTCACTCTCCAGGTGCAGGACGGCCAGATCCTGCTGGAGGGATCCGTGGCATCCACCCTCGATGCCCGTGTGATTGTGGATGATTTGCGCGACATCGCCGGCGTGACCCAGATCCGAAACGATCTGGTGATCAATCCGAACGTATATTAGGCATCACACCCGCCTGGAATTCCGACGAACCGTAGCCGAAGTAGCAATATGAAAATAATACATGCACTCACCATGGCTTCAGCTTTGGCCCTTGTCGCCGGCTGCGCCCACGAACAACGCCAGGCGCGATATGAAAGCGACACCATGGTCACGCCAGATTATTCCAATGGCCGTATTAGCGAATACAACCAGACGGAGAGTGGCTCTTCGTATCAACCTGCCTCACCCGGCGCGTACGGAAATTATTCTTCCGGAACGAGCGGAACTTATTCCCCCGGCGCGACCACTGACAACGGCACTGCCAATAATAATGCTTACTCGGACAATGCCTACCCGGCGGGAGGAGCGGGCGTGACTGGCGGCGAATCGGACAATGCCTTGGTTGCGCAAGTGCGTGAATCCCTGGCCCGCGATCCGGAGATCGCGATGATCCTGCCGAACATCCAGATCAGCGTGAACAACGGCGTGGTCTTATTGCACGGTTCCGTCCAGAGCGACGCCCAAATACGGCAAATCACCGCGATTGTTCAACGCGCGGCCGGTGTTGTGACTGTCAACAATCAATTGAAGGTTTCGGCAGGTCCGAATCAAAACGGGAACGCCGGCGAATCGCAGTTGAACCCCACGGGCAATGCGGCCTCGCAGCGGCTTTACAAGAACGCCGGAGAGCGCGAGGGTACTAACAACAACGCTTTAAATCCAACGTCCATGCCGAATGGCCAAAGCCAGATCTACCAGCAGAATAATCCGGCTAACAATCAAGGGGAGCGGCAAACCAACAGCAATTCGCTGAATCCCACGTCCCGGACGAACAGTGAAAACCACATTTATAACGAGAATTCACAAGGGCAAAACGGCGCGAACCAGAATACGAATAATAGCTTGAATGCCACGTCACGGCCAAATTCGGGAAATCAGATTTATCAACAACCGAATGCTGGACAGAACGGCCAAATGCAGAATACCAATAATGATAAAGGCAATGAGCTGAATCCGACCTCGCGCCCAAATTCTGCGAATCAGATTTATCAGCAACAGAATCACGGCGAGAACGGTCAAATGCAAAACCGCGGGCAAGCGCAGAATACCAACAACGTGAACAGTCAAGGGCTGAGCCCAACTTCCCGCACCAACTCTGAAAACCACATGTATCAGCAGACGAATCCGGGGCAAAACGGCCAAATGCAGAACAACGGACAGATGCAGAACAATAACAGCCAGAATCAGTGAGACGACTTTCAGGTCGATACCCCGCCTCCAACCCGGTGCGGTACCTCCTGATAAACGCGGCAGCCGGTCGCAAGACCGGTTGCCGTTTTTTTATGAATCGTGAATCGTTGCATTCTTCGCCGTCCTCGTTCTTCTCTCTCGGATTCCGGGGGAAAGTCGACGGCGAGAACGAGCACGAGGACGATTCTGAATTTGGGACTTTTTCGATTTTGGCAACGCTTGCAAAAACAAAAAAGCGAGCAACGTCTCCGTTGCCTCGCCGTGAGAGACCGATTAAATCAGCTTACCACCGATGATGGTACCGGTAATCATGCCGCCAACCCGGCCTCGGATAGGTCCGGTAATACGGATGATAGTGCCGATAATATGGCCGATGGTAGCCGAAGCCGAAATCCAACACCGGGGGCGCCACGACAACGGGGGGCGCGGGCGCGTATACCGCAGGCGGCTCCACATAGGCCGGAGCCGGCGGTTCCACATAAGCTGGTGGTGCCACGTACGCCGGAGGCGCCACCACCACGGGCGGCACCGGAAGCGGGACTTCGAATCCAAAACGAATGCCGGCCTGCGAGGCGGTCACAGCCCCGAGTAGCACAGCCGACAACAATAATATCTTTTTCATATAATAATATAGACGGAAATCGGGCCTTTGTATTGAACACCACCGTGTCTTTTTGAAAATTTTTCTTTGAATAAATGCGCATCCGAAACGTCGCCGGCGCAGGAAAAGACCCTATTTCCGCGGAGAACAATCGCGGGAATGTTATTAGCGAAGCGCTCGCATGAAGAAGCAAAACGGCAAACGTTCGCGGTCCGCAAAAAAAGCCGGATTCGGCAACTTCGCCCGAGGCATTGCCCGATGGACCGGGCGGCCGATTGCCTTCGGGCTCGCGGCCTTGTGCATCCTCGGATGGGTCGTGACCGGCCCGCTTTTCCATTACAGCGACACCTGGCAGTTGGTGATTAACACGGCCACGACCATCGTGACGTTCCTGATGGTGTTCCTGATTCAGAATACGCAAAATCGCGACAGCGAAGCGGTGCAATTGAAGCTGGATGAACTGTTGCGGTCCACTCACGGCGCCCACAATGCGCTGTTGGAAATCGAAGATCTCTCAGAGGAGGAACTGGACGAAATCAAATTGTGCTACGCGCAGCTTGCGAAACGCGCCCTCGATGATTTGCGCAGTGGAAAATCCGATCTCGGAACGCCCGATGTAAAACGCAAAACCGTGCAAAAAGCCGGCTCGTAATTCCCGCCGGGGCGGCCCGCATGTTTTTGGATTTTTTTTCAATGGGAATTTATAATTTTGGGGTAAGACCCCATATACCGTCGAAGCGGCGGCGCATATCCTGTTTCAAACGTTGGACATGCCTCAGCACGTCTCATTGAAGAGGAAAAACTATGGAAACTCGATCTGCATCTGACATTGAAGAATCAACCGAAAAATTACTCCAGGACCTGAAGGAAGTTGTGCGTGACGGCGAGGAACTGTTGCGAGCCGGCGCGGACGAACTCGGTGAACGAGGAGCGGCGGCGCGCGAGAAACTCGCGGCGGCGCTCGAAGTCGCCAAGGAAACCCAACACCGATTGCAGGAACGCGCCATGGCGGGCGCCAAAGCCGCGGACACTTATATTCGCACGAACCCCTACCAATCCATCGGCATCGCTTTTGGAGTCGGATTGATCCTTGGACTTTTTGCCTCCCGACGCTGATGACCGCCGCGGAACATGAAATGCCGACGCTCGGACGGCTGGCGCGCCGCACGGTGGCGACGATCCTGGGCGCGGTCCAAAATCGCGCGGAACTCTTCGCCGTGGAGTTCGCGGAGGAGAACGACCGCTTGCTGCGGATGGTCATCATGGGAGTCTGCGGGATGTTTTTTGCGATGATGACAATACTGCTGGTTACGGGAACGATCATTTTCCTCGTGCCGGAAGGAGACCGGGTGTACGCAGCGGGCGGATTTGCGGCGCTTTATTTGGTGGGCGCGATTGCGGCCGGGTTGATGCTGAAGAAACTGATCAGCCAGGTCCCGTTCACCGAATCGCTGAACCAGATCAAAAAAGATGCCGAACTGCTGGACACATTCAAATGAGCAAATACGCCGCAAAGAAAAAACTGCTGGTGGCCGAAAGCGAAGTGTACCGGCAATTGCTCAAAATGGAATTGCAGACGTTGAACGTCTACGCCAGGCGCGCCAAGCGCCGGGCGACTTCCATCAGCGCCTACCTTCGTTATCTTCCGATGGTGGTGGGTGGTGTTCCGTTGCTCAAGGGGCTGTTGCGGCGCAAGGGCAAAGGTTCTCATTCGGGCGTCAAACGACTAGGCGCTCTGCTGCTCACCGGCTGGAAAGCCTATAAAGGATTTGGACCGTTCTTCCGGGGTGGCAGGTTCACGAGGCGAACGAAGGAACCGGGCGAATCGGCGGCGGAACAATATCTGGCGGATCGGCTTTGATATGAACAAAGGAAAGCCTGCGGGCAGATTAGGGGAAGCAAAGGGCGGTTCGCGCCGCGCGCGCAGCCAGAGGCTGCGAGCCACGCCTCATCCGCAAAAAGGCGAAGTTGGCCGCCGAAAGCGCCGTGCGTCCATTCATCCGGCGGGCCGCGGCGGTCCCAGCCAGTGGGCCGGCGGGCCGGAGCATCATGGCCTGGATGCCTCGGAAGATCGAAACCCTTGAGGCCGGACGCGTCCCATCCGATTTCAATCCAGTGTAATGACGGTGTAATTTAGGCGGGCGTTCTCTTCAAAATTCGCCTGCGCCTGCCGCGCTCCCTGTTTTTTCTTTGGGGAACAAACCCTATGGCTGGTACGGAGGTGTGAACCTACGGTATGTCGGTTAAACTGTTTCGTTTGAATCAAGGATAAAAACTACTATGAAAATAAAATTCGTTACATTGATTGCGGCTGTATTTTTAACCGGCGGCGTCGCTGGCATTGCTCAGACGACGACGACCACCACAACGACAACGACGCACATTTGGAACGATCCTCATGCCTGGTGGCAAAATCATTGGTCCAACAATGGCGCCCAGCTCTACACGGCAAACGAGGCGAGCCTTGACTTATTCGGCAGTTATCTTTCCGGCGAGCACAAGATCGAAAACGTCTTTCACAACAGCATCCGTCACGGCTTTTGGGGCGGCGGCGTGGGCATCAATTATTTCTTCACCCGCGAACTCGGCATCGGCGGCGACATCAATATCCCGGACGATCATTTCGGGCATTTCGTCAACAATATCGATGGCAGCCTCATCGCCCGCATGCCCATCGGCAATTGCGGACTCGCGCCATACATTTTCGGCGGTGGCGGACGGCAAACCGATCCCGTCTGGCAATGGACCGGCCATGCCGGCGTCGGCGTGGAATACCGCTTCAATCCGGGAACGGCCTTTTTCACCGACGCGCGTTATGTGTGGGTCGACAAAACGCCTGACGAGATTTTGTTCCGCGCCGGTTTGAAACTCGTCTTTTAGCCAGTTCTGGTTTGGGATTGGTTTGGTAACGCCGGGAGTTTTCCCGGCGTTTTTGTTTGTACCTTAGTGGCACGGGCGTCTCGCCCCTGCGTGTCGATTCTCACGGGCGAGAAGCAGTGCTGCTATGACCATTGGTGCTCATTCGAGTCCATTCGTGGTTGTGACTGTAAAGACATGATTGTGACACCGCACTAGGGCGGCGCCGTCGGCACTTTAGGTCCATCACCCCATTCCCGCTTGCCCCTGCGCCGGAGTAGCATCGCCATCAATTCTGCGAAAACTATGCAAACGATCGAAGATGTTTTGACGACTGTGGACGGCTGGTTGCATCCCAAAGAGGCGCGGCTGTTATACCGGCTGGCCAGCGAATGCAAGGCGCGCGGCGCCATCGTGGAGATCGGTTCGTGGAAGGGAAAATCCACCATCTGCCTCGCGCGCGGCTCGATTGCCGGCGGCAAGGCGCCGATTCATGCGATTGATCCGCACACCGGCTCGCCCGAGCATTCGCGCGAGTTCGGCGTCGTCTGGACCTTCGACGAATTCCACCGCAACATCGATCGCGCCGGAATGACGGAAATGGTCACGCCCCACGTGGATTATTCCGACGCCGTCGCGAAAACGTTCAATGAGCCCGTGGAACTGATTTTCATCGATGGCCTTCATGAATACGAGGGCGTGAAAATTGATTTCGATTCCTGGTTCTCCAAAGTCATCGATCACGGCGTCATGGCATTCCATGATTCAACCTGCTGGCCCGGCGTTTTGAAATGCGTCAGCGAGGAGCTCTTCAAATCGCGCCGTTTCCGGAAGGTCCGCTTCGCCAAATCCATCGTTTACGGTGAAAAAGTGAAGCAGAACACATTTTTTGAGCGGATGGAAAACCGTGTGATGCTCTGGGCCTTTTTGATCCACGCCTTCCTCGACCGCTGGCAATGGCGTCTGCTGCACAACTATCTCGATTTTCCGATCACCCGCTCGATTATCGCTTACCTGAAAAAGCGCCGGGTGAAATCGAGCCCCATTGCGGTCGAAGGGAAGTGAAGAGGTGATTGCGAGGGCGATTGGAAAAAATATTTCCGGAATAAGTCACGATTGCGCTATTTCATGGCGTCCGGCCCCAAACCCCCGAATGATTGCAATCGTATGATTTCGCCTCCCCTCCGGCACGAGGCGGGACTCGAGTCGCTTGAGAATCGGCAAAAAGAATCCGCCGAAAAGACTTCGCGCCTTTAAACCCTGGGATATACCACAGGCTGTATTCGACGAGAGACGCTGGAGCAACTTCTCCCTCTCCCATCGGATGGGAGAGGGTAGGGGTGAGGGTTCGGGTTGATGCGAAGGTGCTCAGGGGCGCGAACGGTCATGCGCTAAAAAAATGGCGGCGGTCTTTCGACCGCCGCCATTTGCGTTTGTTTCAGGGGGTGCTGAATTGTTTATTGGGTTGACATGCCCACATCATCCCAGGTGGCGCGGCCACCATAGAGCGTGAAGCCCATGCCGGACATCGTCTTGCCCTCGGCGCCCACCGCGCTGGCGGGAATCGCCAGCTTCACCCACTGGCCGGCTGCCGGCAGCGGGCCCATGTAATGGCGGCTGACCGTTCCATCCGTGCCGTAAGTGAGGCTGTCGCCGCCCCAATACGCCCGGTGCTCCCAGCCCGAGCCGTCGTTCCATTGCAACATCACTTCGCTCGGCGGATTGGCCGGATCGAGATAAATGTAGGCATAGAGCGTGGCCCCGGTCGGGACCGCCATTGTCGCCGTTGCGTTAAAGAACAAATATTGATGTTCACCGGACACGATGGCCGACTGGAAGGCATACTGGCCTGACTGCGGAGTCGGATTGCTGCTCACCCAGTTCCAGGACCACGGGTCGCCGCCGTCGGCGCCGGCTTCGCAGCCGGCAGGCGCGGCGTCATCCACCCAGACAACATTCGGCGTCGTTCCGACAAAGTCGGACGCGGCGAACACGCGGCGGCCATCCGGCAACGTCGCTTCCGCTTCCACCCATTGGTCGTCGTTGACCTTCGGAGTGAAGGTGAACGTCTGGCACATGGTCGGATCGGAGTCGCGGGTTTCCCACACGATCTTCGCGCTGCTCAAATCCACGCCCGGCGCGGACAGCGAGAACTGCACCGTCCCGGACGAGGCATCGACCATCTTGGTCGTGATCTGGCCGGGCACTGCCTTCCACGGCTGCGTCTTGAGCGACGTTTGCGCCGCGAGATACGCGAGACTGCCGAGCGCGCGGGCCTGGTTCA
>Ga0134128_10003374_pt1 | contig 19559 bp, 19 predicted proteins | sample KB31754_FD_96462 | JGI IMG/M metagenome (GOLD analysis project Ga0134128, IMG submission 96462) | Terrestrial soil microbial communities with excess Nitrogen fertilizer from Kellogg Biological Station, Michigan, USA - KB3-175-4 | ecosystem: Environmental > Terrestrial > Soil > Unclassified ...
AACAAGGTCGATCGCGCGGACGCCCGTCCGGTCGAGGTCGTCGATCCGGCCGGCCCCGCCGCGCTCGAGGCTTGGTCCGGCGACCTTCCGATCGCGAGCGGCGAGACCTGGGAGGTCCGCGCCGCGAGCGGGGCGTGGGAAGCGGCTCGCGGGCTCGACCGCCCGTGGGACCTGCCGGTGGCGCGCGCGTTCCCGTCGTCGGGCGCGGCCCTGGCGGACGTCCTGCCGGTCCTGCTGCCGCTCTTCGCGCTCGTCTTCGCCGCGGCCTTCGGCCGGCGGCGGGAGCGGCTCGAGCGCTTCAGCCTGAGCCCGTCCGCGCTGCGCTGGATCCTTCTCGAGCTCTGGTTCATCCTCGGCCTCAACGACCTCCGCCGCCTCCCGGTCTTCGTCGGCTTCGACGCGATCGCGCACCTGCGCTACCTTCAGACCATCGCGCTCCAGCACCGCCTGCCGCCGCCGAACGAGGGCTGGCAGACCTTCCAGGCGCCGCTGTACTACCTGCTCTCGGCGCCGCTCTGGAACCTGCTCTCCGCTCTCGCCGGCTTCCGCCTCGCGCGGTACTGGATCCGCCTGCTGCCGATCGCCTCGGGCGCGCTCCAGATCGAGGCCGCCTACCGCTGCGCGCGGACCGTTTTCCCGGCGCGCGCCGATCTCCAACGGCTGGTTCTCCTCGTCGCGGCGCTCATGCCGATGAACGTCTACCTCTCGCAGGCGGCGGGCAACGAGCCGCTGGCGGGCGGACTGTGCGCGATGGCCGTCGCGCTGGCGCTGGCCTTCCGACCCGGGCCGCGCGAGCTCCGCGACCTCGCCGTCCTGGGCGCGGTGATCGGGGCGGCGCTGCTCGCCAAGGCCTCGGCGTTCGTGCTGGTCCCGCCGGCCGCGGCGCTCCTCGCGTGGCGCCTCCGCCGGCGCGGGCTCGCCGGCGCGGCGAAGGGCCTGGGGATCGCCGCCGCCGCCGCGGCCGCGGTGTGCGGCTGGTACTACGCCGGCAACATCCTGCGCTACGGCACTCCGATCGCGAACATGTTCGCGGCGTCATCGTCCTGGTGGCAGGAGCCGGGCTACCGGACCGCCGCTCAGCTGACGCGCTTCGGGACGGCGCTGACCCGCCCGGTTTACGCCGGCGTCAACGGGCTGTGGGACTCGCTGTACTCGACGCTGTGGATGGACGGCTATTTGAGCGGCGTGGCCGACCCGCGCATCGCCCCTCCCTGGAATTACTCCTTCATGTTCGCGTCCGGCCTCCTGGCCTTGGTCCCGACCCTCGCGATCGCCGCCGGCCTCGCGCGCCTGCGCGCGCGGCCGAGGGACGAGAAGGAGGAAGCGCTGCTCTTCGCCGGCGCCGTCGTCGCGCTCTACGCGGCGGCGATCGTCTACGTGTACCTGCTCCTGCCGGTGTACAGCGCGGGGAAGGCCAGCTACATGCTGGGCGCGACGCCGTGCCTGGCCATGCTGGCCGCGAGCGGCTTCGACGCGCTGAACCGGAACCGAGCCGCCCGGGCCGCGCTTTACGCGGCGCTGGCCTGCTGGGCCGTGTCGGTCTACGCCGCCTACTTCGTGGTCGCGCCCTTCGTCCCCGTCGCCGGCGGGTGAGCCGCGTCCGCGCGCGCATGGGCGAGAAGGGCGGCGTAGGACGGATTCCCCGGATCGATGAGGGCGGCGCGCTCGAAGTACGGCACGGCGTCGGAAAAGCGCAGCTGCATCGCGAGAGCGGCGCCCGCGTTGGCTTGCGCCTCCGCGGAGGCCGGCAGCATCGCCGCCGCGCGCAGGAGCTGGTCCGCCGCCTCCGTGAAGCGCCCCAGCCCGATCAGCACGACGCCCAGGAGCGCGCGCCCGTCGCCCCATTCGGGATCGGTCCGGAGGTCCGCCTCCAGCTCGGCGCGCGCCTCCTCCGAGCGCCCGAGCGCAGCGAGGGCCCGCGCGTGCGTGAGGCGCGCGCTCTCGTTGGCGGGGGTCAAGGCCAGCGCCGCGTCGGCGTACGCGAGGGCCTCGCGCGGCTCGTTCGTCTGCAGAAGGGCGTCGGCGAGGTTCATGTTCGCGTCGGGCGACGTCGGATAGCGCCGCGCGACGCTCTCCCAGAGAGAGCGGCCGTCGCGCCAAGCCGCGATCTGCGTCTGGGCGGACCAGGCGTTGCCCGCCAGCCAGAGCAGCAGGCAGCCGAGGACGCCGCGGGACCACCGCGTCGCGCTCGCGCGGTCCCGCAGGGCGGCGGCGGCGCCGGCGCCGAGGAGCACGGCCCAGCCGAGACACGAGAGATAGGAGTAGCGAAGAGCGACGCTCTGCGGGCCGTTTTGGACGATGCCCAGCACCGGCAGCAGCATCGCGGCGTAAGAGCCCCAAAGCGCGATCTGCGCCTTGCGCGGGACGCCGGCGGCCCGGAGGATCAGGACGATCGCCGCGATCGCCGCGGCGCTCCCGGCGGCGTTCAGAAGCAAAGCGTCGCGGCCTTCGGCGAGCGGGTACAGCGCGCTGAGGCCCGAGGGAAATGCGGTCATGCGGACGTAGAAGCCCAGGCCGTAAAGCGACTGAGCGAAGCGGTCGGAGACGGCGTGCTGAGCGAACGCGACGAGGTTTCCGGAGACGAGCTGGGCGCGGACCGCCATCGCGGCGCAGAACAAGCCGATGGCGGCGTAAGGCAGCTTTTCGGCGAGCACGGCGCGCGTTTGAGCGGGCGTCGCGCCCGCGCCCAAGCGCTTCAGCGGATAGCAGTCGAGAGCGAGAAGGACCGCGGGGAGAGGCATGACCGTGGCCTTGGAGAGCGCCGCGCATAAGTAAGAGACCAGAGAGAGCAGGCGGAGACGGAGGGCCCGCTCATGCCGCAGAGAAGCGCGGCAATAAAGCAGGAGAGAGGTGAGATAAAAGAATCCGGCGAGCACGTCGCGGCGCTCGGCGGCCCAGGCGACGGACTCGACGCGCAAGGGAGACAAGGAGAATGCCAAAGATGAAAAGAGAGACCCGAGCTCGATCCAGGGAGAGGACTCGGACGAGGAAAAGACCAAGGCCAAGAGCAATCGGGAGAGAAGGTAGAAGAGAACGGCGTTCAACGCATGAAAGAGCGCGTTAGTGAGGTGGTAGCCTAACGGATTGAGCCGCCAAATCGAATAATCGACGGCATAAGACAGCCAGGCCAGCGGAGTGTAATTGGCCATATGAGTGGTCGTGGCCATCCAGCGGAGATGCCTTAAGTCGAAGCCGCGGAATCCGAGGGTTCGGACGATGAGGGCATAGTCGTCCCAGACGAAGCCGTTCCGTAGAGCCGGCAGGTAGGCGGCGACGGAGAAGAGGAAGACGACCAGGGGCCACCGTGCTCGGCGGCCGGAGGACGTCAGGGACGCTCTCCCGACCAGTGGGGGGTCGTGCTCGACCCGGGGATGTCGGCGATGCGGCGAGGGGCGCTGCCGTCGGCGTCCATGACGTAGATCTGGGCGCGGCCGTCGCGCGTGCTGGAGAAGGCGAGCAGACGCCCGTCGGGCGACCAGGTCGGGTCCTCGTTGGAGCCCTCGCCGTGGGTCAGCTGGCGGATCTGGCCGCCGGTCACGTCGACGAGGAAGATGTCCATCTTGTCCTTGCGGTTGGCGCGGCCCGCGAAGGCGATCCATTCCCCGGTCGGCGACCAGGCGGGCGAGTCGCACCAGTTCAGGTTGGTCAGGCGGCGGGCCTGCTTCTTGGCGAGCTCCAAGACGTAGATCTGCGGGTTTCCCGAGCGGTCGGAGACGAAGGCGACCTGATTCGCGTCGGGCGAGAAGGTCGGCGTGCTGTCGGCGCCGAAGTGGAAGGTCAGGCGCTCGACGGTCCCGCTCGCGAGGTCCTTGAGATAGAGGTTCGGGCTCTTGCCGCGCGAGAGGGTCATCAGCAGCTTGGAGCCGTCGGGCGAGAACCCGCCCGCGATGTTGAGGCCCTGCTCGTCGGAGACCGTGATCGCGCGGCCGGTGTCGAGGTCGAGCATGAACAGGTCGGGGTTGCCGTCCTTGTAGCTCGTGTAGGCGAGCCGCCGGCCGTCGGGGGAGAAGCGCGGCAGGAGATCGATGGACTTGTCGTCGGTCAGGCGCTTGGGCGAGTCGCCGTCGTAGTCCATCACGTAAAGCTCTTTGTGGCCGGTCTGGTTGTTGATGAAGGCGATGCGCGTGCGCGCGATGCCGTCGCGGCCCGTCGCGGCCTTGACCACGTCGTCGGCGATGCGGTGCGCGAGCGGGCGCGGCCAGGCGGCGTCCTGCTTGTAGAAGCGCTCGAACACGGCCTCGCCGCCCGAGCCGTTCTCGAGACGGACCGACACGGTGATCTTGTCGCCCTCGCGGCCCGCCGCGGCCTTGAGACGCCACGCGGCGTTCGCGGCGGGCGGCGTTCCCGCGTCCTCGTCCTTCACGTCGAAGCGGCGCGACAGGAACAGGTCCGAGCGCACGACGTCGCGCAGGCTCTTGGCGAGGAGGGCGTCGTCGCCCTTCTTGACGTCCGCGGCGGTCCAGACCGGCAGGGCCAGGACGGGCAGCGGGGCGGCGTTCTCGCCGCCGACGGACATGTGGACCTCGGTCTGCGAGGCGGCGGGCGCCGCGAGCAGGGCGGCGAGGGCGAGGGCGCGGATCATTTGGCTTCGGACTTGGCGGCCTTGGACTTCTTGGCCTTGGCGCGCGACAGGCCCTTCAGCGCGGCGGCCGCGTCGGCCGCCTCCGGGCTCTTCGGAAAATCCGCCTGGATGGACTCGAGGTAGGTCCGCGCCTCGTCGAGGTTCTTGCGCAGGCGGATCAGGCAGACGGCGTAGTGCAGGCGCGCGCCGGGGGTCTGCCCGCTCTTCGGGTATTTCTCCAAGACCGTCGCGAACTGGACGCCCGCCTGCTCCCATTTCCTCTCGCCGTAATAGGCGAGCCCGAGGTCGTAGGTCGCCACGTCGGTCAGCGCGCCGCCGGGGAACTTCTTGAGATAGTCCTCGAGGCCGGACGCGGCCTGGGCGTAGTCGTTGGACGAGAGGCGCTTCTCGGCGGTCACGAGAAGTTGGGTGGCCTCGGTCTCGCGGCCCTGGGCCTCGAGCGCGGCCTTCTGCGCCTCGAGGGCCTTCTGCTCGCTGGCGAGGCCCTTCTCCTGGGCGGCGGAGAGCGTGGTGCCGAGCTGGGTCATCTTACCGGAGAGCTGGGCGGCCATGGCGTCGAGCTTGGCGGAGAGCTTGTCCATGTTGTCCATGGACGACTTGACGGTCTCCGAGTTGGCGGTGAGGTCCTCGTGCAGCTGCTTGAACTGCACGGAGAGGTCGGCCTGGTTGGCCTGCAGCGAGGAGACGGTCTTCTTGAGCTCCTCGACCTGGGTCTTCAGGTCGTCGGACTGCTGGGAGAGGCTCAGGACGTCCTGCTGCGTGGCGACGCAGCCGGAGAGCGCCAGGACGAGGCCGAGCGCCGCCGCGCGCCTCACTGGGCCGGGGCGGGCGCGGCCGCCTTGCTGCGGGCGAGGGTCTCGGCGCGCCGGTTCTTGGACCAGCATTCGTCGTTCGACTCGGTGCACAGCGGCTGCTCCTTGCCGTAGGAGATCGTCGCGACGCGGCCGCCGTCGATGCCGAGGCTCACGTAGTAGTCGCGCACTTCCTTGGCGCGCTTCTGTCCGAGGGCGAGGTTGTAGGCGGTGGTGCCGCGCTCGTCGCAGTGCCCGGCGACGAGCACCTCGATCGAGGCGTCTCCCTTGATGACCTCGGCGTTGGACTTCAGGACGGAAAGGGCCTCGTCGGAGAGCTTGGCGCTGTCGTAGTCGAACGGCACGGACTTGAGGTCGTCGCGCTTGTCGAAGCCGCCGGTGCGCAGCGAGGCCTCGGTGACCTCGGTGGCGGGGGCGGTCGGGGCGTTCTCGGACGCGCCGGCGTTCTTGGCGTTCTTGTCCTTGGCGAGTCCGGACTTCTGGTTCGCCTTGCTCGCGGCGCAGGCGGCGAACAGGACGGCGGCGGCGATGATCAGCAGGGGGGAGTGTAGCTTCATGCCGCTCATGATACAAAACTCGCGACGGTCTTCTTGAGCACCTCTCCGGCGGGCCCGATGTCGTAGACGATCGGGTGGCCGGTCGCGATCTCGACCTTCAGGATCTGCTCCGGCGTGAGCTTCTCCAGGCCCATGACGATGGCGCGCAGCGAGTTGCCGTGCGCGGAGACCAGCACGTTCTTGCCGGAGGCGGCCGCGGGCAGGATCTTCGCTTCGAAATAAGGAAGCGTGCGCGCGGCCGTGTCCTTGAGGCTCTCGCCGTTGGGCGGCTTCACGTCGAAGGAGCGGCGCCAGACGTGCACCTGCTCGTCGCCGTACTTCTTGGCGGTCTCGGCCTTGTTCAGGCCCTGCAGGTCGCCGTAGTGGCGCTCGTTGAGGGCCTGATCCTTCTCGGTGGGCAGGTTCGGCTGGCCGATTTCACCCAGGATGATTTTAAGCGTCTGCTGAGCGCGCTTGAGGACCGAGGTGAAGGCGAGGTCGAACTTGATGCCCTTGAGCTCGCGGCCGGCGCGGCGGGCCTCCTCCTCGCCGAGCTTGGTGATGTCGACGTCGACCCAGCCCGTGAAGCGGTTCTCCAGGTTCCACTGCGACTGTCCATGGCGGACGAGGACGAGCTTACCCATGACTCTCAGACCTCCTTCTTTCCGGCGAGCATTTCGGCGACCGCTTGGCGGAACTCCGCGAGCGGGACGGGCTTGGGCAGGAAGCGGGACCACTCGGTGTCCGAGATCTCCGCCAGGATCTGGTCCGGGGAGGCCTCGCCGCTCATGAACAGGATCGGGGTGATCTTCGTCGCGTTGTTGCGGCGCAGGGACTCGTACAGGTGCGCGCCGGTGTTGCCCGGCATGTGGTAGTCCAGGATGATCAGGTCGGGGGCGAACTTGCGCGACTTCTGCATGCCCTCGACGGGATCGCCCGCGGATTCCGTCTCGTGGCCCATGCGCGTGAGGACCTCGGTGAGGATCTGGACGATCTCGAAGTCGTCGTCGATGATCAGGACGCGGGACATGCGCCGATGATAGCAAAAGCCGGTTCTTTCGCGATTTAATACCATTTGGCGGATGAACAAGTCCGGGAAGGCCGGCTCTGCGAGCCTGCGCTGGCTCGCCGGTTTCGCCGTCTCGGCCCTGGCCGTCCGCTTGCTGTCGTGGCACGGCGTGTTCCGCGGCGGACGCGTCCTCCTGATCGACGGCGACGACTATTATCACCTCCGGCGGATGATGACGGCCGCGGCGGATTTTCCGCGCCTGCCGACGTTCGACCGCTACCTCGCCTATCCGGCCGGATTCCACGTGATCTGGCCCTCGCTTTACGACCAGCTCGCGGGCGGCCTCGTGCGCCTGTTCGCCGGACGCGCGCCCGACCTGAAGACCGCGGAGACCGTCGCGGCCTTCATCGCGCCGGCGGCGGGCGCGTTGACGGTCGCGGCGTTCTACCGGGCGGGGCGGGAGGCCGTGGGGGAGCGCCCCGCGCGCTGGGCGGCCGCTCTCGCGGTCGTGCTGCCGACCATCGTCGGCTACACCTTGCTCGGCCGGCCGGACCACCACTGCTTCGAGAACCTGTGGTTTCCGGCCGCGCTGCCGCTGCTGCTGGAGCTGATGGAAGGGCGCGGGAGGCGGCTGCCGGCCGCCGCGGCGGGCGCGGCCGTCCTGCTGGCCCTCGGCGTCTCGTTCTGGATCGGCTCGATCATCTTCTCCGTGATCTTCGCCTCGGCCGCCGCGTGGCAGGCGCTGAGCGCCGCGCCGCGAGACCGCGGCGGGACTCCCTGGGCGGGGACGGCGCTGCTGCTCGAGGCGGCGCTGCTCTCGCCCTACGCCTTCCGCGGCTGGTCCGGCGAGCTGCGCTTCGACGCGCCGACGGCGTTCCAGCCCCTTCTGCTCTTCGTCCTGGGGCTCGCGCTTTGCGGGCTGCATTGGCGCGGCCGGAGCTCCTCGCGCCGTGCGGCCGCGTGCGGCGCGGCGGCTTTTCTCTGCGCCGCGCTGCTCGTCTGGGGCGGGACGCGCTTCGTGGCGGGGTTCATCGCCGCCCCGCCAGTCTTCCGCCTCTTCTCGGAGATGCAGCCGCTGCTGGCGCAGTACGGAAGCTGGGGGGACGGCGCTCTTTTCGACGCCTTCGGCCTGGCCTTCTGGCTGCTGCCCGCGGTCCTCGTGCTCTTCGCGCGCGAGACCGAGGCGTCGGCGGCCAAGCGCGTGGTCCTCTGCTGGCTCGCCGTGACGGGAGCCTTGGCGCTGGCGCAGTCGCGCTATCTCTATCATTTCTGCTTCCCGGCGGCCCTGCTGCTGGGCTGGGGCGCGGAGCGCGCCGCCGCGGAATGCAGAAGACGTCTCGCGAAGGGCCCCGTCTCGGGCCCGCGCGCCTCGCGGGCGGCGGTCGCCGCGGTCCTGGCCGCTCTCCTCGCCGCGCCGCTCAGGAGCGTCGCCGGCATCGCCTTCTGCGCGCCCGAGGACCTGACCGGCGACATGCGCCTGATCGAGGCGTGCGATTGGATCCGCCTGCACACTCCGCCCGCTCGCTCCTTGTGGGACGATCAAGGAACGCCGGAGTACGGCGTGTACTCGCTCCACTCGATCGGCCATCAGATCGCCGCAGTGGCGCAGCGGCCGGCCGCGGCGGGCAATTGGCACACGATGCCGGGGCCGATCATGGACTCGATCGCCTTCTTCTTCATGGTCGACGAGGAGGAGGGATATCGATTCCTGCGTTCGCGGGGCTACCGGTACCTCCTCGTGAGCGACCTAGTCGGGGAGAGGACGCTGCCCGTGTACGGCCGCCTGTTCGGCCGGCCGGGCTACGAGCTGACCCGGCGCGAAGACGGGTCGATGGCGCTCTCGCCGGCGGCGATGCGGTTCCTCTACATGAGGCTTTATCACCTCAACGGCTCCGCGGTCCCCGGCGCGGCCTCGTCTCCCGCGCTCGAGCATTTCCGGCTCGTGTACGAGTCGCCGAACGAGCCGGGGCCGCCCGACCGGTACAAGGTCTTCGAGCTCGTCGAGGGCGCGCGCTTGTCCGGTCCCTGCCGGCCCGGCGCCGTCGGCGCGTCCGTTCCGATCGAAGCCGGCGGCGGGGAGAAGATCCTCTACCGCGCGGAGACCGCGTGCCGCGACGGCTCCTTCGCCCTGCGCGTCCCGTTCGCGGGCGCCTACGCCATCTCGACGAAGGGCTCGCGCTCGATCCGGGTCGTCACCGAGTCCGAGGTCTTGAACGGCGGCTAGACGCGCCGCACGCTCGGCGGCTCGGCGAAGGCGCGCGCGATCTCGGCGCCGCGCAGGCGGACGCCCTGGCGGCCGGACTTCATCTTGAACATGGCGGCGTCGGCCTTTCGCACGAGGACCGACACGTCTCCGGAGCCGGGCAGCTGGGCCACTCCCCAGCTGGTCGACACGCCGTCCCTCGAGAGTGTCTCCTTGGCGGCCGCGGCCACGCGCCGCGCCACGCGCATGGCGCCGGGGCCTCCGGTCTCGGGCATCAGCACGACGAACTCGTCGCCGCCGTAGCGGAACGCGGAGTCCACCTCGCGGCGGATGTTGTCGTTGAGGGACTGGGCGAACGCGCGCAGGATGCGGTCGCCCTCCAGGTGGCCGAGGCGGTCGTTGACCTGCTTGAAGCCGTCGAGGTCGAACAAGGTCATGGAGAGCTTGCGCTTCTGGCGCAGGGCGCGGCTGGCCTCCTCGCGCAGGCGCTCGTGGAAGTGCCGCTGGTTGTACAGTCCGGTCAGCGCGTCGGTCCGCGTCATCTCGCGCAGGCGCTGCTCCAGCTGGACGCGCTCCGTGATGTCCTTGCCGACGCCGAGCGTGCCGATCACGCGTCCGCGCGCGTCCTTGAGGAACGAGGCGCCCATGCTGATGCTGAGCAGGCGCCCGCCGGAGGCCTTCATCTTGAGCTCGTGGTTGTGCACCCGGCCGTCGGGGCTCTCTCGGAGGAGGCGCATGATCTTCTCCGCGTCCTCGCGTCCGCCCTCGTAGAAGTCGTGGGCGGGCTTGCCGATCGCGGCGTTCGCGGAGACGCCGAGCATGGCCTCGGCGCCCGGCGAGAAATAGATGACCCGCCCCCGGATGTCCGTCGTGCAGATCATGTCGCCGGAGGAGGCCACGATGGCCTCGAAGTACTCCTTGACGCGGATGAAGTCGGTCGACAAGGCGATGATCGGGGCCTTGACGTTCTGCACGCTGAGGGGCATATGACGAATATAACAGCCGGCTCGTCGGGGAGACAGGGGCTTGGGACCCCCTTTTCGAAGGGGCCGAAGGGCCCATGACGCGGGGCCCGCCTGGTACTTTATCCCGTCGAAGACGTATAAATTAGACTTTAAAAATAAAGATTATTTACGTTACGCGCGTGATGTGAATTCTGCGGGGAAATCCACCCGAAATTTTTGCGTTTCGAAGGTTTTTAACGAGCGGTCGCCGAGACGGCTTTGTTGTACCGAGCGAGCGAGTCCTCGGCGCGGGACTTCGCCCAAGACAAGGCGTCTTCGGGCGTCCGGTAGCCGGCCAGAATCAGCTCGAGGGCCGACTCCGCGTCCTCGCGAACCTCGGCGAAGGACCCCAGCAACGCGCCTTGCGTCGCGGGGATGTCGGCCGACGCGCGCAGCTGGTCGATGGCGGTCTTCGCCGCGGGATTTTTCTTGTAGAACCCCTCTTTCTCGAGCTCCTCGATCACGTCGCCGCGGATGGGGAAGTAGCCGGTGCCGACGTGCCAGGCGCGCTGGCTCTCCTTCGACGCCATGAACTTCAGGAACTCGTAGGCGGCCCGGCGCTCGGCCTCCGGCTTGTTCTTCATGATCCAGATCGAATTCCCGCCGACGACCGTCCCGCCGGGGACCTTGGGGTCGTTCGTCGGGAGCGGCCCCGTCATGACGCGAAAGGAAGCCTTCTTCTGCACCTCGAACACGTCGCTGGTCGAGGTGATGAGCATGGCGGACCGCCCCGCCAGGAAATTCTGCTCGGCGGGCTCCCAGCCTCTTCCCACGTTGGCGAACGTCCCTTCCTTCACCATCCCGGCCCACAGGGACACGACCGCGAACGCCTCCGGCGACGTGAAGTTCACGGCCGTCGCGCGCGCCTCGCGGCCGTTGCCGTTGTTCGCGAAGGGAACGCCCTGGCGCGCGAGGAACTGCTCGAAGAACCAGGAGTGCAGCGGCCAGGTCACGCCCGTCGTCTTCTCGGCGGGGTTCGTGAGCTTGCGCGCGTCCTCGATGAGCTCCGCGAAGGTGCGCGGCGGAGCCTTGAGCCCGGCTTTGGCGAAGGAGTCGGCGTTGCAGTACAGGATCGGCCCCGACGTCGCGAAGGGCAGGGAGTCGAGCCGACCGCCGAGCTCGTAGTAGCGGCGGATCGGACGCAGGATCTTCGCGAGGGGGAACGACGGGTCCTTGTCGATGAAGTCCTGGAGCGGCACGATCGCGCCGGAGTCGGCCATGGCCTGCGTGCCGATGTCGGTGATCTGCACCAGGTGCGGGCCGCGGTCGGCGAGCAGGGCGGTGCGCAGCTTGTTGAGGCCTTCCTCGTAGCTGCCCACGAACTGGAGCTCGACGCGCGCGTCGGGGGAGACCGCGTTGAACTTGTCGACGATGGACTGCAGGAGCGCGCCCTTCTCGCCGGACATCGAGTGCCAGAACTCGAGCGTGACCGGCGCGGCGCGCAGGGGAACCGCGAGCAGGAGCAGCGCCGCGGCGGCGAGCCGCTTCATCCCTTGAGCCCGCTCATCGTGAGGCCGCGCACGAACTGCTTCTGCGCGAAGACGAAGAGGACGACGGTCGGCGCGATCAGCATCGATGTCGCCGCCATGATCACGCCCCAGCTCATCGACTCGTTCTGCGAGCGGAACATCCCCAGGCCGATCTGGGCCGTCTGCATGCTCGTCGACTGCACGACGACCAGCGGCCACAGGTACTGGTTCCACGCGCTGATGAAGGCGTAGACGGCGAAGGCGGTGATCGCGGGCAGGGAGAGCGGCACGAGGATTTGGAACAGGAAGCGCAGGCGCGAGGCGCCGTCGAGGGCGGCGGCTTCCTCGAGCTCCTTCGGGACGGAGCGGAAGAACTGGTAGAGCAGGAACACGCCGAAGCCGGAGGCCGACCAGGGAATGATCAAGCCGGCGAAGCTGTCGATCCAGCCGAAGCGGGCCAAGGTGAAGTAGTTGGGGATGATGGTGACTTCGCCGGGGACGAGCATGGTGGCGATGAACAGGCCGAAGACGGCGGTCTTGCCCGGGAAGTCGAAGCGGGCGAGGGCGAAGGCGGCGAGGATGGCGGTGAACACCTGGAGAAAAGTGATCGCGAACGAGACGAAGAGAGAGTTAAGAAGAAAGCGCCATAACGGCGCGGAATGAAGGGCCGAACGATAGTTCGCGAGGTTCAGGCTCTTCGGAAGTACGGTCGGGGGATAAGACATCACTTCTCCTCCGATCTTGAAGGACATGCACAGCAAATAGAACAAAGGGAAAAGCTGGAGAACGGCGGGTAGGAAGAGAACGCAAGCCGCGACGGCGCGGCCGCGTTTTCCCCTATCCATAGTGCGCCTTCGATCGAGCGATCCGGAATTGGATCGCGGTGGCGGCGAAGATGATCAGGAAGAGGATCACGGCCTGAGCGGAAGCGTAGCCCGCCCGGAAATGGACGAACGCGTCGCGGTACAGGTTGTAAACCAGCGTGTCGGTCTCTCCCGCGGGGCCTCCGCCGGTGAGGATATGGATCTGGCCGAAGCTCTGAAACGAATTCACGATCGAGACGACGGTGGTGAAGAAAATAGTCGGCGACAGGATCGGCAGCGTCACGTGTCTGAGCCGCGACCACCAGCCCGCTCCGTCCAGAGTCGCGGCCTCGTGGAGCTCCTGCGGCACTCCGGATAATCCGGCGAGGAAGAAGATGATGTTGAAGCCCAACTCTTTCCAAACGGTGGCGATCGCCACGGCGACCAGCGCCCAGCGCGGGTCGCCGAGCCAGTTGGGCCCGGAAACGCCGAGGCGCTCGAGCGTGAAGTTGAGGTAGCCGGCCGTCGGGTTATACAGGAAGAGCCAGAGCATCGCGGCCATCGCCGAGGAGATGGAGACGGGCAGCAGGAAGACGGTGCGGAAGAAGCCTTGGAACCACGGGTTCGAGTCCAGCGCGAGCGCGAGGCCCAGGCTCAGCGCCAGGGAGGGGATCACGGTGTAGAGAGTGAACAAGCACGACACGCGCACGCAGTGCCAGTACTCCGGCGACGACCACAGCAGGCGGTAGTTCTCCCAGCCCACGGAGACGGTGTCGCGGGAAAACGGCGCCATCTCGTGGAAGCTCAGCCACAGCGACTGCAGCGCGGGGTAGACGGTGAAGAGCAGCAGGGGCGCGAGCGCGGGCAGCAGCAGCGCGCACGCCAGCGCGCGGGAGCCCTTCACGAGACGCGGGCTCCGCGGGCGTCGAAGAAGAACAAGGCCGAGGGCTCGGTCCACGCTTCGGCCGCGGAATCGAGGGCCGGCGCGCCGCCCGCCGGCGTCGCGATGACGAGCTCGCGATCCTTCAGGGCGACGTGAACGAGCGCCGTCGCGCCCAGAGTCTCGACGAGCGACACGGAGCCCGAGCCGAGGCGGATGAGGCCGGGAGCCGAATTCAGCTGGATTCTCTCAGGCCGAATCCCAACGTCGACCGCGTCCTTCGGACTATTAACGCCGGCGAGCCCAGCGGCTTGGATGAAGTTCATCGACGGCGTCCCGATGAAGGACGCCACGAATTTCGTCTGGGGATCATGATATACGTCCAGCGGCGCGCCGACCTGCTCGATGCGCCCGTCGCGCAGGACCGCGATGCGGTCGGCCAAGGTCATGGCCTCCACCTGGTCGTGCGTCACGTAGATCACGGTCGACTTGAGCCGGCGGTGCAGGCGCGAGATCTCGGCGCGCATCTGCACGCGCAGCTGGGCGTCCAGGTTCGACAGCGGCTCGTCGAACAGGAACACCTCCGGGCGCCGCATCATCGCGCGCCCCATCGCGACGCGCTGCTTTTGGCCGCCCGAGAGCTGGCCCGGCTTCTTGTCGAGGTGCTCGTCGAGGCGAAGCATGCGCGCGGCCTCGGCGGTGCGCGCGGCGACCTCGACTGCGGGCAGGCCCGCCAGCCGCAGCGCGAAGCTCATGTTCTCGCGCACGCTCATGTGCGGATACAGCGCGTAGTTCTGGAAGACCATGGCCACGCCGCGGTCCTTCGCGCCCACGCCGTTGACGACGCGGCCGCCGATCTTGATCTCGCCCGCGGTCGGCTCGTCGAGCCCCGCGACGAGGCGCAGCAGCGTGCTCTTGCCGCAGCCCGAGCCCCCGACGAGCGCCACGAACTCGCCGGAGCGGATCGAGAGGCTGAGCTCGTGCAGCACGGTCGTGCCGCCGAAGGTTTTTCGGATTTTTGACAGTTCGACGCCGGCCATCGCGCCGCGATTCTAGCAAGAATGCCCGCGGCTTCCGTGACGCGGTGACGCTAGTCCCATTGACGCGGACCGGCTCCCGGACCATACTCTGGGATCAACGGAGGAAACATGCGCTCTCTCGCCGCCGCGACGACGACGGCCGGCGCCGCCAAGCCCGGCGCGACGGCGACGGACACGCGCGGCCTCCGGAGCGGGCGGATCGCCGCCAGGATCGTCGTGAGGATCGCCGAGCGGACCGGCGCGAGGATCGGCGGGAGGACCGCCGTGAAGACCGGCGTGGGGACAGGCGCGACGATCGCCGAGGCGATCGTCACCCGCATCCCGATCGCCCGTCTCCCACGAAACGCAACGACGGGGGCGGACAAGCCGGCCATCGCGGCGGCGGCCCGGGAGGCAATGGAGGAAACCCGGGCGGCAATCCCGGCGGCGACAACGGGGTCGGCAACGGCGGCCAGCCCGGCGCCGGCGACGGCGGCGGTCAGACCGGCAATCGCGGCAACGGAAACGGGAACTAGTTCTTGCCTGGCCGCGGCAGGGCGGCCGTATGCGCCTTGTGGCACGGCACGCACAGCGTCTCGAGGTTCGCGAGATGATGCGAGCAGCTCAGCGAGCCGTGCCGGCCCAGGCACGGCACGCGGTGGTTGACCTCGAGATGATCCTTTCGCCGCCGCGCCCGCGATAGGCCCTTCTCCGGCTTGTGGCCGCAGCGCACGCAGCGATGCTTGTCGCGGCGCTTCGCCGCGCGGCGCGCCTGCGACCACCAATGGTTGTTCCAGAAGACCGTCGCGCAGCGCCCCGCGCACCAGGTGCGGCGGCCTTTGGGCAGCGGCGTTCCGCACCAGCGGCAGCCGCCCTCGGCGGGGCGGGCCAGCGCGCAGTAGGCGAGCAGGATCTCGCTCTGCGGAGCGGCTCGCTTGACGGCGGGCGCGGGCGGCTCTATACTTCGGCTATGCCGCTCGTCTCCGTCGCCGTCGAGTACATCGAGATTCATCGCAAGGAGTCCAGCGACGTGGAGATCGCGCGCGCGCTGCGCGAGCAGGGCTTCTCCGACCGGCTGATCCTCGACGCGTTCCGCGCGGCGGGAAGCCGACCGCCGGGCTCCGCGCCGGAGCCGAAGGTCCCGCCGGCGCGGCGCGCGATCGCGGCGGTCCTCTTCGGGATCTGCGCGCTCTGCCTCATCGCCTCGGCGGTGCTCTTCGTGCGCAATTTCACTCGGGCGCTCGCGGCGGCCAAGGCGCCGGCTCCGGCCGCGCCCTAGGCCGACTTCTTGCTGCGGTGCTCGATCGCGGTCAGCGTCGAGTCGATCTTCGCCTTGAGCGTGTCGGCGTCGATGGGCTTGACGAGGTAGCCGACCGCGCCGAAGAGCAGCGCGTCCTGCAGGGTGCCCGCATCCGCGAGGCCCGAGACCATGACGATCGGGATGTCGGAGGTCTTGCGGTCGTTGCGCAGCTCGCGCGTGAGGCTGATGCCGTCCTGGTCGGGCATCATGATGTCCATGAGGATCAGGTCGGGCCGGTGGAGCAGGATCGACTCCTTGGCCGAGCGCGCGTTGGCCGCGATGCGCACGTCGAAGCCCATGAGCTTGAGGCTCGTCTCGTAGAACTCGCAGATCGAGGCGTCGTCGTCGACGGCGAGGATGCTCTTCTTGGCGGCGGCCATCATTTCCCCCGTTGGGCCCAGCTGTCCAGGCTGAGCGGGTCCGGCCCGGCCGTGAAGGCCGTCCAGCACAGCGCCGCCAGCACCGAGTCGAAGACGAAGGCGTGTCCCGGCGTGAAGTGCATCGCGTCGCCGAAGCAGCCGCAGTTGGGGATCGGGATGCCGCGCACGAGCACGGAGGCGATCGCCGCGAGGAAAGCCGCGGTCATGGCTCCCGCGAGGGCGGAAGCCGCGCGGACCTCGACGCCCAGGATCAGGGCCCAGCCGACGAGGAGCTCCAGCCACGGCAGAAGCCCCGCCATGGGCAGGGCCACGCTCGTGGGCACCACGTCATAGGCGCCGATCACGAGCGCGAACTCCTCGGCCGGCGCCGCGGCCTTCGAGGCGCCCGCGTAGACGAGCACCGCTCCGACGAGCAGGCGGGCGGCCAACCCCATGATCGCGCGAGGCTTCATTTCTTGAGCTCCCGGTCCATGAAGATCGTCCCCAGCTCCTGAAGCTGCTTGGCGCCGACGAAGCGCCGCCCGTTGATGAAGAAGGTCGGCGTCGCGCTGACCCACGCGTCGTCGCCGTCCTTGATGTCTTTCTGGTAGGCGGCCGCCGTCGCGGGATCCTGGCGGCAGGCCTGCCAGGCCGGCACGTCGAGTCCGAGCTCCTTCGCGTAGCCCGTCAGGAACTCGTCGGCCTTCGGGTTCGTCCACTCGTCCTGCTTGTCGTACAAGCGATCGTGGTACGGCCAGAACTTTCCCTGCTTTCCCGCGCATTCGGCGGCGGCGGCGCCGTCCTTGGCCCACTCGTGCATGCGCAGGGGGTAGTGCTTGAAGATGAAGTGCAGCTTGTCCCCGTAGACCGAGAAGATCTGGCGCAGCGGCGGCTCGGCGACGCGGCAGGCCGGACACTGGAAATCGGAGAACTCGACGACCTGGAGCTTCGCGTCCGCCGGGCCGCGCTGGCGGAAGTCGGGCGCGGCGGGGGAAAAAGGCTTGCGCGCGCGTCCCGCCGCGAGCGCCGAGGCGACCGCAAGGACGGAGACGAGCGCGTACGAGGCCAACCGCCGCGAAAATCGGTCGCGCATCAGGGCACCTATCATAGAATATTCATGCCATGGCGATAACGCGCCGATCGGCGGTTTTTTTGTGGATCGCCGCCGCGGCCGGCGCGGCCCTTCACGTCTGCGCCGCGCTGGGCACGCCGGTCGGCGCGGCGAGCGACGACGCCCTGCATCTCCTGCTCGCCCGCAACCTGCTCTCCGGCGGCTTCGCTCTCCCCGACGCGGCCGGCGTCCCGGCGACCCAGCCTCTGCCCGGGTTCGCCCTGCTCATGGCGCTGCCGGTCCGCCTGCTCTCGCCGCACTGGGCTTTGCTGCGGGGCGCGGCCCTGCTGGCGACGCTCGCGCTCGCGGTGTGGTCCTTCCGCCTGTGCCGCCGTCTCTCGGGCGAGGCGGCCGGCTGGGCCGCCGTCCTCCTCGTCGCGGCCAACCCAGTGCTGGCCGCGTGGGCGGGGGTGGCTTTGCCCGACATCCCCTTCGCCGCCGCCTCCGCCGGGGCTTTCCTCTTGTTAGCGCGCGACGAGCCGCCTCTTCCGGGCTTGATCGCGGTCGCGGCACTGGCGGCCGTGCTGCGGCCGCAGGGAGCCGTGCTGGCCGCCGCGCTCGCCGCGGGCGTCGGCTTCCGCGGCGGTCCGCGGCGCGCGGCCGCGGTCCTGGCCGGCGCGCTCGCCCCGCTGAGCCTCTGGCTGCTGCGCGGACACCTGCTGACGGGCAGCGCGACGAGCTACCTCGACGACTGGCGCCGCCTGCAGGCTCTCGGCGACACGAGCCTGCCGTTCCGCGCGGCGACGCTCGCGGCCGGCCTCGGGCGGGGCTTCTTCGGAGAGCTCTCGCCTCTGGCGGCCCTGTTGGGCTTGGCGCTCGCCGCCGCGGCCGCCGTCTCCGGCGCGCTGCGCCTCTGGCGCACGCGCTCGCCCGGCGCCCGCGCCGTCGTCCTGTCGGCCGCGGTTTACGGGACCGGCTTGGCCGCCCTTCATGCCGGCTGGCGCGCGTGGGACAGCCGCTACGTCCTGCCTTTCCTCGCGCCCGCCCTGCCGCTGTGGGCCGCGGCCTTCGCGGGGCTCTATGAGAGGAAGCGCGAGACGGCGCTCGCCGTCCTCCTTCTGGCCGCCGCGCCCGGGCTTTGGGACGCGGCCAACGCCGCGGCCGCGGGAGTCCAATCGCCGCGCGCCGAGCTCTACCCCGCCGCCGCCGCGTGGATCCGCGCGAACGTCCCCGCCGGCGGCGCCGTGATCTCGACCGAGCCCTTCCTGTTCGCGCTCACGACCGGCCGCCGCGCCTATTATCCTCCCGCCGCCGCGACGCGCGAGCTCTGGATCGCCGCCTTGCGCTCTTCCGGCGTGCGCTGCGTCGTGGTCCATCGCCAAGCCGCGCCTCCCGCCCTCGTCGCGCCGGAGGCGCGAACCCCCCTCACCGACTTCGACGACTGGGCCGTCCCATCCCCGCCCCTCACCCTCGGCGAGGCCGACGACGCCGAAGACCTTCTGCTGCTGCGTCTGGAATAGGGGTCAGGCCTTCACTTATTCAACTTATTCTCATCGGCGGGCTTCTGAAACAAGTTGAAAAAGTGAAGGCCTGACCCCAAAATGAAAAGCCCCTCCGTCCTTGAAGGACGGAGGGGCTTTTGCCGAGAGGATTACTGGACGAGCTTGGCGGCGTCGGGGAGGCCGGCGCCCTGGCCCTCGGGGATCACGCCCGGGAGCTTGGTGGACGCGGCGGCCAGCGCCGCGCGCACCTGATCGGGGGTCGCGCCCTTGTGGGTCGCGACGTACAGCGCCGCGAGTCCGGCCACGTGCGGGGTGGCCATCGACGTGCCCGACATGGTGTCGTAGCCGCCGTTCATCGACAGCGAGTAGACGTTCACGCCGGGCGCGATCACCGCGACTTCCGGTCCGCGGCTGGAGAAGACCGCGAGGCCCTCGTTCGCGTCCGCGCACAGCCCCGTGTCCGTGACGCCGGCCGGGCACATCGCCGCGACCGCGATCGCCTCGGGATAGCCGCCCGGGAAGCCGACCGCGCCGCCGGAGTTCCCGGCCGCCGCGACGAGCGTCACGCCGCCCTTCTTCATGGCCGCGACCATGTCGGCCAGGGCCTGGTTGCCCTGGTCCGCGCCGAGGCTCATGCTCGCGACGTCCATGTGGTTGTCGACGGCCCACTGCATGCCGGCGATGACGTCGTCGAACGTGCCCGAGCCGTTGGCGTCGAGCACCTTCACGCCGTACAGGTCGACCTTCGGGGCGACGCCCACGATGCCGATGTCGTTGTCGAGCGCCGCGATGTTGCCGCCGCAGTGCGTGCCGTGGCCGTGGTCGTCGTTGAAGTCGCTGGACTTCGCGATCGCGTTCCAGCCGCCCTTGATGTTGCCGGCGAGGTCGGGGTGCGTCTTGTCGAGGCCGGTGTCGATGACGGCCACCTTGACGCCGGCGCCGCGGGTCTTCTTCCAGGCGGCGGGCGCGTTCACGCGGTTGACGCCCCACTGGATCGCCTGCGATCCGGAGGCCGGCGCCGGAGCGGCGG
>Ga0134128_10003379_pt1 | contig 19546 bp, 15 predicted proteins | sample KB31754_FD_96462 | JGI IMG/M metagenome (GOLD analysis project Ga0134128, IMG submission 96462) | Terrestrial soil microbial communities with excess Nitrogen fertilizer from Kellogg Biological Station, Michigan, USA - KB3-175-4 | ecosystem: Environmental > Terrestrial > Soil > Unclassified ...
GCAAACCGAGTTTCCGGTTCGATCTGGCGGCCGTCCCACAGGCGCACGCGCGGCTGCTCGATAGCCCGCTGCAACGGATGACCAAAATCGACGTGCTGGACCAGCGCCTGCACCTGCGTCTGCAAGATGCCGTAGCTACCGGGAGTACCAAGGGCCAACACCGGCGCGCCGTTGCGGGTCGAGATGGTCGGCGCCATGCACATGGGCAACGCATCGCCCGGCTTGGCGCGGTGCGGTGAATGCGGCTGCACATCGGCCCAATACATGAAGTTGTTCAGCGTCACGCCTGTACCTGGCACAATCACCGCAGCACCATACGGCGAGCCGATGCTGTTGGTCAGGCATACGAGATTGCCGTCGCCATCGCCGATCGACATAGAGGTGGTGTGATGTTCGCCAGCGGGCATCCCCACCCATTGCTCCGTCGGCCCATCGATGATGGCGCCCTCGCGCACGCGCGCGCGCAACTTGGCGACGTGCGCGTCCGACAGCAGTTCGGCCAACTTCGCCGGCTGTGGATTGTTATGCGCGATGCGATCGCCGGCGGCAAGGCGAATGGCGCGCAGCACAGTATCGACGTGCTCAACGCCATTGTTCTCCATCGCACCGAGTCCGAAACCGTCCAGAATGCGGAGCGCCAACAGCATCTGGAAGCCCTCACAGGGTGGTGGCGGCAAGTTCACCACCAGATCGCGATAGTGGGCGGCGATCGGATCGCTCCACGATTTTGGGATCGTCGTGGCCGCCGCTTCGAGATCTGTCATCGTCACCGAGCCGCCGGTCGCGGACAAGTGCTCGACCATGGCCCACCCCAATGCTCCGCCATAGAGATAGCCAGGGCCTTGCTTGGCGATCGCTTCATAGGTCTTGGCGAGATCTGGCTGTTTGAGCACCCAGCCAAGCCGAACTTGGCCGGAGCCGTCGGTATAATTTTCTGCCCAAGGGGCATAGAGCGCCGGATGCTCGGCGATTTCAGGCGATGTCGAATTCGTTTCAAACTCATTGAATTCGGTGATGCCGTAGCCGTCATGTGCGGCAGCTATAGCCGGCTGTAGACAATCGCCGAACGGCAATTTGCCATAGCGCCTGTTCAATTCTGCCCAACCGGCAAGATTACCTGGCGTGCCGACCGCATGGGCGCCGCGTTTCATCTCATCGCGTCTGGAAAATATCTGATAGGGGAACTTCGCCGGAATCGGGGGCACGAAATTGAGTGTGCGAACCCGCTTCTCGCTCGCAATCCAGCACGTCGCCAGGCCCATGCCCGCAAGGCCCGACATGAATGGTTCGACCACATTGAGCGTCGATGCCACCGCCACGACAGAATCAAATGCATTGCCGCCGCGTGCGAGCATTTTGGCACCTGCTGATGCCGCCATAGGGTGCGCCGCCGCCACGACACCACGCTTTGAATAGATTGTCGGACGTGTCCCGTTCATGGCCAACTCCCGATTCGGGTTTTTGCGATGTTGGAGACTACCAGACGGTAACGGCACGTCGCCAATCCCTAGCTGAGCGAGACTATCGAGCCCGCGACGAACCGATTTATGGCCTGAAGGCAATACGACCAGATGCACATCGCTCATCGAATGTTGTGGAGCAAACGACCGCAAACTTGGCACAATTCATCCGCCAGCGCATAAGCACGAGATTCACACGTCGGAATTCGAGCCTACGTCTTGTGCGCTGCCTTCTACGCTGCTTTCTTCGAGCGGCGCTTCCTACCGGGTAGGCTGTGAAGTCGCGCGCCGGTCGCCCAGAGGTTCTATCAGCAGCCCGGAGCCGAACGATGAGCCAGACCGTGGCGGTCCTCGACATCGGCAAGACCAACGTAAAACTTGCCTTGTTCAGTCAGGGCCGGCGTCTTTGGGAAAAGTCGGCGCCCAACCGCATTCTCCCCGGACCACCCTATCCGCACGAAGACGTCGACGGCGCCTGGGGTTTTTTCCTTGCCGCGCTTGGCGAAGCGGGCCGCGCGCACACGATCGGCGCGCTCGTCCCGACCGCGCATGGCGCGGCCGGCGCCTTGATCGGCGTGAGCGAGCTGGCCGCGCCGGTGATGGACTATGAATTTCCCGACGTCGAACAAATCGAGCCGGACTACGCCAAGATCCGTCCGCCCTTTTCGGAAAGCCTGTCGCCGAAGGTGCCGGCCGGCCTCAATCTTGGTCGGCAGCTTGCGTACCAGAAATGGCGCTGTCCGGATCTATTCGCCAAGGCGGAACATCTCGTCACCTATCCGCAATATTGGGCCTGGCGGCTCACGGGCGTCGCAGCCTCCGAGGTGACCTCACTTGGCGCCCATACGGATCTCTGGTCGCCGCGGCAAGGGCAGGTCTCGAGCCTCGTCAAAGCTCTCGGCCTCGAGCACTTGCTCCCGCCGCTGCGCCGAGCCTTCGAACCACTCGGTCCGATCAAGCCTGAGATCGCCGCAGCAACCGGGCTTGCACCTGGAACACAGGTCTTTTGCGGCATCCACGATTCCAACGCTTCGCTGCTGCCCTATCTGGTCTCGCGTAAGGTGCCGTTCACGGTCCTGTCGACCGGCACCTGGGTGATCCTGATGTGCGTGGGCCTTTCGCTTGATCGGCTCGACCCCCGCGATGACACACTCGCCAATGTCGACGCGCTCGGCCGGCCGACCGCCTGCGGGCGCTTCATGGGCGGACGCGAATACGCCGCTATCGCGACCGATGGCGGCAATCCGGATCTTGCCGCGACCGAGCGCGTCGTTGCCTCCGGCGCGATGGCCCTGCCCTGTTTCTCCGGCCAGGGCGGACCTTATGCCGCGACCAAAGGTGTGATTCGCGGCGAGGTCGCGGCGCGCGATCGGACCGCGCTGGCGACGCTCTATTGCGCCCTGATCAGCGATCTCATGTTGACGCGCATGGGAGCGACCAGCGGCGATCTCATCGTCGAAGGAAGCTTTGCCGGCAATTTCAACTTTTGTCAGGCGCTCGGCGCCTTGAGGCCGAAGCAGCGCGTCTTTGCGGCGCAGGACGCCGCCGGCACGGCGCGAGGCGCCGCAATGCTGGCGCATTGGCCGCCAGCTTATTCGATTGCGGAGCCGACGCCCGTCCCTGCAGTGTCGATCGAGGGCCTCGACGCCTATCGCGATGCCTGGACGGCGCGGATCAGTCTGATCGCTCGCTAAACCCGATCGCCGCACCTGGCCGTCGGCGCCGCTACGTCATCGTCGAGAACGAAAGCCACAATCAGACTAGCTCCCAAAGGACCGTCGCATCGTGTCCTTGTTGTTGGCGTAGAGCGCTTCGAAGGCTGCGTGATCGGCCTCGTAGCGATCGCGGTTGGCTTCATTCGGCACGATTTCAGCCACGATCGGGTTAATGCGGTCGATATCCTCCCGCACGAAGATGCCGCAGCCAATTCCTGCGAGAAAGGCAGATCCGAGCGCAGCCCCCACCGTCTGCCGCCGCACATTCTGACGCACGCCCGCGATATCGCTGACGCATTGTGTCCAGAGAGGATTCTGCACGCCGCCTCCAGCCGCATAAATGCCTCGGGCCGGCTGAATTTCGGCAAAGCCATCGAGATTATGCCGAATCGCGTGACCGATCCCCTCGATCAGCGCGCGATAGATATCGCCGCGCCGGTGCGCGAGCGTCAGCCCGAAGATCAGGCCCTTGGCTTGCGGATCGTTGATCGGCGTTCGCTCACCGCTGAAATAGGGCAGCATCAAAATGCCGTTTGCGCCGGGCGGGCTTTTGCGCGCCTCTTCCATCAGCGTCTGAAAGGATGAATCCTCGTCGGAAAGTCCGGTCATCTCCTTGCGAAACCATTGCGTGAGACCGCCTCCAGTCGCAAGCCCGCCCATGACGCTCCATGTGTTCTCGAACAGAAATGGCGCAGCCCAGAAGCGGGAGTCGACGACCAGATCGGCATTGACCTGGATGAAGAAGGCCGTCGTGCCGTACATGATCATCAAGTCACCCGGCTTTTGCACACCGACGCTGATCGCTTCGCTCGCCGCATCGATGGTGCCGGCGATCACGGGCGTGCCGGCGGCAAGCCCGGTTTCGCGCGCGGCTTCCGTGCTCACGTGGCCGATAATTTCCGTTGTCCAGGAGATTTCAGGTAGCCACTCGACCGGGCAAATCCGCTCGATTGTCTCGCGATGCCAGTCTTTGGCGGCAAGGTCATAGAACGGCGTGTAGCAGGACGCGCCGTAGTGGTCGACGACCCACCGTCCCGTCAATCGGTGAACGAGAAAGGTCGGACAGCCGACGATCCGCGCAGTTTTGCGGAAAATGTCAGGCTCGTGCTTGGCAAGCCATCGCACCTTCGGGCCGACAGATTGCGTGGTCAGCGGATTACCGGTCCGGGCAAGCACGGCCGGTGCACCGAGTTCGGCCTTGAGCTCTTCGATTTCGGCTTCGGCGCGTGTATCAACGCCATACAGGATGGCCGGGCGCAGGGGCTTGCCCGCTTCCGTCACAGGCAGCGCGCAGGGGCCGATCCCACTGCACCCGACTGCAGCGACCGTGGCCGGGTTGATCCCACCGTCCAGGATCAACCGCCGGCTCAGCGTGCGAAACCCCTCCCACCAATCCTCAAGGGCATCATGCTCGGCGAGCCCCGGCCCCGGCACGCGCATGTCGTGCTTGCGCTGCGCCGTTGCCCGAATGGTCCCGGACTCATCGAGCAGGACGCCTTTGCTGGAATAACTGCCGATATCGATGCCTAGGAGGTGGCGCATGAATATCTCCTTCGTTGGAAGGAGAAACCTGCTTTCATGTCGCGCAGAGCTGAGGCTAGCAGCGCCGCGATCTGTTCAAGATCGGCCAGATCGCAGGTCTCGATCGGCGCATGCGTGTAGCGTGTCGGATAGCCGATATCGATGGACGGAATTCCTTCGCCCACCAGCTGAACGTAGGAGGAATCCGTGAGGCAGCCGGTATGAGCGCTGCGCTGGATCGGTACGCCGACACGGCTTGCGGTCTCCACAAGATGGTTGAGCAGCGCGGGATGAGCAAGCGTACCATTGAGCGTACCGCGCCCGTGGAAACTGTAGAGGCCAAGCGCCGGGCCGCCGCCAAGTCTGAGTTCACCACGCTCCGCAAGATCGGGCGTATCGGAGGCGACCATGATGTCGATCGAAATGGCGGCATCTGGCCTCAGGCGCTCGGCCGCAAGCATGGCGCCGCGCAGGTTGAACTCCTCCTGGACCGAAAACACCGCATGCAGCGTGGCGGCAGCGGGTTCATCCAGAAGCCTCTGCACAAGGTCCATCAGCGCGGCACAGCCGGCCCGGTCGTCGATCGCCGTTCCGGTCGCACGCGTGCCGGCCAACCGTTCGAAAGAGGGGCAGTAGGTGACAGGCGCGCCGATTTCGACGCCGAGGGCACGCACCTCTTCCGCCGATCCGGCGCCGAGATCGAGGAAGAGCTTGTCATAGCCGAGCACCTGGCTCTTTTCGTCTTGCGGCGTGGCATGGTGTGCCTTGACGCCGACGACGCAGGGGATCTGCCTGCCGTGCTTGTTCATGATCACCAGGCGCAGCCCCGGCAGCACACGTTCGGGAACGCCTCCGAGGCGTTCCACCCGGACGAAGCCGTTCGCTTCAATCCGCCGGACCAGAAGGCCAAGCTGATCGGTATGGGCAAAGACCATCACCGCCGGAGCTGCGGGGTCTGTCCCCTTCACCGTAAGGGTCAGATTGCCGAACGCGTCGCCGTGAGTTTCGACGCGGCGGTCCGAAAAGGCGGCCCGGATGTAGTCGCTCACCGGATCTTCGTAACCGGAAAGACCGGGTATCAGGCAGAGTTCTTTGGTCCATGTCTCGATGCGTGTGAGGCTGCGCTGGTCAATCGTCACTTTGGTCCAATCCGGTCCGGTTCCGGACCTTTGCTGTTCATTGGATATGAATCGACCCGGCGCCTCGGGCTGCTGGATCGGGCGAACATTTCTCAGGCGACCGCGCGCGAGGCCGAGCGGATCGCCTTGACCTTGTCCATGAAGGCCTTGACACGCGCCGGATCGACCGGGTTTTCGAAGATGCCGTCGACCTTGAATGTCGATCCCACGACTGCCCCGTCCGAAACGGCGAGCTGGCGTTCGATATTGTCGATCCGGCAACCGGTGTTGCAAAGCACGGCTGTGCCCGGCACGGCCTTTTTGACCGTCGAAAGGACCTGGGTGTCTGTTTCGGCGCCGGCGGTGAGACCGGATACGCAGATGGCGTCGGGCCGGTTGTTGAACGCGGTCGAGCGGGCGATATCCGCAATCGAGCGATCGCCCAGATATGCAGCGGCTTCGGGCACGATGTTGAACAGAAGTCTGAGCTTGGGGGCGAGCCTTGCCTTGTGGCGCGCCGTTTCACCGACATTGGTATTCCACAACCCAAAATCGCTGGCGTAAACCCCGCTCATGATCTCGCGGATGAAGCTGGCGCCGGTGGCGGCCGCAAGATCAATCGAAGCAATGGGATCCCACAGGACGTTAACGCCAAACGGCACCTTGATGAAGTGCATGAGCTCACCGACGACGCGTGCCATGGCCGCGGTCGTTTCGGGGCGCACCCTGGTCAGGTAAGGCAGGCTGAATTCATTGGAAAACATCACTGCATCGACACCGCCGCTCTGAAGATGGTCGAGATCGGCAAGAGCCATTTCGACCACTTTGCTCATGCCGCCGGCCACATCGTAGCCGGGATCGCCCGGCAGTGCCTGCAAGTGGCACATGGCGATGATGGGCTTGCCGACATGAAAGGTTTCCTTGAGCCATTGCACGGGCGTGTCCTCCTTCGATCCTTGTTCGGCTTAGGACCCGTCATTTTGGGGGAGAGCAAGGCAAAAGCGGGCCCCCTAACCATAATCTGCCGTCAATGGACGTCAGCCAAGATTATCCTACAAAATAAGTCAGACATGGTCCCGATCATGCGGTTGGTCGATGACGCCTATGCCAAGGCCGGTGCCCCGCAGCAGCTCTCCAGTTCAAGGGCGTCTCTGGCGAGCCGCTATGCGAGCATCATCAGCATGCCTGCAGTCCCGCAGTCGCAGTCGCGCTTCAATAGGCTCGCGCGAAGTCACCCTCCTGCCTGATGTCGGTGAAGACGGGGAAGTTCGGCCTCCAGGCCGTGCCTTTGGCTCTGGTCAGCTCATTGAGGCGTTCAAGCACGCCGATGCCATCGCGCCGCAGACTGGCGGCGACGGCCTTGCTTTCAGGAAAATGTTTCCGGATCGCGTCAAGCCAGATCGTCCGGCCCGCAAGGAAGCCGCCGGCGCCCGCGGCGTAGGCATAATCAAGCACGCGCTCGAATTTTTCCGCAGCAGCCCCTCCGGACAGAAGCACCCATGGAATTCGCCGTTCTGCGCAGATCTCTCCGATGCTATCGAACTCGCGCTGCACGGCAAGCGCGGCAGCGCTGCCGTCGCGCTCAGGTAGGGAGTTCGCCGCCAGCGGGCTCTCAAGCTTCAGGAGGTCCACCCCATATTCCGGCTTGGCGAATTCCCGCACACTCTCGATCACGAGCTTCGGCAGCTTACCCGGTGATTCCACATAGTCCGCGGTATGATTGGCGCTGCCCAGGAACGGATAAACCAACAGCTCCAGCACATAGGGAATGTCGTGCCGCGCACAGTCTTCGCCGATCGCACGGACGAAGGTCCTCTGGTGCGCATTGACCGCGGCATCGGCATCGGGCCGGTACCAGGCGAGCACCTTGACCGCATCGCCGCCGATGGCGCGGATTTTTTCGACGCTCCAATTGGCGATTGTGCGCGATTTGCGACCACCAGCCGTCTCATCGACGCGGTGCTCCTCCAGCGTGATGATCAATCCGCAGCGGGCCGGCAACAGATCGATCGCAGCCGGCACCGCAAAATTCGGATCGAATAGCATCGAGCTGCAGTGCGGCGCCAACGCCTCGACCAGCAGGCGTTTGGCCGCGGTCACGTCCGCATATTCGACCTGGTCCCTGCTGACGCCTCTCGCCTGCGCGATCACCTCGAACAAGGGCGGGCGCTGGTCGAGCGCGACCATGCGAAAGTGCCCGTCCGCGTCGGCAAGACGCGCCATGCCGCGATTCTTTCCAATCGTTCTCATGGATGGATCCTCATGAAGGCAAGACAATCATCGAGATTGGGAATGCCGTCGCGCCCGCTGGCGCGCGTGCATTTTAGCGCAGCGGCGGCGGAGGCAAAGGACACAGCGTCGGCAACGCCAAGCCCGCCGCCCACTGCGAAGGCATAGGCGCCGTGGAACACGTCACCGGCACCGGTGGTGTCGACGGCATCAATGCTGTAGGCGCGACGTCGATTGAGCTGTCCGCCCTCGTACCAGCTTACACCGGCGCGGCCGCGCGTCACCGCGGCGACCCGGCATCGAAAGCGCGCGAGCCCGGCCAACGCCTCATCGCCGGCCGAGCCGACGAAACCTGCGAGCGCCGGCTCGGAAAACACGGCATGATCGGTCAGCGGCAGCAACCGCTCGAACACATCGGCGTCGGCTACGTCGGCATCGAGAATGGTCGGAACACCGAGCGCGCGTGCTTTTTCAAATAGCGCAGCCGCACCTTCCGCCCAGCGTGGATCGGCGAGGACGGCGGACGTCCCGGCAACTTCGTCAAGCGGCAGCCAATCGGCTTCCACCGGAAAGCTGCCGCGGAAATTCACAATCTGGCGCTCGCCCGTCTTGTCGACCATGATGCCCGAGACCGACGAGCGTCCGCCGGAAAACAGCCTGAAATTCCGGACGTCGATGTTTTCGCGCGACAATGCAGTTCGCATTTCATGTCCCGCTGCATCGTCACCGCCGCGTCCCCAGAACGAGGTCACGGCCCCAAGCCGCGCGGCCGTGACCGCGGCGTTCGCCGCCATGCCGCCGCCGACCGCCGAATAATCAAAGCTCTTGATCTTCTCGCTGCCGCCGGAGAACAGCCGGTCCAAGCGCCACACATGATCGAGCGCCGACAGTCCGAGGCAGATGACGCGAATGCCGCTCGCGCCCGAAGCAAAGTCGGCGAGCGCAACCGCCTTGCCCGTCCGCTCGTGCTGGTTCACGTCAGCACCTGGCCGCTTTGGCTATCGAACAGATGCGTCTTGCCGTCTTGCGGACGCAAATGGAGGCGGTCGCCGACCTTCGGACGCAGCGCCGGATCGATCCTTGCAATGGCCGAAGCACCTGCAAGATCGAAATGGATGAGCGTGTCGGAGCCGAGCGGCTCGACCAGCTTGACGCCGATCGCAACGCCATCTGTGACGCCTGGCGTGACGGCAAAATGCTCGGGGCGCACGCCCAGCACGGCCTTGCCGGATTTATGCAGCCGCGAACGGCTTTGATCGTCGAGCGCGACGTGTGTTCCGTCATCCGAAAACACCGCGGACCCGCCGCGCAGCTCCACCGGAAAGAAATTCATGGTGGGCGAACCGATGAAGCCCGCCACGAACTGGTTCGCCGGCCGCTCATAGACCCCTTCCGGCGTGTCATACTGCTGCACCGTGCCGCTCTGCAGCACGACAATGCGGTCGGCCATGGTCATGGCCTCGACCTGGTCGTGGGTAACGAAAACCATCGTGGTCTTGAGCTGTTGCGACAGCGCCTTGATTTCCGCCCTAACCTGCCCGCGCAGCTTGGCATCGAGGTTGGAGAGCGGCTCGTCGAACAGAAACGCTTTCGGGTTGCGCACGATGGCGCGGCCCATCGCGACGCGCTGGCGCTGCCCGCCGGAGAGCTCTTTCGGCTTGCGATCGAGATAGGGCTCGATGTGCAGCAGGGCGGCCGCCCGCCTCACCCGCGCCTCGATCTCCGCCTTCGGCACGCCACGCAATTCCAGCGCAAACGACATGTTGTCGTACACGCGCATGTGTGGATAGAGCGCGTAATCCTGGAACACCATCGCGATGTCGCGCCGCGCCGCGGGCACCGCGTTCACTCTGGCCTCGCCGATGAACAGATCGCCCGAGGTAATCGGCTCGAGGCCCGCGATGATCCGCAGCAGGGTCGACTTGCCGCAACCGGATGGGCCCACGAACACGACGAACTCGTGGTCGGCGATCTCCAGGCTGAGATCGGGGATGACGGTGTAGTTACCGTATCGCTTGACCAGGTTGCGGATCGAGATCGAAGCCATGACGGTCAGTCGAGTGCCAGCACGGGCTTGATGGTTTCGCCTCGCGCAAAACGCGCGAAGTTTTCAGGCAACGCCGACAGCCCGAACTCGCCGTCGACCAGGACGCGATATTCCTCCCTGTAGCGGCGCAGCAGATCGATGTTCGGAACGAAATCGCCGATCGGAAAGTAGAAGGAGCGGATCATGTAGAAATCCTTGCGGCGAAACACCTTGCCCTCCTCGATGGTCCAGGGGGCGGCATTCTCGCCGACCAGCACCAGTGCGCCGCGCGGCAGCACGACCTCGATGCCGAGATTGCGCGCCGTGTGCGCGCCCGAGCATTCGACGATCAGGCCGAAGCGCTGCGAGGTGTCGCCGACCGGATGCGCGATCGCACCAAAGGATTGCGCGATTGCAAGGCGCCCGGTGTTCGGATCGGCGACGCGGATGTCGTCATAGCCAAAGCTTTTCAGCGCCAGCACGACGCCGAGCCCGACGGGGCCGGCGCCGGTCACCAGCACCGGACCGGCCTCGCCCGGCGGCACGATACGACTTGAAAAGCGCACAGCGTGACCCGACGTGCCGATCACGTCGAGCAGCAGCGGCGCGAGGCTGTCCTCGATATCGTCGGGCACCGGCAAGAGGCAATTTTCCGGCACCGGTACATATTGGGCGTAGCCGCCGGGCCGGTTCCAGCCGATCAGACTGGAAATCTCCAGGCACATCTGGGTATCGCCGCGACGGCAAGCCGCACAGTGGCCGCAGTGCAAGGGGATGTAGATCGCACAGCGCTTGCCGTGCATGGGATGGCCGGGGTGCTCGACAACGCCGAAGATTTCGTGCCCCGCGGTGAATTCGGCGCCCTTGTGCCAGAGCTTGAAGTCGGAGCCACACAGTGCGGTACGCGACACCCGCACCAACACCTCGCCCTTGCCAACGTCCGGCATCGCGATGCGCTCGATAGTGATGCGCTCATGGCCGTGGAACACGGCGGCCTGCATGATCGAGTTGGCGAGGACAGTCATCGCATTGCTAGCCTTTCACCGCGCCCAGCGTCAGCCCCGCGACCAGCCAGCGCTGCACCAGCGTCGCGAGGACAAGCGGTGGCAGCGCGATCAACGTTGCGGCGGCCATCAGCGTGCCCCATTCCGTCGAGCCCTCGCCGACGAAGTTGAAGGCGGCGGCGATGAGCGTTTTGGTGTCACCGTTCGACAGCACCAGCGCGAACAGGAAATAGTTCCAGGAGAAGACGAAGGCGAGGATTGCCGCGACCGCGATGCCGGAGCCGACCAGCGGCAGCGCAATCCGCCACAGGATCCGCGTGAGGCTGCAGCCGTCGACTTGCGCCGCCTCGAACACGCTGCGGGGGATGTTGTCGAACGACGGCAGCAACACCCAGATTACGATCGGCAGCGTGATGACGGCATGGCTCAGGATCAGCGCCGTATAGGAGCCGATCAGGCCGACCTGCCGGAACATCACGTACCAGGGCAGCAGGAACAGCGTGCCCGGCGCCATCCGCGCGGCGAGCGTCAGGACGGCCGGCCAGGAAATGCGCGTCCAGGATACCGCGAAGGCAGCCGGAATGCCGAACAGCAGCCCGAGGCCAGCCGATCCCACCGTCACGATCAGGCTGTTCACGGCATAAGAGAAGAACGGCGTGGTCTGAATCAGCTGGCTGTAGTTCTCGGCCGTCGGCGAGAAGATCAGCGTCGGAGGATAGGCCGTCACCGCGAAGGACGGCTTGAAGGAGGACAGCACCATCCAGACCACCGGCGCCATGAGAATGATGCCGGCAACGGCAAGCTGCAGCGTGTTAAGTCGCCGGATCCAGGCGTCATCCAGCGGCATATCGGTCATGGCGTCACCTTCACCACGCAACCGCGCCGCGCAGACGGTTGAACGCCAGCACCACGCCCAACACGATCGCGGTCAGCGTCAGCATCAGTGCGGAGGCGTAACCAATGTTGAAGAACTCGAATCCGACCCGAAAGCCGTAGATGTTGAGCGTGTTCGAGGCGTTGCCCGGCCCGCCCTGCGTGGTGATGTAGATGATGTCGAAAAACCGCAGCAGATCGACGCTGCGCAGGATGGTGGCCGTGACGACGGTCGGGAGCAGCAAAGGCAAGGTAATGCGCTGGAACGTCTTGAAGGACGATGCGCCGTCGATCTGCGCCGCCTCATAGACGCTCGGCGGCAGCGATTGCAGTCCGCCGAGCACGATCAGTGCGACATAGGGCGTCCATTGCCAGGTGTCGATCAGCGCCACCGTCGGAATCACCCAGGTCGGCGATGCCAGCCAGTCCGAGGGCGGAAGATGCAGCGAGGTGAGGATGTAATTGGCGGCTCCGAGCGACGGATCGAGAATCACGAGCCACATCATGCCGGCCACCACCGGCGGCATCATGAACGGCGATATCAACAGCGAGCGCACGATGCCCGGGAGCCGCTTGGCGCGGAAGAGCACCAGCGCCAGCCACACGCCAAAAAAGAGCTGCAGCACCAGCGACAGCACGTAAAGCGCAACCGTCACCCACAATCCATGCCAGAACTCATTGTCGGAGACGAGCTTGGCGTAATTGCCGAGCCCGACGAAGGACTGCTGTCCGGTCGACGAAAAGCTCTGGAAGGAAAGCCAGATCGTGTAGACCACGGGGAACGCGATCATGCCGACGGTGAAGGCCACCGCGGGCGCCGACAGCGCGGTCAGCTCCACTGTCTGCCGATCCTCCGTCAATGTGGCTGCGGCATCAGGCATGTCGGTTCGTTCCAGCGATGAAGCCACCGCACCCTCCGGCGCGGCGGCGACGTCCGCAGCTTCATTTCTTCGCGATCAACGCGTCGAGCTGCTTGTCGGCGTCGGCACAGGCCTGATCGACGGATTTCTGTTTGAGGATCAGGGCCTGCACCGCCTGGCCGATGAATTCGCGCGATTCCGGATTGGCGACAATCGGATAGCCGACCTCGGAGGATCCCTTCGCCGCGAGCACGTCGAGCGCGGCCTGCCACTGCTTGCGCACCGGCTGCTCCTCGATCCACTTGCGGTATGCGGGGTCGCTCGCCACCGAAGAGCGAGGCGGCGCGATGCCTTCTACCGCGAGCAACTTCTGCACCGCCGGGCTGGTCGCCCACTGCACGAAATACCAGGCGGCGTCAGGCTGCTTGCTGTTCGCCGAGACCGCGATGCCCCAGCCGATCGCTGTCGGCACCTGGCCGGCGTCGCCGGCGGGTAACGGGATCAGGGCCGTGTCCTTCAGCCGGTCACCACCTTCCATCACAGTGCGCAGCTCATTCGATGCCTCGAAATCCATTGCCGCGCGGCCGGCGCGATAGAGCGCCGAAATCTGCGGGAAGCTGTAGTTGACGACGCCGGGCGGACCATAATCGCGCAACAGCCCGCTATAGGTTTCGAGCGCCGCCTTGTCCTTCGGTGAGCACAGCGCGGACTTGCCGTTTACCATGTAGTTGCCGCCCATATTGTGCAGGAAGTTGCTGAACGTATAGGGCAGCGCCGGCTTCAGCCCGCGCGAGACGAACGGAGTGATCGAAGAGTCGCAAGCCTTGATCTTTTTCGCGGCCGCCTCGACGTCCGCTATGGTCTTCGGCGCGTCGACGCCGCATTTCTTGAAGATATCGGTGCGATAGTAGAGCACGGGTCCTTCGATGTTCATCGGCATGCTGGTGAGCTTGCCGTCGTAGGTGGCGGCCTTGAGCAGGGCCTGGCTCAGGCCGGCGTAATCGTAGTCGGGCGCCACTTCATTCCTGGTCAGCGGCGTCAGGTCGGCATACCAGCCGGCCGCCGCGAATTGCGCACCCTCCCGCGACGGCAAGGTCATGAACACATCGACCTCATCGCTGTGTGCGTTCATCACGGTGACCAGGCGCTGGCGCATCTGCTGCTCCTGGTAACCGTCGACCTTCAGCGTGATACCCGTGAGCTTCTCAAAATCCGCCTTATGCGTCAGCAGCGCCGCCGAGATCGGGTTATTGTTGGCCAGGAAGGTGACGGTCTTGCCCTGAAATTTCTTCCAGTTGAAATCCGCCGCACGGGCCGAGCCAGCCGTGCCGGCCACGATCACCGAAAGCATCAACTGCGCCGCCAAGGCCTTGCCTCTCATCGACGTCCTCCCTTGTGGGCTGTGCCGCCCTTTGTTCTGCCATGATTGAAAACGGTTTCATCGTAGGTCACCCGATGCCGCTGTCAAGCTTGGCAGGAATTACAACTTATGGCTATAAAGGCAGCAATATTGCGCGTTTTGCTGCTATCCTCCCGAAATGTAACATGTTACTTCCATCCTGTCATGCCACTCACTGCCGCCCGATCGTCAAAACAGGGAATCCGCGCCGTCGCTGCCCAGGCCGGCGTGTCGATCGCTTCCGTCTCGCGTGCGCTGAACAATCCCGTTTCCGTCAGCCCGCAACTGCGCGCCCGCATCGCGGAGGCGGTGGAACGGGTCGGCTACATCCCGCACGCGCCGGCGCGTGAACTGTCGTCGCGGCGCTCGTTCACGCTGGGGGCCATCATTCCGACCATCGACAATACCATGTTCGCACGCGGGATCGCTTCCCTGCAGAAGTATTTGTCGTCGGTCGGCTACATGCTGTTCCTGACGACCAACGGCTACGATCTCGAGGTCGAGCTGCAGCAGGCACGCAATCTGATCAGCCGCGGTGTCGATGGCCTGGTGTTGCGTGGTGACTGCCACCATGAGGCCTTACGCAAGATGCTTGCCGACTGCGCCATCCCCTTCGTCAATGTTGGCGTCTACCGGCCGGATCGCCCCTACCCGTGCGTCGGCGCCGACAATGAAGGCGCCGCGCATCGCGCCGCCATGCATCTGATCGAACTCGGCCACCGCAAGATCGGCATCGTATCCGCGCTCCGGCGCAACAACGATCGCGCCGGCGCGCGCGTCGCCGGGTTTCACCGCGCTTTCACCGAGAATGGCGTCCCGATCCGCTCCGACTGGCATGTCGAGGTGCCCTACACGCTGGACGATGCGCGCGAGGCCGCGCGTCATCTGCTCAGCTTGCGCGAACGACCGACCGCGGTCGTGTGCGGCAATGACGTGATCGCCTATGGCGTCCTGCTGGAGGCCGGGCGCAGCGGATTTTCCGTGCCGCGCGATCTGTCGGTGGTCGGCTTCGACGATCTCGACTGGAGCCGTCATCTGCGCCCGAGCCTTACCACTATCCAGGTGCCGACCGGCGCGACCTGGCAGCGTGCGGGCGAATACCTCGTCCGTCGCCTTGCCGGCGAGCAGACCGTCATGCACCACGAGGTCGACTACTCGCTGATCGTGCGGGAATCGACCGCGCCGCCAACACGGCTTTCGAACAACAGAGGAAAGTAACAATGACTGCTTCGTTTTCGCTTGCACCGGGATTCCATGCCGTCGTGATCGGCGGCGCCGGTGATATTGGTGCGGCGATCGCAAGCGAGTTCTGCGATCTCGGCGCCACCGTCACCGCGACCGGCGTCGACGAGGCGGATATCGCGCGCACCCGTCTCGCGCCGCGCGCGGGCCTGACGCTTGCGGCGCTCGACGTCACCGACGACGACGCGGTGACATCCTTTGCGAGCGGCCATGGGCGTGTCGACGCGCTGATCAACTGCGCCGGTATCCTGGCGCGCGACCAGGAGTATGAGATCGCGACCTTCATGAAGGTGTTGGATGTCAACCTCGCCGGCTCCTTCCGCACCTGCCTGGCGTTTCGTCCGGCGCTCGCACGCAGCAAGGGCTCGATCGTCAACATCGCCTCCATGAACGCAACGCTGGCTCTGCCGCGGATCCCCGCCTATTGCGCGAGCAAGGGTGGCGTGGTCATGTTGACCAAGGCACTCGCACTGGCCTGGGCGGAGGAAGGCATCCGTGTCAATGCCGTGGCGCCGGGCTATATCGAAACTGCGATCAACGCCGCCAGCCGCACGGATCGCGCGCACTACCAACGCATCGCCGACCGCACCGCTTTCAAGCGATGGGGCCAGCCGGAAGACATTGCGGGTGCGGTCGCCTTCCTCTGTATGCCCGCCTCGCAATATGCGACAGGAACGGTGGTCGCGATCGATGGCGGTTTTCTCGCGGGATGAGCCAACGGAGGGCGAACGCAATCGCGGGGCGCGGCAGGTCGAAAATTCCGAGAAAAATCGGGTTGCTGCTTCCCGGACCTATGTTTGCTGGACAAGCGAATGCAACACTTTGACCGCGGCCTCCCGGCTCTCCACAGGGACAAACAGACTGACCGAATGCGACGACAACACGTACTTGTCGGGGACAATCCCGTGATGTCCGAGAACCTGCAACGCCCTGAACGGTAATTCCGACGAAACGCCACCGAAGCAGGTGAGACTCACCGAGCTCGAAGCCTCGCGCTGCCTGCGCATGTCCCTGGCTTTCTCCAGCGTGCGCAACAGCGCATCGAGCCACTCCACATCATAGGCCACGGTCATGCTGGTCTTTCCCGCGCTGAAGCTCGAGGCGAGGAGCTGCGGCCAGGGCAGGCTGTTTTGCGTCAGATGCCGCGCGAATTTCTCGAAACCGTGATTGAGATCCCTGGAATCGATTTCCACATGCTCAATGCGAGCCATCGAGTTGACGGCCAGAACCTTTCCGTTTTCCATGCCCGTAACCTCTTTCATCACTTGCGTGCCGTGTTCAGCGCCACCCCGCTGCTTGAGAAGCAGAGGCACATCCTGACTTTGCGCCAGCTCTACGCTGCGAAAATGCAGGATCTTTGCGCCCAGGAAGCACATTTCGGATAGAGACGCGAAGTCCACTTGCCGCAGCGGCCTTGCATCCGGCACGATGCGCGGATCAGCCGAACAAATTCCGTCGACGTCCTTGATGATTTCACAGCGTTCGGCTTTCAGCGCCGCGGCCATCGCAACGGCCGTGGTATCGCTGCCGCCCCGGCCCAGCGTGGTGATTTCCCTGGTTGCCGGGTTCACGCCCTGAAATCCTGCCAGCACCACAACGCGCCCACGATCAAGTTCCTCAAGCACCCGAACGGGCCGTACATCCAGAATGCGTGCGGAGGAATGGGAGTCGTCCGTCATCACGCCGGCCTGGCTGCCGGTGAAGCTGATCGCGGGCACGCCGAGATCGGAAAGCGCCATGCTCATCAGGGACATGCTGATGCGCTCGCCGGTCGTCAGCAGCATGTCGAGTTCACGGCGATTGGGAGTCGGGCTTACCTGATAAGCCATCTGGATCAATTGGTCGGTGGTCCTGCCCATCGCGGAGACGATCGCCACGACACGATGGCTGCGGCCATGCAGGTCGGCGAGACTGCGCGCAACCGCGCGAATTTTCTCCGGTGTTTCGAGACAGACACCGCCATATTTTTGCACGATGATGGGGTGGTTGCGCATCTAACCTCGGAGAGAAGCCCCGCTCGCCTCGCCGATCGGACCGACACCGCCTACCCATGCGCCGACGACTTCAAAGCTTGGATTGAATGCGATAAGGTCCGCGCGATATCCGGGCGCAATCCGTCCAAGCTCGGACGCAAGGCCCAGAAATGCCGCGGGCGTCCGAGAGGCCATGATGAGGGCATCGGCAAGGGAGATTCCGAGGAGCGAAACAGCATTGCGCACCGCCTCGATCATGGTGAGGTGAGCGCCCGCGAGCGTGCCGTCGGGGCCGGTCAAGCGATTCTCGTGCAGCGTGACCTGCCTTCCTTGCAGCATGAATTGCTGGTCGCTCGTGCCCACCGATGGCATGGCATCGGTGACCAGCATCAATCGATCGCGTCCCTTGCAGCGGAAGGCAATACGCAAACCGGCGCGGTCAACGTGGATGCCGTCGCAGATGATCCCCGCAAACAGCCGGTCGTCCTCAAGCGCTGCGCCCACCAATCCCGGCTCCCGGGCGTTCAATTGCGACATGGCGTTGAACAGATGAGTCACCCCGGAGACTCCGCGATCGATCGCCTGCCCGATTTCGGCGGCGGTGGCCTCGCTGTGACCGGCCGCGATGCGCAATCCGGCGCCGATCAACCCATCGATCATGGACGCCGGCACGCATTCCGGGGCGAGGGTCACAATAGAGCGCCCGCAGCTCCCAAAACTTTTGATGGCGGCGAGATCGCGCCGATCGGGCACGCGTATCTCGGCTTCCGGATGAATGCCCTTGCGAGACCTGTTGAGGGCCGGCCCTTCCAGATGAAAGCCGAGCACGCCTGGGATTTTCAGACAAGCCTGGGCGACTGCCGCCAATCGCTCGATGACCTCGCTGCGATCGGTGATGAGGGTCGGCAAGCAGCCCGTGGTCCCCTCCTTGCGGTGCGCCTCAACGATGCGTCGGACGCCGGCCTCCGTTGGCTGGTCGTTGAGAAGCACGCCGCCGCCTCCGTTCACCTGGGTGTCGATGAATCCGGGTGCAAGGATCGCATCTGAGGGAAGGTGGATTGAACCGCGCGCCCCTGCCTCGCCGAAGATGACGCTTTCAATCTGCCCATGCGAGATCCTCACCGACCCCGGCCCGCGCATGTCGGTACCATCAAAGATCCGCTGCGCGGCAATCGTAAAAGAGACGGAAGACCCAGCTTGGCCCATCGGTATTCATCCGAGAATCGCAGTCACGGACTCGTGAGGAAAGTCCCGCACGAGACTCCATAATCTACATCAAGGGGCTTTGGGAGGACCCGGAACGAAACCCTCGCGTTAACTTTTGATGGGAACAAAAGGCACCACGTATCTCGGCATTGATGGGGGCGGAACCCGCTGCCGCGCCCGGATCGAGGACGAAAGCGGCAAGATACTCGGTGAAGCGAGTTCAGGGCCTGCCACGACGCGGATTGGCCCCGAAAAGGCCTGGCGGTCCATCATGGAGGCCGCTGAAGCGGCAGCCGCACAGGCTGGACTGACGCGCGAGGATTTCGCTCGGATGCGCGCCGGAATTGGCCTTGCCGGTCTTGGCCGCCGGGGCGCGGAAACGGCGCTCAACAAAATCGCGCATCCCTTCGTATCTGCCATCTTCATGAGCGACGGACTGGCGGCCTGTCTCGGCGCCCATAGCGGCGCGGATGGCGCCATCGTGGTCGCAGGCACGGGCTCGGTGGGCGTCGGTCTGATCGACGGCCGCGAAATCCGTCTCGCGGGTTACGGATTTCCCGTCTCGGACGAAGGCAGCGGCGCCGACATCGGCCTGCAGGTTGTTCGACGGGCATTGCGGGCTGCGGATTGCCGCGCCGAATTGACGCCGTTGCTCTCAGAGGTGCTTGGCGCATTCGATCATGATCCTTATCAGGCGGTGGCCTGGTCTGAAGAAGCCAGGGCCACGGACTATGCTGCGTTCGCACCGATCGTGATGCGGCACGCCGGCCAAGGCGATCCGGTCGGCCGGCGGATTGTCGAACGCGCGGCGGATGCCATCGGCGATCTGCTCGATCTGTTCCTTGCGAGGCGAATCAACCGGCTCTCGCTGGTGGGCGGGCTCGCGGATGCCATTGTGCCCTGGCTGACGCCTGACCTGC
>Ga0134128_10003383_pt1 | contig 19542 bp, 35 predicted proteins | sample KB31754_FD_96462 | JGI IMG/M metagenome (GOLD analysis project Ga0134128, IMG submission 96462) | Terrestrial soil microbial communities with excess Nitrogen fertilizer from Kellogg Biological Station, Michigan, USA - KB3-175-4 | ecosystem: Environmental > Terrestrial > Soil > Unclassified ...
CCGGTCGGCAGTCCTTCACGATGGTTGGCCGACACTTCTCGGTTGTTACCGCCGGTCCCGGCCGAACGATCGTAGCGCTCGAACCTCTCACCCGAATTTACTGCATCTATTTTCGAGCGAGGGCAAACGGGGATGGACGGCCTGAAGTTCATTCTTGATCGCGTGCTCGCGCTCGGCGATCTCGTCGTCAAATCCGCCACTCGTATCGACAAGCACGACGACGACATTGACGAGAACACGGCTGCTCTCGAAAAGGTCGAGAAGCGTGTTTCCGTTCTCGAAGGCCAGGTTGGTACGCTCCAACGCGACGACGACGAGCGGCAAAAGCGTGTCGAAAAGCGGGCGCTTGCGATTCCGAATCTCATTCAGGCCGCCGTCGCCATTCTCGCGCTCGTCATGAGCGCTATCAGCCTTTTCCACCATTAAGGACGGTCGTTGGAAGCAATAGCCACGCTCGCAGAGGCGATTAGCCAAGGCTTTCGCGTCTACTCCTACACAGACGAGGGAATCGTCGTCCGCAAGGAAGTGTCGCACGGCGTCTTTATCAAGGCGTTCGTGAAGTACAAACCCGCGTAACCGTCGTTCGCCGCCCGGTGGGGTGGCTTCCGGCAACGGAGGCATACCCCATGCCCGTCTTTATTATTGTCTTGGTCGGCTTGTGCTCTTGGTACTCGCTACCGGGTAACACGATGGCCGATGGCCGGCCGTTCGACCCAAACGCGCACACCTGCGCGATGCTCTACGAACCATTTGGCGAGCGCGTCGAGATTAAGAATCTCGACAACGGTCGCCGCTCCTGGTGCGTCGTCGAAGATCGAGGTCCGTTCGTTGCCGGTCGTATTGTGGATGTCTCTCCAAGAATTCGTTCTGAGCTTGGAATGGGTGGCCTTGCGAACGTGGTGGTCTACAAGCAGATCGGCTCTTTGCCGCCGTGCCCGCATCGCGTTCAATCGCTAACCTGCCGCAAGCCACCGCCGGCGCCCTGCGTTCTCGATCTTCCGAAACCCGCGCTTTTAACTTGCAAGTGAGGCTTGATGTTTCTCGACATTACGCGCGAGGATATTTCCGCCGCCTATTCGCGGTCGAAAACACGCACCGCCGTTCACGCTTGGCATAACCCCATAGCCATCGCGTTAGAGCGCAAGTGGGGCAACTGCTCCGTGGTCATTACGGGCGAGATGGTGCACGTTCACGGCGAGGGGACGATCGGGCGTTTTCGCTTGACCGACGCAGCGTGGAAGTACCTGTACGAAGCCTTTTTGAGCGGAACAGCCGCACCCGTCGAGCGGATGCAAGTCTTTGCCTGGCAGAGCCTTTCCGCATGAGGATTTGGCTTCGCGGGCTGAACACCCACCTTACGGGCTACGCTGGTTTGACGATCGGCGGCCTGTCGCTATTCGGCGCAATCGGGGCGCTGTTCAAGTTGCTTTCCAACCCCGATTTCCTCGTCGCTCTCTACGGCGCTATTTTGCGCGGAGAGCGGCACGTTGAGACGCCAGCCGACATTCGCACCTTCGCGGTGTTGCTCGGTGCGCTCTTTGCCATTTTCGGGGCGGCCGTTTTGGCGCTTCTTGCATCGTATCTCGGTATGCCGAAAACGATCGCCCCGGATTCACCTAAACTCACTAGCTAGGAGTATTCATGTCCGTTAACGATGCGGCACCGGCCGCGCAACCCGACAACGAAACCCTCTTGCAAAAGGCCGAGAAGTTCGTCGCGAACGTGGCCGTACGCATGCCTGCGAAGTTCGCCGTTGAGATTCCCGCCGAGAAGGTTAGTCAGCAAGTGCTGAACGGAACCCTCACGGAAGAAGAGCAGAACGGGAAAGTCATCATCACCTGGACCCCGAACCCGTAGGTTCTCTCACCCCTTGAAGCACCGGACGAGCCCGTAACATTCTGTCGATCCCCTGTCAATATGTTGCCGTTATGGAACCATATTGGCAGGCGGGTGGCGGGATTTGTTGCGGGCTTGTTTTGTCTCTCGAAAGGACCGGGTGGATTATAGCGTGAGCGAACCCGAGATTTACACGCGCTCCTCGATGACGCGCGTCGTTGCCGAACAGCTTCTTGAACGGCACGGAAGTCCGCTCAAGGCGGCGCAAGCGATACATCCGGAATGCAAGAGGGCTGATGGCAGTAATCCCACCGTTGACGCGGTTCGCAAGTGGATTGCAGAAGCAGCCCGCGGAGAGAGCATCGCCGACCGACCGAAAATCGTTCAGCCTGTAGACGCCGATCGCGTCAATCAAATCCTCAACGTCCTCGACGAAGCGAATATCCCGGTCGAGTCGATCGGTTCAATCAAGCACGTCAAGATTCGTAGCGGCTACCATGAAGTCGTCACGAAGGGCGCCGACGGCGAGCCGGTCATTACGCGGTCGAGTTCCAAGAACACGGCGCTCCTGCTTTCCCCGAAGTGGGAGGACGGCCCGGCGTGGCCGGTCGTTCAGCCCGCGAAAGCCGTGCACGTTCCGCCCACCGTCGTCAAGAAGCGCACCTCGGACCTCCGCACCGTCGTCGTCGTGCCGGACACCCAAATCGGCTTTCTGCGCGACGTATTCGACGAATCCAAGCGCGTCCCGATTCACGATCCGGTAGCAATCGACGTAGCCCTGCAAATCGTATCCGACTTGCAGCCCAACCAAATCGGCTATATCGGCGACTTCCTGGACCTTCCCGAGATGAGCCGCTGGCTGCAGGTTCCCGAGTTTTGGCGCACCACGCAACCAGCGATCGACGAAGGCCACAAGATTCTCTCGCAGTTCGAGGCGGCGGCCGGACCGCGCGAGCGACGCGACCCCACCATGTTCATCGCCGGAAACCACGACAGACGCTTGGCGGAGTACGCGGTAAAAAACGCGATGGCCGCCTACGGCTTGCGCCCCGCAAACGAGCCGCCCGAATCCTGGCCCGCGCAGCATATCGCGCGGCTTCTACGCTTTGAAGAACTCGGCATCGAGTATGTCGGCGAGTACCCTGGCGGCGAATGGTGGATTACCCCCGACCTCGTAGCGCGCCATAATCCCGAAGGGCGCGACGCCTACGCGGCATCGGTCATCGCGGGTCATACGCATCGTATTCGTGAGGAAACCTTCACGCACCGGACGCAGGGCGGACTGATCGAGTACACGCTCTACGAGATCGGGTGCCTCGCTTCGCGCGAGAACTACCCCGACAAGCGTTCGCTCATGGCGACGCGCGTTCCGAGTAATCGTGGCTTTATCAAGCATTGGGCATTCGGGTTAACCGTCGTGCAAATCGACGGGGACGGCCAGCACGACGTTCACACGATTCGGATTAAGCTCAAGCCGGACGGCAGCGGTCTGAAAGCGATGTACGCCGGCAAGACGTATGCCGCCAACTATCCGAAGGATGACGGTCCAGAGCCGCCACCTGGCGGCAAATCGCATCTGTCGCCGCCTTTTGGCTGCAAATCTGTAGCCGCGTGACGGCGGTCTGCGAGTTCTTTATCGGTCCGGGCACCGCTCCGGTATGTAAGCGGTGCGGTAACGATTGGAAGGCACACTTCGGGGAGGCAAGATGGCGCGCATCCAAACCCACGAACTCGCCTATGCCTTTCAGGAAGAAGTATTAGCGCGCCTTCGCTCGTTGCGGGTTCCGCGCGCGAAGATCATTGCCGAGGAACTTGTGCCGAAGCTCATCGGCCACGTTCCGACCGAAGCGTTCGACTACAAGCCCATTGGCGACTTGGGCATCGTGCACTTCCACGGAGACTTCACCGAAGAACGGTGCATCGAAGCGCAAGAAGAACTCATGGTCATTCACCACAACGTGAAAAAGACCGTGCCGATTCTCATTTACCTGTCGTCGCTTGGCGGCGACGTTGGATCCGGGTTGGCGCTTTTTTCCACGGTGCAAGAGATACGCCGTACCGGCCGGCGGGTGAACTGCCACATTCAGGGCGTCGCCATGAGCATGGGGTCGATTCTCGCGCAAGCGTGTGACGTTCGCACGATCGAACCGTTTGCCGCGATGATGATTCACGAATCATGGGATACGCTGAGCGGCCCAACCTCGGCGCTCGAAGATCAGATCGTGTTTCACAAGCGATGGGAAGCCATTCAGAATGGTCTTTACGCGGCGCGTAGCGGCAAGCCGGTGGAGTATTGGACCGAACGGATGCGGCGCAAGGAAGTATATCTAACGGCGCGCGAGGCGGTATCCGCTGGACTTGCCGACCGCATGACGCCCGTCAAATCTTACCCGTCCAAGACAAAGAAGAAGGAGACCCCGCCTGCGTGAATACCGCGCTTTCGATCGAACACACGCCTTCGCCGTCGAGTAACGGCGTCACCAAGAAACCAACCTTTGAGCGCTGCGCGGATGAAACGCTTGCCAGGGTACGCGAGATATACGCGGACCGCGGCGACAACTACGGTGATTCGTGGACGCTCGACAACCAGCGAACCGCCGTCACCGATGCGACGCTCACGCGCTTCGGCGTCACGCATTTGGCGCCCGAAGAAAAGCGGCTGCTGCAATTGGCCGTGCTGATCGACGTGAAAGATTCGCGCCTCGCGGGCAAATTTAATATCGACAGTCTGGACGACGGAATCGCTTATAGGGGAGCCTATGCGACCCTGCGCGACGAGTACGAGCGCAAGGCCGCATCGGTCAACCGTTAGCGGATAACCAGGGCGAGGATAGCTCCGACGATGCACCCTGCAAGGGGGATCGCCAAGAGCACCCACTCCGGGGTGGTGTCCTGCGATTTGATAGCGTTCATGGCCCGATTCTAATGCGGGCAGCCCACTTGTAACCGTTTTCATGGTGCCGCGAAGGTGCCATTGGACCCACTACAGCCCCAACCACTTTCCTCTCACCCGAGGTGCTCCCCATGAGCTACCGCCTATTTGCCGTTGCCTTCCTGGCCGCGGTTCTCTCCGGCTGCTTCGACCAACCCGGTGCGAGCCAATCGTACCTGCCGCCCGCGCCCGCTCCGTCGACGGCGCCCTCGTTCTCGGTGAACCGCGTTCACAAGCGCGTGCACAACGCGGCCGTTCCGCGATATGTCTATGTGACCGACCGCGGCAACGGGCAGCTTTTGGTCTATCCCTTCGGGGTATCAAACCCGGCGCCTATTCGATCGATTCCGCTCGACAGTCCCTTGGGCGTTACGGTCGATTCGGCCGGTAGCGTCTATGTCGCACAGTGGGCCGAATCGCAGATTTCCGTATTCAACGACGGAGCGACGGCGCAGACCGGCACCATTACCACGAACGTCGATCGCCCGACGAGTATCACGGCCGATTCGAGCGGCAACCTGTTCGTCGATAACCAGCCGGCGAATGGCACTCCGGTGATCCGCGAGTACGCCCCCGGCAACTACGCGCAGATTCGCTCCATCTCCGTTTCGGGCGACAATACGCTTTGTGGCGGCGTGGCCGTGAACCAAGGCGGCGCGGTGTTCTCGGACGTTACGGTGCCTGGGCAGACGGTGTTTCTCTCCGAGGTCTACCCGATTTACCAGGTGATTTGGGGCTCGGGCGGCTGCGGCGGCGTTGCGGTCACGGACGGTGGAAACATCATTCAGGGCGACTTGTCCGTGGTGGCGACATTTTCGACGCTCTATAAACGGACACGCTGGCAAGACTTCCAGCCGTGGGGCGACATCAAGTTTCTGACGGCCAACGACGGCGCGATCGCCATTCCGTTCTCGAACATTCACACGGGGCAACCCGCGGTGGTTGAGGCAGAATCGGATTCGTCCTCGGCTCCTTGGGTTATCACGCTGCCGGCTGGCGCGTTCCCTGGCGGCGCGGTGGTGGGGCCGTGATTCCCCTTCCTCGCGTATTGCTCTGCTGCGCCGTGGCGTTCGTTGGCGGTTTCAGCCCTTGGCGCGATCTTTACGCTTGCCGCGGGGTTGCTCGCACGGTGAGGCGCTTAAAGGCTCCTCCGCTGTTCGATTGTCCCGGTATGCTGCGCGACGCGCGCGACCACAAGACGCCCTTGGCTCGACGGGTGCGGCTGATCGCATCTTTGACGTTTCCCGACCCCAAGCCGGGATGCCTCAACGACGAGATGCAGCAGACGCTTCTTCGCGCAGCGCGGGAGTTGGAAAAGCGATGAAGGCGGCTCTCGTTGCTTTCGTCCTCATGGTCGTGCCTTCGCCCTCGCCTTTCCCGTGTTACCCAACGCCGTTGACGGCGGCGCAAGCCAAAGCCAATCGCGCCTGGGACGACTGCGATCTCCGAAAGACCGGCGCCTGCGGCCACACTCCCTACCCGCCGTGCCCCCCACCACCGCCTACGCCTAAACCCGAACGAGGTGCCCGTTGACCGAACCCTATGTGCTCCCCGTCATTCACGAAGTCGCGTATCCGCAGCCGGCCTTCCCAATGGCGCAGCGTTCGCCGTCCTCTATAACCGATCTCATCTTCCACCACTCGGACGGCCCCGGCAATCAGTCGCCGCTCGCGATTGATGCGGAGCACCGCGCCGAAGGTTGGTGCATGATCGGCTATAACTTCGTCATCTCGTCCGATGGCACGGTCTACGCCGGACGCAACCCAATCTATGTGCCTTCGGCCGCCTATGGCCGGAACGCGCAGAGCGTCAACGTCTGCCTTCTCGGCGACTTCGAGCCGGGGACGAACGGCTACGGCCAGCCGACGTCGGCGCAGGTGCAAGCGGCCAAGATGATGGCGGTCTACCTTCACGCGCGCTACCCGTCGATCGTGCGGACGATTGGGCATCGCGACGTCGCCGTTTTGTTCTACCCGGACGACCGGGCGGACTATGCGACGGCGTGCCCCGGCCTCGCGTTCGAGGCGCTGCTACCGGAGATTCGGTCCTACGTTACGGCAAATCGCCCGCATTAGGCGATAGCGTTCCAATCCCATGGGGAGGGTGTAAATCACTTGACGACAGAGAGCGAGGAAGGGTAAGCTAGCCGCGCCGTGACGGGGCGATCATGCTAGAATGGCAGCGATGGCCGAGAAAGAGCCCCTTAAGCTTATTCCGATCGAGGAGTTCAAAAAGCTCGTCGCCGCAATCGCGCAGGTCCCGAAGCGGCCCGATAATGTATCGGGGCCCTCACGCGAACGACCGCACGATGACGCCAAAAGGACCGAGCATTAAGCCCGGTCCCCCTGGTCTTACTCGGGCCACTTGGCCTTGGCAAGGTCTCCGAAGGCATGATAGCACTATGACAGTTGGCGTGAAAAGGGGGTAAGGTCTCCCACCAACGCCCCCGATCAAAAGCCCCAATCGCCTGTCTACTCGATCGGAGCTTGTGGACCCGGAGGGAATCGAACCCTCAAGCGTTGGTTTTGGAGACCTTGCCACTCCAAGCGGGCCCACGGCTCACGGAGATTATACTCGTAAGTTCCCGGCCGACGCAAGGCCAGCTTCTAGAATCTAGCCCCTGGGGCTATACCTTCTTAAGGTTGCCTTCTGCGGAACCTTACCGGCCTCAATAGCGGCGTGCGCCTCCGGGTCGTCCTCGTAAACGTCCTCAGGCGGGAAGAACATAGGCGCTGGCGCGACACGACGCTTTACAAGATGTCTGAAATGCGGGTCAGCCGTTAGCTCGATCGCCCACGGGAAAACCGCCCAAATCCTTGCCAAAACATAGCCTCCGCCATGAATGCGGGCTATGACCCTAATCCCTCGTTCCGTGCTCATGCCATTAAGCCTACTTATGCCTAAGGACTTTTCAAGTGCCTAAGCCAAAAGAATCGCTTCCTAAACCTTGTCACGCGAGCTTAGGTATGATACTCTCGATTAACACGCTCCTAGGCATAGCAAGGAAATGAACCATGGAACCGCAAGATAAGAGGCCCGCTCCGCCTTATTTAAGCTTCACGACACTCAACAACTTCATAGACGGCTTATCGGTTCATATGCCGACACGCATTGACAAAAGCCTCATGAAATCGATGTCAGGAGCTTCCCAAGCCGCCCTGGTGTCGGCGCTAGATTATCTTGGGCTCAGGACTTACGACGACAAGCCGAGTGCTCAACTTGTCAAACTGGCCGCCGTAAGTGCCGCTGATCGCGGTCCCCTGTGGAATCTTCTTATCACTGCCAAGTACCAGTTTCTGTTCCGCGACGAGTTTGACCTAAAGAGAGCCACCCAAGGAGAACTTGAGGAACGCTTTCGCGCCGAGGGCATAACGGGGGAAACAATAAGAAAATGTGTCGCCTTCTTTATGGCGGCGGCCCAGGCATCCGGAATCGAGGTATCGCCCTACTTCCGCTCCGTCAAAAGCCGCGCCCCACGTTCATTCGGTGCCAGGTCGTCGCCGGTAAGGCGTCGCGCCAAGCGCGAGGAAAAGCCTCCGGAACAACCGACCCGCACTGCGGATTCAGACAATGGATCTTATCTCGCGGCAACTGTTAGATTCGATGGAGACGTTATTGCTGAGCTTCGTATAACGGGGAATGCTTTTGCTCTGTCGGCCAACGATCGCGAAGCGCTATTCGGATGGATAGACAACATGAAGGAACATAAAAAAACCGGGAGCGCCGATTCCGATTCGTCCGCTCAGGCTTAACCCGGTTAACCCTCTACGAAAGGAGGTGAAGGTCCACAGTGCAGTTGCCCGTTAAGCCTCGCTGGCGCGGCGAACCTAAACCAAGTTAACCGGGGCCCCGTTGAAGCGGGGCCTTTTCTTTATGTCACGGCTTCGGCTTAGCCGTCAAGGATTTGTAGGTTAGCCGCTTACCCTCTGCCCCAGCCGTAGCTTTTGCGAAGCGCGGGCCGTCCTTGTTCTCTCGTTCGTTAAACCGATAGACCTGTTCGGCCAAATAGCGATCTAGGTGGCGCGGGTTAACGTGAGTGTAGGTGCCCCCGATTGTTCGCTTCAGAACCGCCCAGAACGCCTCGATATTGTTAGTGTGAACGTCGCCTCGGACGTATTCTAGGATGCCATGGTTCACGGTAGAGTGGTGAAGGAAATATTCGTTAACGTGCGTGTAGAGGTTCGCCTGGTCCGTGTAGAGCGTGGCGTCTGAGTGAACCGTGGCGATCAGCTTCGGCAGAAGAGACTTTGCCGAGCCGTCCTTGACTGCGAACGCCCGGACCTTGCCCTTGCGCTGAACCATGCCGAACACGGGGGCCTTAGACGAGAAGATCGTGTGGCCGGCGTCCTGGAGCTTCTTGCGCCGGCGATTGCTCATCTTTTTCCAATTGCCGCCAATGTACGCTTCGTCGGCCTCTACCACGCCCGTTAGCTTCTCGTAGGTTTCATCCGCCATAGCAAGGCGAATACGCTGAAGCATGAACCAAGCCGTGCGCTGCGTGACCTTGAGCGCCCGTCCTAGCTCATACGACGAGATACCGTTACGGTTGCTCGCGAGGAGCCAAAACGCGGGGAGCCATTTATCGAAGCCGATTGGCGAGTCCTCAAACACGGTGCCGATCTTGGCCGTGAATTGGCCCTTGCAGTCGTTGCAATACCAGCGGCGACGCTTGGGCATATAGGCAACGCGCACCGAGCCGCACGCCAAAGGGCACGCCACGCCATTCGGCCAGCGAAGCTGGACGAAGAAGTCGTGGGCGACCTGCCGATCGGCGAACATTCGGACCGCTTCGAGCATGGTTTGAGGAACCAAGTGCTTGTTCACTCGTCTAGTATATCAGCCGGGCTTTCTGTCGTCAAGTGATTTACACCCCATGGGGAGGTCGGCGAAAGCCGGGCCTCCCCTTTTCGTGTCTCCTGGCAAGTATTCTGGCTCTTATTATGGGTTACGGTCTAACCTAAAATACGGCCGCCCCCTATTATCGGTTGAACTCGGCCAGGACCTTTCCACATGAAAACATATGTTCGTATGTCGCAGTCGTGCTGTTGTCCTTGACTCTTCGCAAGGTCGCGTCATACCCCAGGAGCAGTTCCCCTCGTCGCCGCGGGTCGGCCCACAAGCCGCCTACGAGGGCGCCAATCGTCCGTGCAAGCCGTTGCCGCTCGGCAACCGGCCGAACCTTCCAGAGCCGTGGCAACCGCTCGAGAACGGCCGCTATGCGTTCGCGCTCTTGGGTGTACCCCTCGGCCGCCGCCAGCTCGCCCCGCGCGCGCGCCAGGTTCTCGGAGACGCCTATACGCTCGGCGTCGATCTTTACCAAGCGCTCCCGAAGGTCTGCGGCGCTGTAGACCCCATCCTCGGCGAATTCGCAGGCCCGCCGACGTCGGGCTTCGATCTTTGCGAGCCGGCGCTCGAGTTCAGCCACACGATCGACTAACGCCTCGCGGTCGCGCCGCGGCGGCTCGTGCGCGAAAAGGCTTGGGTCCACGGCGATCTTCTCTAAGTAGTTCAGGAACGCGGCCTCGAGGTCGTCGGCGCGATGCCCCGGCCGCTCGTACATGATTGCCCCTTTCTTTTGAGGATGATGCCGGCAGCGGTAGTAGCGGACGCGATAGCCTGGGACGCCGGTTGCATGGCCGATGAGCCGATGGCCGCAGGTGCACCACACGGCACCGCGCAGCGGCCACTCCCACTCGCCGGTCGGGGCGTACCTATAATTGTCGGCGCGCGCGGCTTCCGCTCGAGCGATGGCTTCTGGGCTCACGACCACGCGGCGGAGAACCTCCGAGGTGTAGAGGCTGCGAATCGTCGACGCTCCCCACTTCAAGGGCCGTTCGCTGCCGTCGCTTAGCCGTTTTGGCGGTGCCGTCGCGCGCATCCGGTTCGCGATGCGGGTTAGTCCCCACCGCTCGCCCAAGAGGTCGAAGATTTCCCGCACGATAGCCGCCTCGGGCTCGAACGTCACCGGCTTGCCGTCGACGAGCACGACGCCATACGGAACCATGCCGAGATGCTTGCCCGCGGCGCGACGTCGGGCGTGGCCGGCTCGAACCCGGTCGGCGCGCACTTCGTTCTCGACGGCCGCCACGATCGACTTGATGGCCGGCAGGATGCTGTCGGTGGCTTTCTCGAGTTTGACATCCCCATCTTCGCGTGTGTGCAAGACCGGGCCCAGCCGTTTCAGTTCGGCAAGCGCTCCCATTGTCTCGAGCGAATCGCCGCGGCCAAGGCGGTCAATGCGCGTCAGAAGGATGCGTTTTGGGCGCGATCGCGCTGGGAGGGAGCGCAGTTCTTCAATGAGGTCCGAGAGGAGCTTGCGAACGCCGAGCTTACCGGAGGATACGCCGCGGTATACCCGTTCGATCTGCCAACCGTGCGACGCGGCCGTTTCTTCGGCCCAGGTTTGTTGGGCGTCGAGGGTTTCGGCCTGCTGGTCGCTCGAGACGACGAGATAGCTCCAAGCGGTGGCGTTCACGGCGTGCAGGTGGTGGGGCCGTACTGAAGGGCGCCGCCGAGCGAGGGCGCGTCGATCGCGTAGGATCCGCCAATCCATTCCGTCTTATCGCCCAGGCGAATCTGCGCGAGCCAAGGCTGGCCCGCGGTATCCGAGGGGGCCGCCATCTTCGGCCAGCGCTTATGGATTGCCGCGGCGATCGCGGTGTGGTTCCTTGGCACCCATACTTCTGGCGGCAGCATGGCGAGCACCGAAAAGGTTATCTCGTTCGGGAAGTAGTGGAGAGCGTGAGGTCCTACCATTTCGCCCACGACGATGTTGCCAGCGGCTTGGGCCTCCGTCGCGCCGGCAAGGTAGCCTTTCACCCCTGCGCTCGCGGCCGCCGGGAACACACACGACGCAGCACTAGCGACACCAGAAAGCATGAATATGCACGCTCCAAGCGCCAGCCAAGTGTAAAGGTTCCGTATGAGATTGCCGTAAGGTGTCACAAAAGGCATTGTTTCTGGCTCTTTCACGCTTGTGTGCCCCCTTGCTTGGAAGGGTGAGAACGGCTCGCATGGTACAAAAGTCCGCGCGCGGGCGTGCGGTGTCTCGCGAAAAATGCCAGCCGTATGGCACGGCTGTCTTTGCATAGTAGGTAGGTCTTGCTTTGCCCGCCGGGGTGGCGGCAATTCCCGCTGTATGAGGTGACAACAAATTCCCAATGCATCGACCCGACCACGATCCGACCCGTCCTGAAAGCGCTACGCGCTTCGACGCCCTTTTGTCTTTTTGTTTTTCGGAGTGTGCGAAGGACCGCGCTCGGCGGCCCGAAGCGTATCCTCCAGCACTCGTTGTGGTTTCCGATGACCAAGTTCCGCCAGCGCCAATGTTAACTGTTCTAGCACCGGCCACGGATCGGGAAAAGGTGATTGTGCTCGCCGATCGTCGGCGGCGGAAGCACCCGGCGGCGTAGCCGCCCGATCGGGCCGCTCACCGCCCGAGACAAGTTCCGACACCAGCACGTCGAGGGCGTGCGCCAACCGGACGGCCCTTTCACCGCCCGGCGTCCGCGTTTTAGAGCCGGTTTCCAAGCCGGAAATATAGTCCTGACCCACGCCGGCCGCGATGGCGAGTTGCTCTTGCGTCATGCCGCGCGCCTTCCGAAGGCGTCGCAAACGCTCCCCGGGACGTTCTGTTTCCACCCCAATAGGAATAGACCGCAAAGCCGCGTTCTCCCCTATGGGAAAGGCCATACGGGGATACCCTTGACAGAATATGGGGAAACGCTTATCATGGGGGCATGGAGTTTGCTGTAGCCCTTCGGACCGCAATGGGCGAGATGACGCAGGAGCAGCTTGAGGCGGCTTCTGGCGTTTCTCAAACACAGATTTCGCGGCTGCTCAAGGGTGGCGACCCTCGTCTTAGCACGCTGTTGAAGCTGGAGCGAGCGCTTCCGAATCTCGCGACCCTTCGCAGTAAGTCGGTGGCTGCGTAAGTGCGCCGTCAAGCGCATCGCGTCGCCTGGCTCACCGCCACGCTGTTGACTAAGCACGAAGTGACGCTTGCTGCGTACCGTGCAAAGTTCTCCGCCCCACCGCGTACCTATTACCGCGATCTCGTCGTGCTGAAACAGGTCGGCATCGGCTTTCGCTCGCGGCGCGATCACGGCGGGCGCGTCGTCCTGGTAGGACTGAGCATTTAGCATGAACGCCAAGATAGCACCGCACGGTACGCACCGCAACCTCCGCGGCACCTCGACGGCACCTCGTACCCGCATCGTTATCGACGACGCCGATCTGCCGGTCGTTCGCGAGTTGGTCGATTGGGTACGCGATGCCGAAGCGGCCGAACTTGCAAAGACGCGCGCGGGAGATGCCGCATGAGCCGCATTATCGCCAAGACGTTGTTCGACCCAACGATCGAGCAGCGCTTCCAAGACTTTCATTCGGCGAATCCGCACGTTTTCGAGCGCATCATCGAGTTGCTCAGTCAAGTGCGCGCGCGCGGCAAGTACCGCGTCGGTATGAAGATGATCTTCGAGGTCCTGCGTTGGGAGTATTTCCTGCGGACTGATCGACCCGAGGGCGAGTTTCTTCTCAATAACGATTTTTCCAGCCGCTATTCGCGGATGGTTGCGAGTACGCGCCCCGACCTCGGAGCGCTGCTGGAAGTCAGAAAGCTGCGCGCAGTATGAACGATATTTTCGCGTCGATCAACTATAACCACGCCATTGGAATCGGCATCTTCGTGGTGTTCGTCATCCTTGGGCTTGTTATGGCGATCGACATTGGCTTCACGCGGAGGCCACGGCTTTGGTAGTTTCCTTCGCTAAGGGACCGCTCGCGGCGGTCGATCGCTTCCCCGGCGGTTGTCCGTCGCGAGCAATAACAAAGAAGCGGCAGAGCCGTAAACTCCACCGCCTCGTAACGCACCTTTACTGAACAAAGGATACGTCGATGCATAATCTATCAGAAGTAGCCCGCGCTCCGCAAGCGACCGACAGCCCCTTCGCGGCCGATGTAGACCCGGACCAGCTTGCTGCCGAGGTTTCGGGCGAGCACGATTCGATCGAGCAGGTTGTTCGGCCGAACGGTGCCACGTTCTATCGCTGCGCGAACTGCGGCGAGCTTGAACCGGCCGACGTTGATGCGTCCTACGACGGATCACACGCGGTGGCGTGGTATCCGGCCTGTTTCGAAAAGTGCGCGAAGTGCGAGGACTGCCGGATTCATCCGAAGTGCGGCAAGAGCGTCGATGGGCAGATGGGCTTGTGTCTCCACTGCCACGAACTCGAAACGCAAGCCTTCAACCGCCGGATGGAGGAGGAGAACCAACTCGCTTCGGCCGCGTGGCATACGACTTCGGACCTGCGTCACTTCGTGGAGTTGCTCCGTAAAGAGAGCGATCCCGAGAAGCGTCGCGAGGTTCGGGACGAGTTGAAGTGGATTTGGGAAACCGCGATCTCGGCGAGCGTTGAGAATCACGATTGGCTACAGCGCCAAATGATGGCTCCGCTCCCGGCCTTGGCGGTGTCCGCATGAGCGACACGAAGCATGATTTCGGGTACGGTGAGATTCCAGCGCACAAGCACGCCAATGGCGGCGGGTGGGTCGCGGATACGGCGCGCGTACCGGATACTGTGAGGGTGCCGAGTAGCGCGAGCATCGGCGACGGCGCGAGCATCGGCGACGGCGCGAGCATCGGCTACGGCGCGAGCATCGGCTACGGCGCGAGCATCGGCTCCCGCGCGAGCATCGGCGGCGGCGCGAGCATCGGCGACGGCGCGAGCATCGGCGACGGCGCGAGCATCGGCGACGGCGCGAGCATCGGCGACGGCGCGAGCATCGGCTACGGCGCGAGCATCGGCTCCCGCGCGAGCATCGGCGACGGCGCGAGCATCGGCGACGAAGAGCTTGTCCCGGCTGTCGATCTCCCGCCTGTCGGCTATCCCGTTCACGGATGGAAGAAACTCGCGAACGGCTGCGTCGCCGAGATTGAAGTCCCGGCCGAAGCGCAGCGCGTCTGCGGCGTAAACGGTGGCCTCAAATGCCGAGCCGAGTACGTCAAAGTTCTTGCGATCGTGCGGCCCAACGGAACGCCGACTTCATCGGAGCACGGCGGTAGGGATTCAAAACTAGTCTACACGGTTGGCGAGGTCGTTAAGCCTGACAAGTACGACCCCAATCCAAAAGAGAGTTGCTCGAACGGCATCCACTTTTTCGTAGCTCGTCGCGAGGCGGAGGCATTTCAACCATGAGCGCCGAGGCGATCGTTCACGAAGGCGAGTTCTCGGCGGTCGGCGAGGACTTCAAGCCGATCGACGTTCCCAAGAACGGCGCAATCGCCTGGGGCAGCATGGCCGACGATGCGATCGTGGTCATGGTCAACGCGGCGGGCGAAGAAAAGCGACGGCTATTGGATATGTTCCGCGAGATCGAGGAGGCCGGCAAAGCCGAGATCGAGCGCCGCTTGAAAGAGCGTGGCGCCACGGAACTACCGACCCCGCACCTGGCCGAGTGCAAGCTCGAAGAACAGTTTACGGCCTATCTCGACGACTACGAAGCCGCACGCGAGGCTGAGAGGCTGCTACGTGCCGCTGGCAAGGACGAAGATGCGGCCAAGATCATCAAGCACGTTCCCGAGCGGACGATTGTCGAGAAGGCGCACGACGAGTTAGGCAATCGCAACTCGATTAGCGCGATCGTGAAGCGGTATGGTGACCAGCCGAACGGCTTGGGTCATGCGCTCAAGAAGATTCAGACGCGCGAATCGCTCGGCTTCAAGTTGGTGTGGAAGCAGAAGAAGGCGTCGTCATGATGTGCCCGATTTGCCGTCATCCGCTGCCGCACGACGACCCAAAGTTTGGCTGCAAGGTCATGGAGCCCGTGCAATACGGCGACAACGAGCCGAGCATGGAAATCTGCTGCTGCGAATATCGCGCCGAGGCCGCGTCATAATGGCGCCGCGGTTCTGGCGTCGCCTGTGCGCCGTGATTGTCACCCTGCCCGCGCGTTGGCGGCATTGCCTTGCCTACGACCGCTATCCGAATCTCGTTCGGCAAATGGACCTGTTGGACATATCGCAAGACCGCCTGGTTGTTCTTGGCGATCGCCTACGAGTTAAACCGGAATCCCTCGGGTTTCTGTCCGCCTATTCGCATTTGCGGCCAAAGTATAGATGGGAACTCGCTAAAGGCTTTTGGCTGCTACTCCCTTATCCCGCGATCGAAGGCCAAGAAATCAAGGATTTCCCGACGATGGACGATTTGCAAGTCAACCATCTCGAAAAATGGCTTGCGTCATGATTCCAGACCTCAGTCCAATGCGCCGGATGGCACTCATACAGTCGTTGCGCGTCCGAGCGTACCCGGATGTGGAGTTGCGTATTTATTGCGACGAGGAGTCCAGGAATTGCTTGTGCGTTGTCGCCGGCGGAACAGATCGCGCCGAGCGGACAGCCGCGTTTGAAGTAATGAAGCCTGCGCTCCGTATCGCGCGGGATGCCATCTTTGCCGATGGTGAAGCGTCATTGTCGATCTTCGACCAAGACGACGTTACCACGTTCCAGGGCAGCGGGTTGAACTAATGAGCCTGCACCGTGGCTATCAAGTCGTTACTCCCGAGGGGACGATCTTCGATAAGCCTGACTTCCGCGCCGCTCGCGCCGCCTTCGAGGTCCAGACAACAGCCGATTTGATTGCCGATGGCTACCGGATAGCGCGTCGTGTAGACGGCCAGCGCGTCCCTATCGTAGCCGAGAAAGTTGGAGCAACCGCATGAGCGCCAAACCATTCAGTTTCACCTGGACCTATCCGGTGGCTGAAGTCAAAGTCATCCGCCACAAGTCGCGCAAGTGCGAGGCAGTCGAACGCGACAAAGACGGCAAGAAACTGCGCGATGGCTGCGGCAAAACCGTCAAGCGCGAAGTCGTCGTTCCCGCCTACGAGCAGGCGATTCGATGACGCGCACTCCCGTAGAGAGCAGCAGCGTTAAGGCATTGGGCTACGACGCCGACGCACAGGTGCTAGAAGTCGAGTACAAGGTTCGCGAAGGCAAGCCGCCGTCGATCTATCGGTACGAAGGCGTGGCCCCGAGCGTGTACGCGCAGTTAACCGAGCCGGGTGTCTCGATCGGCAGTCTCGTTAACAAGTTGAAAGCCGACCCGACCATCCGCGTAAGCCGGTTGGAGCCCGATGAAGCGGCATGACGTGTATTTTCGGCATTTGCCAAAGAGCCTGCAGCGCATTCCTCGCGTCTCGGCGCTCGAACTCACCGTGTACCGGAACACAGAGAAAGACACGCGCGAACTGCTCGCGCTTCTCGTTCCCGGCCGGTCCAAAGTCTACGACGTGTTCGTCGATAGAACCACCTACGAAGTCCATTGCACCTGCGTCGCGTCCTCTTACGGCGTCATTTGTCGCCACGCGATCGCGGTTACTGAATGGTGCAACGGCAATCTCGAAAAGGAAACACAACACACCATGAGCATCCTAGACGGAGCGGTCAAAGAGCCTCGCAATACCGAGTTCAAAAAGACCGTCATCAACAGCGCCCGCGGCGAATATAAGTCCTTCTTTCTCGGCATCGGCTCCGAGATCGTCAAGGAGCACTCGAACGACGCCTGCGGCATCTGCAAGGGAGCGAAGGAAAAAAACGGTTCGCCCTGCCGCGCCTGTTCGGCCACCGGAATGCGCGGCGCCAAGGAGATGGTCGCGCTCCGCTATGCGCTGAGCAAGTCTGTCATCGAAGAAGAATGGGTCCAGCGCATCATCTCTCCCCCGCAAAAGACGCAGAACGGTACGAGTCGGCCGTCTACGCTCTGGAACCGACTCTCGTCGCTCTCCGGACTCAAGGAGCCGGCGGAAATCAAAGCGTGGTACGATGGACTCCCCACGCGCCAGGCCCCCGATGGTTCGGAAAGCATCGTGCCGATCCCGTGCACCGTCTTGATTGGCGGCAAGGAATCCAATCCGCACGAGATGCGTATTGCGGAGGTCTTTCCGCGATCGGGTAAAGCGGCCGCGCCACCCCCGCCTCCCGTAGACGAACTCGACGACGGCGACGAGATCCCGTTCTAGGGGGATGGCTAATGCGCTCTCGGTCATCGACGCCGACCGTTACTCCGCTGCCGAGTTTCGCGTCTTAGACGTGCGTCGGCAGATGGACATTTTAGGCGAACTCTACGCAGAGTTGAAACGCCTTGGTGACCTCAAGGTGATGGCGCTCGACGTGCTTGGAGACAAGCGGATGGCCGAGAAGCGCATGCCCTGTCGCGAGGCGCAAGCCTTAGTAATCGACGCCAAGCGGCATGTCGATATGTTCGCAACGGCGATCTCGACTAGGCGCGAGCAGGTGAAGATTCTGCAGACGCTCGTTCGCGCGGTGCCTGTATGAAGAAGAAGCCCAACTACAAGCTGATTGCCGGCGCAATCTTCGTGGACGTCATTGTCGGTGGTGGTCTGCTCTACCTCGACTTTCGCGTGCTTTATCCCGTGTTATTCGCGCATTTACAGCCGCTCCTTATCCACGCAAAGGCACCATTTTAGATGGCCGATCTTATTCACTCCGAGCGCCCAGGGGGCGATCATGCCTAATGCGGCGCGTCTACAACGCTCAACAAGAGGCCGTCGCCCTTTGGCGCTACCTCGAGGGTCGGGGGCTTAGACCGACGATGAATTCCGTAGCGCGCACCCTCCGTGGTCACGGCGTCAAATTCCGCAACCAAGACCTCTGGACGTGGCTGCACGAATTTTCCGGGGCGCACCCGGGGCGTAAGCGGGGCGCAGTCCGGGCGCAGAATTTAAGCACGCGGGGCGCAGTCGGGGCAGACTTGGGGCGCAGTCCGGGTGCGCCTTCGCGCGCAAATAATGTATCTCTTCTTGAAATTGCAGAGCCTTCGGCTCTGCCTGCGATTCCGCAGGCCGGCCAAGTAAAGTCACCACCAAGTTCCCCTCGGTCGCCGAAGCTGCCGCTGGACGCTCAGGTCCAGGACGCTCGTCGAGCGATCCTCGCGGCCATGTGGGAACTGCTCGCTCGGACGCCATTCTCGGCGTCGATCACCAAGACCGAGTGGGGGCGCCGCAATTCCCGCGTTGCTCTCGATCTCGCAACCAAGGGCATTTCCGCGGAGCGCATCGTCGCGGCCTATCGTGCCGCGGAGAAGCGCATGGGAACGCCGCCGCGCACACTGCAGATTATTCAGGACCAGCTTGGACGCATGGCGTTACCCGACGCTCAGAGGCCGAACGACAAGCCCGCGGGGGCGCGGCCGGCTCAGTACGCTCGTTGCGGTTCTTGCGACTCGTTCACGCTCGAGCGGGAACTAAAACCGGACCAGCGCTTTCCGCGGCCCATTTGTCCGCGTTGCGTCGGCGGGCATGAAGGGGCGAAGGCGTCATGAGCATGGAGGCGATGACGATTGACGACCTCGCCGATGGCTTCGAGCGGCTCTTTCAACCGCGTTCTGTTCGGCACGCTCGGGCGACCTTTGCATCGGTCCTGGGCGAGTTCAACGATCGCGAGTCCGGTATCGACTTGGCGCGCAACCATTCAGACTTCACCTGCCAAGATTGTGGCGGCGCCTTTCGCGCCGACCGTAGTTCTCACGCAAAACGCTGCTCGCGCTGCCGACAGGTTGACCGGCGCCGTCGCGATAGCGCGCGAGTCGAAACCCCGTATCGCAAGGCGTGTACTCGTTGCGGGGCTCTATTCCGCCGGCCGTCCCGTCGTCGTCTGTATTGCGGAAAATGCCGCATCGAGCGGGACCGCGAGCTTAATCGTGGCGACTATCGTGGTAGTTCAACGGCTGCTCCGCCGATTCAGTGCTGCGACTGTCC
>Ga0134128_10003384_pt1 | contig 19537 bp, 13 predicted proteins | sample KB31754_FD_96462 | JGI IMG/M metagenome (GOLD analysis project Ga0134128, IMG submission 96462) | Terrestrial soil microbial communities with excess Nitrogen fertilizer from Kellogg Biological Station, Michigan, USA - KB3-175-4 | ecosystem: Environmental > Terrestrial > Soil > Unclassified ...
ACAACATCATTCCCGACTGGAACGACCTCGTTTACCGCCACCAGTGGAAGGCGGCGCTCGACGTCCTGCACTCGACGAACAACTTTCCCGAGTTCACCGGACGCGTCTGTCCTGCGCCGTGCGAAGCGGCGTGCACGCTCAACATCAACAACGATCCGGTCGGCATCAAGTCCATCGAGCACTTCATCATCGACAAGGGCTACGAGGAAGGCTTCGTCCTGCCGATGCCGCCGGCGCAAAAAACCGGCAACCGCGTCGCCGTCGTCGGATCGGGACCGGCGGGCCTCGCGTGCGCGCAGCAGCTCGCGCGCGCCGGCCACGACGTCGTGCTGTTCGAGAAGTCCGACCGGATCGGCGGACTGCTTCGCTACGGCATTCCCGACTTCAAGATGGAGAAGCACCTGATCGATCGCCGGATGGCGCAGATGTCGCTCGAGGGCGTCGAGTTCCGGCCGAACTCGCACGTTGGCGGCAACGTCTCCGCGCAGTCGCTGCTCGCCGAGTTCGATGCGATCGCGCTGACCGGCGGTGCGGAAAAGCCGCGCGATCTCCCGGTGCCCGGACGCGAGCTTCGCGGGATTCACTTCGCGATGGAGTTCCTGCCGCAGCAGAACCGCGTCGTCGCCGGTGACGCCGTCGACGGGCAGATCAGCGCCGCGGGCAAGCGCGTCATCGTCATCGGCGGCGGGGACACGGGATCCGACTGCGTCGGCACGTCGAACCGGCAGGGCGCGCTGTCGATCGTCCAGTTCGAGCTGCTCGCGCAGCCGCCGGTCAACGAGAACAAGCCGCTCGTTTGGCCGTACTGGCCGATCAAGCTTCGCACGTCGTCGTCTCACGAGGAAGGCTGCGAGCGCGACTGGTCCGTGGCGACGAAGCGCTTCGAGGGCGCGAACGGACAGGTCGAGAAGCTCGTCGCGGTCCGCGTCGAATGGCAGCGCGACGGCAGCGGCACGGTGCGGATGGTCGAGATTCCGGGCACCGAGTTCGAGTTGAAAGCCGATCTCGTGTTGCTCGCGATGGGCTTCACGGGTCCGGGCGACACGGGCCTCGTCGAGCAATTCGGCGTCGAGCGCGACGCGAGGACGAACGTGAAGGCGAACACCGACGATTACCGGACGAGCGTGCCGAAGGTCTTCGCCGCGGGCGACATGCGCCGCGGGCAATCGCTCGTCGTCTGGGCGATCCGCGAGGGACGCCAATGTGCGCAGGCGATCGACGACTTCCTGACGGGCGCGTCGTCGCTGCCGAGATAACTGGAGTCGGAGACGACGTTTCCAGCGGGTTTCGGGTGGTTGCGAGGAAGCTGTCCGAAAAGCCGTCTCTGACCCACTTATGATCCCGCGCGTCCCATGCTGACCCCCCTGGCCACGCTCGACATCGCGCGCTGGCGCCCCGAGGTGGCGGCGGCGGACACCGAGCGGTACGCGCGCGATCTCGAAAGCGGCGCCGTGCTCGTGCTGCCGCGCCTCGCGTTCGCGCTGTCGCGGGACGAACGGCGCTTCCTCGATGTCCGCTGGTCGGACGGCAAGGCGAAGAACATCAGCCTCGACCGCGGCACGATCAAGGGCGCGCGCGGCGACGACGCCGATCTGCTCGCATTGACCGCGATGGTGGCGCGCTTTGCCTCGGATGCGAGCGCGCTGATCGCGGCGCTCTTTCCGCGCTACGCGCGGTATCTGACGCGGGCGCGAACGAGCTATCGTCCGCACACGGCCGCCGGTCGCGCGGTGTCGTGGCGCAAGGACGACACGCGCCTGCATGTCGACGCGTTTCCGTCGCGGCCCAATCGCGGCGTGCGGATCCTGCGCGTCTTCTGCAACGTGAACCCGCAAGGCGAGGATCGCGTCTGGCGCGTCGGCGAGGCGTTCGAGCCGATGGCGCAGCGCTTCCTGCCGGGGATTCGCGCGATGCGGCCGGGCGAGGCGGCGATCCTGTCCGCGTTGCGCGTCACCAAGTCGGCGCGCAGCGAATACGACCACCTGATGCTCGGCCTGCACGATGCGGCGAAAGCCGATCTCGGCTATCAGCGCGCGTCGGAGCAACGCGAGGTCCGCTTCGCGCCCGGGACGACGTGGATCTGCTTTTCGGACCAGGTGATGCACGCCGCCTCGTCGGGCCAGTACATGCTCGAGCAGACGACGCACCTGCCGATCGACGCGCTCTACGAGCCGCAACGATCGCCGCTCGCGGTACTGGAGCGGATGACGGGACGGACATTGGTTTCACGCGCCCCTCGCCCCAACGCTCTCCCCGCGCGCGGGGAGAGCGTGCCGAGCACCGGCGAGGCGGGTGAGGGGAAGCGATGACGCCGCTCGCAAATGACACGCTGCTCCGCGCGCTGCGCCGCGAACCGACGCCGTACGTTCCCATATGGCTGATGCGCCAGGCGGGCCGCTACCTGCCCGAGTACGCGACGCTTCGTGCCCGTGCCGGCAGCTTCATGGCGCTCGCGACCAACCCGTCGCTCGCGACCGAGGCTACGCTGCAGCCCCTCGCGCGCTTTTCGCTCGACGCGGCGATTCTGTTTTCGGACATCCTGACGGTTCCCGACGCGATGGGACTCGGCCTCGCGTTCTCGGAAGGGGAGGGACCGCGCTTTGCCCGTACCGCAAGCGACGAACGCGCGATCGGGGCGCTCGCGATTCCGGATCTCGCGCGACTGCGCTACGTGTTCGACGCGATTGGCGAAATCAAGCAGGCGCTCGCGGGCCGCGTGCCGCTGATCGGCTTCGCCGGCAGCCCGTTCACGCTCGCGTGCTACATGACGGAGGGACGCGGCAGCGCCGATTTCGCGACGATCCGGCGGATGGCGTACGCGCGGCCCGATCTCGTCGATCGTCTCGTTCGCGTCAACGCCGACGCGGTCGCCGCGTATCTGTGCGAGCAGGCACGCGCGGGTGCCGATGCGCTGATGCTCTTCGACACGTGGGGCGGCCTCTTGTCCCCTCCGGCTTTTCGGCGCTTTTCGCTAGAACCGATGCGTTCGGTCCTGGCGCGGCTGCCGTCGCGCGTGCCGACCATGGTCTTCACGAAGGGGGCTTTCGCGTCGTTGCCGGCGATCGTCGATTCGGGCGCTGCGTGCGTCGGTCTCGACTGGACCGCCGACCTCGCGAAGGCACGCCGCGAATTCGGCGAGCGTATCGCCTTCCAAGGCAATCTCGATCCGCTTGCGCTTCTCGCCGACAGCGCAAGCGTCGAGCGCGCCGCTGCCGACGTCGTCGCCGCCGCGGGACCGGCTCCGGGCTACGTGTTCAACGTCGGGCACGGGCTCGTGCCGGGGACGCCGCCGGACAACGTCGCCGTACTCGTCGACACGGTGCACCGGTTGACCGTTCGCGGCCCGTCAATGGACGCGAATCGCGTCCCACGCGCGAATTGAGGGGGTTGACAAATCCGCGAAACAGGCGTTCCCCACGGAGTTATGCACACGTATCGGCCGTTCGTCCTACACCCGCGGATGTGACGAAAATTGCGCGAACGGAGAGCGGCAAGCGCCTGATCGGGCGCACGAATTTGTAAGGCGTCGCACCGGTGCAACATTCAGGCCACGCGGTCGTGGCGCGTCGGCGCAACATGCGCTGTCAGTTACGCACAAAACTATCCACAGGACGTGTTGGAAATCCTTACCGGAGTTTTTGCGAATTAAAAGCTTGCCCATTCATGTTGAAGTATCGGATTAAGTATTGCGTAATCGGCGACCCGCAGAGGCGGTCGCCGGTGTAATTCTTGCCGCCCCGCGATGGCCATCGCGCACGTCGCCATGCCGATCGCGGCGTGGCAGTACTTCGACTACTGGATCCCCGACGGACTCGACGTTGCGCGCGGTGACGCCGTACGTGCGCGTCTCGGGAATCGCCGCAGCGTCGGCATCGTCGTCGCGGTCGACGCGGCGTCCGATTTTGCCGATCGCGTGCAGCCGATCGACGCGCTCGCAGGCATCGCACGGCTCCCTGAAGATCTGATGGCGATGGCGGATTTCGTGAGCGCCTATTACCAGGCGCCGATCGGTCTCGCGCACGCCTTGCTGGTGCCGCCATCGGCGTCTTCGCGTCGCCGTGCCGCCGAGTCCACCTCCGCTGTTGCCGACGCGAGCTTGCATGCGGCGCTCAACGCGGCACAGGCGGAAGCGCTGGCTGTGATCGGCGCATCCGAGACGTTCGTCGTGACGCTGCTGCACGGTGTGACCGGCAGCGGCAAGACGAACGTGTACCTTGCGGCCGCGCAGCGCGCCGTCGCGCGCGGCGGACAGGTGCTGATTCTCGTGCCCGAGATCAACCTGACGCCGCAATTCGAGGGGCGCGTCCGGGCCGCATTGCCGAACGTCCGCGCAGTGACGCTGCACAGCCGGCTTGCGGCCGGCGTGCGCCGCGCAAACTGGGACGCCGCCGCGGCGGGCGACGCGCAGGTCGTGCTCGCGACGCGCCTCGGCGTATTCGCGCCGCTGCCGCGTCTTTCACTGATCGTCGTCGACGAGGAGCACGACGACTCGTTCAAGCAGCAGGATGGCGTCCGTTACCACGCGCGCGACCTCGCCGTCTGGCGCGCGCAGCGGCGCGACGTGCCGATCGTGCTCGGCAGCGCGACCCCGTCGCTCGAGACGTGGACGCGCGCACGTGCCGGCCGCTGCCAGATCGCCACGCTTGCGAAGCGTGCCGACGTGCGTGCACGCCCGCCGGCGGTCCGGTTCGTGCCGGTGCGCGGCGGCGACGCGCACGACGGCGTGACGCCGGGGTTGCAGAGCGCAATGGCAGCGCGCGTCGCGCGAAACGAGCAGTCGTTGATCTTCGTGAACCGTCGCGGCTATGCGCCGTCGCTCAAGTGCGCGGCGTGCGGATTCGAGTCGCAATGCCCGCGCTGCGCGTCACGGCTCGTCGTGCATCGCAGTCCCGACCGCCTGCGCTGTCATCACTGCGGCCACGCGAGGCCGCTGCCGCGCGCATGTCCCGACTGCGGCAACGTCGACCTGCTGCCGCTCGGCTTCGGCACGCAGCGCCTCGAGCAATCGATCCGCGCGGCATTTCCGCAAGCACGCATCGCGCGCGTCGACCGCGACACGACGCGCAGCAAGGACGCGTTCGCGACGCTGCGCCGCGACGTCGAGGCGCAGGCGATCGACATCCTGATCGGCACGCAGATGCTCGCGAAAGGACACGATTTTCCGCGGCTCACGCTGGTCGGCGTGCTCGGCGCCGACAACGCGCTCTACAGCGCCGATTTCCGCGCGACCGAGCGCCTGGCGGCGCTGCTCATGCAGGTCGCGGGACGCGCCGGGCGCGCGGATCGCGAGGGCGAGGTGATCGTGCAGACCGACTTTCCCGGTCATCCGGTCTATCGCGCGCTCGCCGCGCACGACTACGCCCGCTTCGCCGACGACCTCGCGCGCGAGCGCGAGGCTGCGCAACTGCCGCCCGCAACGCGGATCGCGCTGCTCGTCGCGGAGGCCCACGCGCGCGCCGATGTCGACGCGTTTCTCGACCGCGCGTTCGACGAGGCAAGCGCACTCTCCCGGGACGACGATGCGATCCGCGTGTTTCCGCCCGCGCCGGCGGCGATGCCGCGGCGACGCGGTTACGAGCGCGGACATCTCATCGCGCAAAGCGCGGACCGCCGGGCGCTTCTCGCGTTCGTGCCGCGCTGGCGCGAGGCGCTCGCGGCAGCCGCGCACGCGCGCGTGCGTTTCGCGCTCGACGTCGACCCGATCGGCTTCTGAGTCAGCCGTTGCCTGCCGGCAACGCGTACGCGACGACCTGGTCGGAGACCTGCGGCTTGAGAATCGCGTTGCCGCCGACGACGAAGACGACGTACTGGCGTCCGTTGTAGACGTAGGTCGCCGGATTGGCGACCGCGGGCGCATCGACCTGCGCCTTCCACAGCACGTCGCCGGTCCTGAGATCGATCGCACGCACGCGCGCATCCATCGAGCCGCCCGCGAACACGACGCCGGTCTTCGTGATCAGCGGGCCGCCGATCGTCACCGAGCCCCAAGAATCGGGCATGTAGAAGCCCCACTTCTGCACTTCGCCGAACGGTTTGCGCCACAAGAGCTTGCCGCTGTTCAGGTCGTACGCGGACATCGTCCCGTACGGTGGCTTCCAGCACGGCATGCCCCAGCGGTTGACGAAGTTGTCGAGATAGAAGCCGTACGGCGCGCCTTCCTGCGGGTAGTACTTGCTGGGGTCGCTCTTCGATTCGGCGTCGTACTTGTCGCGCGGCACGAGCCGATAGATCTGCGCGACGGCCGAGCTGTTGACGACGTAGATGCCGCTGCGCGGATCGACGGCACCGCCACCCCATTCGACGCCACCCGCCGTCGACGGATACGCGAGCGTGCCCTTGACGCTCGGCGGCGTGTAGCGTCCGTCGTAACGCATCTTCGCGAACTTGTCGCTGCACTCGCCGAAGCTCGCCCAATCGGCGAGCCTGAAGATGCCCGGGAACCGATCGGGCACCGTCGGCTCGAGCGCCTGCGGATACGGCTGCGTCGGCGAAGCTTTTTCACCGGGCACGTCGGACGCGGGGACCGCGTGCTCGGCGATCGGATAGATCGGCTCGCCGGTCAAGCGATTCAGCACGAAGAAGAAGCCCATCTTGCTCGACTGCACGAGCGCCGGAATCGTCTTGCCGTCCTTATGCAGGTCGACGAGCGTCGGCGCCGAGTTGGCGTCGTAATCCCAGATGTCGTGATGGACGATCTGGCGGCTCCAGAGCACCTTGCCGCTGTTGGCGTCGAGCGCGGTGACCGACGTTGCATACGGCAGGTCTCCGGTGCGGTTGCCGCCCCAGAAATTGGGGCTCGGCGAGCTGACCGGCAGGTAGAGGATGCCGTGCTCGGGATCGATCGACATGCTCGCCCACACGTTCGACGTTCCGGTCTTCGCCGCGGCGTCCTTCGGCAGCGCGTCGAACGTCCACTCGAGCTTGCCCGTTCGCGCGTCGATCGCGAAGACGCTTCCCGGCGGCGCCTCCTCGTACGCCCAGTCCTTGCCGGCCCAGCCGAGAAACAGCGTGTCCTTGTAGACCGTGGGCGGCTGCAGGATCGACAGCGGCCACTTCGCGTTGACCTTGTTCCACTGATTGATGTCGAGCACGCCGTGGTCGGCGAAGTCCTCGCAGGGCTTGCCGCTGTCGGCGTCGACCGCGTAGAGCTTGGCCTCCATGGTGCCGATGTAGACGATCTTCTGGCATGCCTTGCCCGCTTCGGGTGTCGCCGACTGCCAGTACGCGACGCCGCGCGTCTTCAGGTCGGGCTGCGTCAGCGCCTCGAGCTTCGCGTGCGTGTCGAAGGTCCACTTCACCTTTCCGGTGTCGGGCGCAATCGCGAAGATCCGGTAGAACGGCGTCGACACGTACACGGTGTCGTTGACGAAGAGCGGCGTCGCCGACCAGTCGCTGACGGGAACCTTGCCGTCGCCGCTCGATACGTCGCCCGTGTGCACCTCCCACGCCTTCGTGAGGCGCGCGACGTTCTGCGGCGTGATCTCGCCGGCCTGCGAGAACTTCTGGTCCATCAGGTCGCCGTTGAACGTGTACCAGCCGTGATAGCGGACGCCCGACTCTTCCGGCGCCGCGCTCGCGACATTCGCGGGCGGCGCGTTGCCGTCCTGCGCGTTCGATGCGGTGATGCCAGTGACCGCCAGGATGGTGCCCGCGACTGCCGCGACGACGAAAAGCGCAGGCGCCGCGCGGGCCGCGCGTTGCGACGGGAGATCGACGAACCAGCCGATCAGCGCCAGCACCGTTGCGCCGAGGAGCGGCCAGGCCTCGAGCAGATACGCGGCGAGGCCCGTGCCGGCGATGTCGATCAGCAACAGCACGAGCAGCAGCCCGTGCGCAAAACCGCGGCCGGCCCGGCGCACGAGCAGCACGGCGAGGATCAGCATCACCGCCGTCGATGCGATCACGAGCAGAACGCCGCCGGTGCCGTGAATGCCGTTCCCGGGATCGAAGTACGCGAAAAGCGACGCAGCGAGCCCGATCAGGGCGGCGAGCGGGAGAAGCCACGCCTGCGGCGCGGCGTGCAGCGATCGATCGGCCATCTTGTCCTCCGTGACAACTGGGACAAGGCGGTTCCGTCGTCCTATCCCGACAACGAGGTGTGACCAAATGTGTCGGGGGCGAGTTCTATAATGGCGCGCGATCATGCCCCCGCCCGAAGTGCGCGCCGTCGCTGCCGCCGCGCAGAATCCACGGCAACGTATCGAAGAGGCGCTGGCGCGCGCGGTGCGCGAAACGCTCCCCGATGCGCCCGCATCGCTTGTGCTCGTCGAGCGTCCGCGCGACGCGTCGCACGGCGATTACGCGACTAGCGCGGCGCTCGCGCTCGCCAAGGCGGCGAAGCGCAATCCGCGAGAGCTCGCGAAGGCGCTGGCCGGGTCGCTGCAATCATCGCTGCCCGACCTCGTCGCGGTCTCCGAGGTCGCCGGTCCCGGCTTCATCAACCTGCGCCTGACGCCGGCTGCGCGACAGCAGGTCGTGCGGGCGATCCTGCGCGCAGGCGCCGACTACGGGCGAGCCGAGTCGCGCGCGGGCGAGCGCGCCGTCGTCGAGTTCGTATCCGCCAATCCGACGGGACCGCTCCACGTCGGCCACGGGCGGCAGGCTGCGCTCGGCGATGCGATCGCGAACCTGCTCGAATGGCAGGGCGCGAGCGTGTCGCGCGAGTACTACTACAACGACGCCGGACAGCAGATCGAGAACCTGGCCGTATCGGTTCGCGCAAGGGCGCGCGAGATCCTGGGCGAGTCCGGCGATTTTCCCGAAGACGGCTACCGCGGCGAATACATTCGCGAGCTCGCGCAGCGTTACCTTGCCGAGGTCGGCAACGACTTGTCCGACGTCGAGCGGATCCGCCGCTTCGCCGTCGACGAGCTTCGCAAGGAGCAGGATCGCGACCTCGCGGCCTTCGGCGTGCGCTTCGACCGCTACTACCTCGAGAGCTCGCTCTATGCAGACGGACGCGTCGACGCGACGGTGGCGCGATTGGGCGAAGCCGGCGTCACGTACGAGCGCGAAGGCGCGCTGTGGCTGCGAACGACCGACTTCGGCGACGACAAGGACCGCGTGATGCGCAAGAGCGACGGCGGCTACACGTATTTCGTACCCGACGTCGCCTACCACGTCACCAAGTTCGAGCGCGGCTTCGAACGGGCGATCAACATCCAGGGCTCCGACCACCACGGGACCGTCGCGCGCGTTCGCGCGGGCCTGCAGGCGCTTCAAATCGGGATTCCGCGGGGCTACCCCGACTACGTGTTGCACAAGATGGTGACCGTGATGCGGGGCGGCGAGGAGGTGAAGATCAGCAAGCGCGCCGGCAGCTACGTGACGCTGCGCGACCTGATCGACGAGGCGGGCCGCGATGCCGTGCGCTTCTTCCTCGTATCGCGCAAGGCCGATTCCGAGTTCGTTTTCGACATCGATCTCGCGCGCTCGCAGTCCGACGAGAACCCGGTCTACTACGTGCAATACGCGCATGCGCGCGTCGCATCGGTGCTGAGGCAGGCTGGCCTCACGTTCGACGATGCGCGCAGGAGCCTTCGCGGCGCCGACGTCTCACCGCTCGACAGCCGTTACGAGACGCCGCTGCTGCGCCGTCTGGAGGACTTTCCCGACGAGATCGCGGCCGCGGCGCGCGAATTCGCGCCGCATCAGCTCACGTTCTACCTGAAGGATTTGGCGCAGGAATTCCACAGTTACTATAATGCGGAGCGCTTTCTCGTCGACGACGCGCGTTTGCGCAACGCGCGGCTCGCACTGATCGTCGCGGTCGGGCAGGTGTTGCGCAACGGACTCACGCTGCTCGGCATCGGCGCCCCCGATGCGATGTAACCCTTGTCTACGCGCACAGGGCACGCTTCCAATGACGGCACTCGCAGCGGTTCAGACATCGATTCCATGACTTCATCCAGGGTATCGCGCAGGCCAACGATTGCGCGCACGCCGCCGCCCCGCGGCTCGCTCGGCGGCACGCTGCTCGGCGTGTTCATCGGCATGATCGTCGGCCTCGGGATGGCAGCGAGCGTCGCGTACTGGCTTATGAAGAACAACCCGGCGCTGCCGATGCCGACGTTCTCGCACGAGGCGCGCGAGGCGGCGCGCGATCCGGCAAAGGTCGCGAAGGCCGACGACAAGCCGCGCTTCGATTTCTACAAGATCCTGCCGGGCGTCGAAGAGCCGAAGGTGCAGGCGCCGCGTGCCGACCGGGCGCCGGGGCCCAGGGATCCGCTCGCCGACAAGGCCATCGACCGCGCGGGGACGCCGTCGCTCCAGCCGGCCTCGATCGACAAGGCCACGGTGCCGGCCGATGCCGCGCAGAAGGGCGTGAAGCCCGCGGATCGCTTCTGGTTGCAGGCCGGCTCGTTCTCGTCGGCGCCGGACGCGGAGAACCTGCGCGCGCGCCTCGCCCTCGCGGGCTGGGAGGCGAGCGTCCAGCAGGGCGCGCTCGCGGACAAGAGCATTCGCTACCGCGTTCGGCTCGGTCCCTACGACAACGCCGACGAGCTCGGCAGGATGAAATCCGAGCTCGCGAAGCGCGGCTTCGACGTCGCCGTGATCCGTTACTGACGGGCGGCGCGGCATGCACGGACAAGCGGGGGAACTCGCGCGTCGCCGCGCCGGCCCAAACCGTCTTCATCACCCGGGAGCCTCCATGAGCCTTTCCGCAGTGCGTTTACTCGGCCGCAGCGTGATCGCCCTCCTCGCATTCGCGATGCTCACTGGCACCGCGAGCGCGCAACTCGTCGAAGGGAAGAACTACATCCGCCTGCCGAACCCGCAACCGGTGGAGACGGGCAACAAGATCGAGGTCGTCGAGTTCTTCTCGTACGGCTGCCCGCATTGCGCCGCGCTGGAGCCGTACCTCGACAAGTGGCTCGAGAGCCTCCCGCAGGACGTCGCGTTCCGTCGCGTCCCGGTAATGTTCCACCCCGACTGGCTGCAGCTCGCCAAGGTCTACTACACGCTCGACGCGATGGGACAGGCGGCGAAGCTCTCGTCGGAGGTATTCAAGGCGATCCATCAGCAGAACGTGAACCTCGCCGACAAGAACAAGTTCTTCGACTGGGCAGCGGGCAAGGGCCTCGACCGGAAGAAGGTCGAGGAGGTGTTCTCGTCGTTCGCGATCGACGGCAAGGTCAAGCGCGCGATGCAGCTCGCGCAGGAGTATCACATCGAGGGCGTGCCGACCGTCATCGTCGACGGCAAGTTCATGACGTCGTCGGATCGCGTCGGCACCCACGCGAACCTGCCGCCCGCGATCACCGAGCTGGTCGCGAAGGCGCGCTCCGAGCGCAAGAGCTGACAGGAACGCGCTCGACAGCGCGAGCCTGCGAGTCGCGCCCGATCGGCTCGAAGGTCTTCATCACCGGCGCCTCGTCGGGTATCGGCGAGGCGCTCGTGCGCCAATATGCGGCGCAAGGCGCGGCGGTCGGGCTCTATGCGCGCAGGGCAAGCGAGCTGTCGCGGATCGCCGCGGCGCTCGCGCCCGACCGCGTCGCGACCTATGCCGGCGACGTTCGTGACGCCGCTTCGGTGGCCGCCGCCGCGAAGGCGTTCGTTGCGCGCTTCGGCACGCCGGACATCGTCGTCGCGAATGCCGGCGTGTCGCGCGGAACCGCGACCGACTACGCCGACGACCTCGCGACGTTTCGCGATGTGCTCGACACCAACGTCGTCGGTCTCGTCAACACGTTCCAGCCGTTCGTGGCGCCGATGCGCGCGGCGCGCCACGGAACGCTGGTCGGCGTCGCGAGCATCGCCGGGTTTCGCGGCCTGCCCGGCTCGGGCGCGTACAGCGCGTCGAAGGCCGCGGCGATCGCTTACCTGGAGAGCCTTCGGGTCGAGCTTCGCGGCAGCGGCGTGTCGGTCGTCACCGTGTGCCCCGGCTACATCGATACGCCGATGACCGCGGGCAATCCGTACCCGATGCCGTTCCTGATGCGGCCCGACGCCGCGGCGCGGAGCATCGTGCGCGCCGTCGCTCGCCGCAAGCGCTTTCACGTGCTGCCGTGGCCGATGGCGCTCGTCGGCCGCATGTTTCGCGCGCTGCCGCGGCCGCTCTACGACCGAATGTTCGCGCATACGCCGCGCAAGCCGCGCACGCGCTGACGCGCACGCACCGTGCGCGTCGGCCGAGCTACAGTGGTACGCGCACGCCGACGGTCGCGCCGTACGCATTGCCGTCGCTGCGTCCCGATGTCGCGTAGCCGGTCAGGTATCCGGTGATGCGACCGAAATCCGTGCTCGCGCCGAGCAGGTACGAAACGTAGTCGCGATCGGGCTTGATCGTCGGGATCGCGTACTGCCCGCCGAGCGTGACCGAAGACGCCGAGACGAAGCGCGTGTCGTCCTTGCTTTCGAGCTCGTAGGCGATCCGCGCGAATGGGCGCACGCTGCCGATCTGCCCGGTGACCTGCCAGCCGAGCGTCGACACGAACGACTCGCGCTGCTGCTCGCCGTAGATCAGCGCGGTGCTGTCGGAGCCCTGCTCGGCGAAGCCGTTCACGTGGATGTCCTGATAGGCGAGGCGCACGAACGGACCGTGGAGCACGTCGGCGTAGCTGAACCAATAGCCGCCGAGCACGCTCGCCATCACCTGCCAGCCGCGCGTGTCGCCGCGCTCGGTCCGCGAAAGCGCACCGAGATCGAAGCGCCGGTCGACGTCGCGATAATCGAGGTCGCCGGCGCCGAGCGTCGCGCCGACGTACCAGGGACCGCTGCCGTAACCCGCGTAGACGGTGCCGGCCGTCTCGCGCAGTTTGTAGCCGCCCGAGTTGCCGCCGAAGTCGCCCTTGTCGTCTGCGAACGTGAACGCAGCGCCGACGAGCATGTGATCGGACAGTTTCGCGTCGCCACCGACGGCGATCGCGTTCACGTCGGCGTTGCCCGAAACGAAATTGCCGGCGAAGCCGTTGTGCCCGTAGTCGTAGCTGACCCACGCGTTGAACCGGTTCGATGCGACCGGCGCGCCGAGCGCCGAGATCATCCGCGCGTCGATTGCGCGAAACGTCGACTGTTCGACGCCGAGCGGCGCCTCGGCGAGCACGCCGATCTGCATCGGCCCTTCGATCATCGACTCGACGGCCTGCGCGATGATCGCGTGGCCCGCGCTCGTCGGGTGCACGCCGTCCGCGAAGAGGAACGTCGTTGCCGCATTCGGCACGACGAGGTTCGCCGGCGTGCAGAGCAGCGAGACCGTCGTACCGCAGGCCGGCGTCGTGACGTTCGTCAGACCGAATGCCGAAGGGTTGGCGAGCGCTTCGTTGACGAGGGCATAGATGTTGAAGCGAATCGTCGGCACGCCGAGCGCGTCGAGGCCCGCGGTCAGCGAGCCGTTGAAAAGGTTCGTCACGCCCGAGATGAGCGCCGCTTGTCCCGACGCCACGCCCGCCGGCGTCCGGCCGGTATCGGGCAGGTTGAAGACGATCAGGTAGCGCGCACCGCCGGCGCTGAGGATGCCGACCTGCCGGACGACGTCGCTCGCCGCTTGCGCGACGTTGGCCTGCAGCTGGACGGGCGTGATCGCGCCCGCCGCGGCCGCGTCGAGCTGGAAGAAGACGTCGTTCCCGCCGCCCCAGATCGAGTAAAACGCGTTGCGGTCGAGCGGACCCGCGGCCACGACCTGCGCAACTTGCTGGCTGATCGGCATCGCCGTGCCCGTCGGCGGTGTGTCCGGAACGCCGGGCAGGCTCGAGACGCGCGCGCCGCCCTGCGCGAAGTTGGTTCCGCCCTGGTTGGCCGGGATCGCGTCGAACCCGTAGCGGCGAGCGAAGAGCTGCGACCAGACCGGCCCGGGATTCGTCGTGAACAGGCCCGTGCCCGGTGGCAATAGCGGCTTGTACGTTCCGCTGTCCGTGAGGCTGTCGCCGAAGAACCAGGCGTTCGAGAACTGCGCCGACGCGTCGCTTGCGGCGAGCGCGAGTCCGAGGGCGGCCACGGCGAGCGGGGCGCGAAGCGTCAATTTCAAGCGGGTCTCCGTCAAGTGAAACGAACGATGGGGTCGCGAATGCGAGCGTCGATTCTAATGCAGCGCATCGTCAACGCGCGGCGGCGCGAAGCCGTTGTCGGACCATGGGTGCGATCCGATTCGCGCCGCGCGCGGCAACGCTGGCGCGACGCGGCCGGCGCAGCGCGGCGGCCTGCGTTGCCGCCTTGCTCGCGCTCGTGATCGCGGCGATCGCGCTCGATGCCGACGCGCAAACCGACGACGCGCTGCCCACGCGCGTCGGTCGTGTCGCGAACGTCCAGGGCACGCTTCGTCATTCGCCGGAGGGCGCCGGCGTGTGGTCGGCCGTCGGCCTCAACTATCCGGTCGCGCAGGGCGACAGCCTGTGGACCGCATCGGATGCGCGCGCGGAGGTCGATTACGGCGGCGGCGAGTTCCGGCTGGCGGGCGCCACGAACGTCCACGTGTCGGGGCTCGACCAGCGACAGCTTGCGCTGTTCGTCGCATCCGGACGGCTGATCGTTCGCGTCCGCTATCTCGAGCCTGGCGATGCGATCCGCGTCGACACGGCGGCCACGCAGCTCGCGTTGAATCGTCCGGGCCTTTACCGGATCGACGTCGATCCCGACGCGCAGCGGACGAACCTGACTGTGCGTGAAGGCGAGGCCGACATGGGCAGCGTCAGCGGCATCGCGGGCGTGTTTCCCGGCCAGGTCGCGACGATCGCCACGCACGACGCCACCGTCGACGTTCGCAACGGCGGCGGCCTCGATGGCTTCGACACGTGGAGTGCCGAACGCGACCGGATCTACGAATCGCCGCGCGCGAACGATTACGTGTCGCGCGAGATGGTCGGCGCATCGGACTTCGATCGCTATGGCGAGTGGCAGAGCTATCCGGAGTACGGCGCCGTGTGGTTCCCGACCGTGGATCCCGAATGGGCGCCGTATCGCTTCGGCTACTGGACGTGGCTCACGGGCTACGGCTATACGTGGGTCGACAATGCCGCGTGGGGATACGCGCCGTTCCACTACGGTCGCTGGGTGCACGTCGGCGGACGCTGGGGCTGGTGCCCGGGACGGTTCGCCGCGCGGCCCGCGTGGGCGCCGGCGCTCGTCGCGTGGTATGGGGGCAGTGCCGCGGCCGCGGGCAAGGTGGTTGGCTGGGTACCGCTCGGCTTCCGCGAGCCGTATGTCCCGTCGTGGCGCTGCAATACGCGCTGCTACGCGCGCTACAACCGCCCGCATGCGATCGACGCCGCGCGTCCCGATCCCCGGCCTCCCGGCTACGCGAACGCGGCGGTACCCAACGCGATCACGACCGTGCCCGCTGCAACGTTGACGACCGAGCGTCCCGTCGCACGCAATCGCGTGCCGGTGCCGATCGATCGATCCGCCGCGCCACCGCTTGCCTCCCTGCCGCCGCTGCTCGCGCCGGCGCCGCCGAAGCCCGACGTGATGCATCCAGGCAACGGCGCGCCGCTGCCCGCCGGCGCGTACGCGGGTCGCGTCGCACCGTCGGCGCCGCTGGACCCGCCGGGGATGTCGTCGAGCCTGCCGCCGCCGCCGCGCTCACCGGTGATCCCCGTGCCGCCGGCCGGCGTCTCGTCGCCGCCGCCTGCTGCATCGACGGTGCGTCCGGTTCCGGTGCCGCCGGCCGCGCCGGCACCGCCGCCGGTCCGCGTGCCATCGCCAACGCTGCCGCTGCCGCGCATGCCGTCAGGCCCGGTCCCGGGGACGTCGCCGGCACCTCCGGCGGCCGTCGTTCCGGTGCCGGTGCGTCCGGCGCAGCCTTCGGCACCCGCGCCCGCGCCGGCTCCGGTCCCCACGCCTGCGGTCGTCCCTGCCCCGGCGCCGGTCGCTCCGCCGCGCCCGCCGGCGAGCGCGAATTGAGCCGCTATGCGTCGGCGCGCAGCCGCGCGTAGGACCCGGGGGCCGCCTCGATCACCTGCAACTTGCCCTTGCCCGGGACGCGGGCCGGGAGCTCCTTGTCGAGGAACGGCTCGATCCACGCGCGCCAGTCGGGCCACCACGACCCGGCGTGCTGTGTCGCGCTTTCGAGCCAGTCGTCGGCGTCGGTCGGCAACGCGTCGTTCGTCCAGTAGCCGTACTTGTTCGCCGCCGGCGGATTGATCATCCCGGCGATGTGTCCCGAGCCGGACAGGACGAACCGCTTCGTGCCGCGCATCAGGTGAGGGCCCGCGTACGTCGACTTCCAGGGCGCGATGTGATCCTCGATCGCCGACACGAAGTACGTCGGAACGTCGACCTTCGAAAGGTCGATCGGCACGCCCGCGAGCTCGAGCGCGCCGGGCTCGCGCAGCTTGTTGCCCATGTACATGTTGCGCAGGTAGTAGCTGTGCATCTTCGCGGGCATCCGCGTCGAGTCGCAGTTCCAGTGCAATAGATCGAACGGGAACGGATCGCGCCCGAGCAGGTAATTGTTGATGACGAACGACCAGATGAGGTCGTTCGCACGCAGCATGTTGAACGTGTTCGCCATCTCGCTGCCTTCGAGATAGCCGCGCTCCTGCATCTTCTTCTCGAGCGACGCGACCTGGGTCTCGTCGATGAATACTTCGAGCTCGCCGGCCGCGCTGAAATCGACGAGCGCCGTCATGAAGGTCGCGCTCGCGATGCGCTTCTGCTTCTTCGCCGCGAGCCAACCGAGCGTGGCGGCGAGCAGCGTGCCGCCGAGACAGTAGCCGATCACGTTCGCGTCGGCCTCGCCGGTCGCGTCGCGGATCGCATCCAGCGCCGCAAGCGGCCCTTCGATCAGGTAATCCTCGAAGTCCTTGTGCGCGAGCGCCGCGTCCGGATTCACCCACGACACGACGAACACCGTCATGCCCTCGTTCACCGCATGGCGGATGAACGAGTTCTTCTCGCGCAGGTCGAGGATGTAGTACTTGTTGATCCACGGCGGGATGATCAGGAGCGGCCGCTTCCGGACCTTCGGCGTCGTCGGCTCGTACTGGATGAGCTGCATCAGCTCGTTCTGGAAGACGACCTTGCCCGGCGTGGTCGCGATGTTGACGCCGAGCTCGAACGCCTTCGGATCCGTCATCGAGATCCGGAGCTGGCCGTTGCCGCGCTCGATGTCGTCGAGCAGGTTGTTCAAGCCGCGCACAAGATTCTGGCCGCCGCTTTGAACCGTCTCGCGAAAGACTTCCGGATTCGTGAGCGCGAAGTTCGACGGCGCGAGCGCGTCGATGTACTGGCGCGTGAAGAAATGCACCTTCTTCTTCGCGGGCTCCGAGAGTCCCTCGACGCTTGCGACCTGCTCGTGCAGCCAGCGCGCCGTGATCAGGTACGACTGCTTCACGTAATCGAACAGGAAGTGCTCGTGCCAGCCGGCGTCCTTGAAGCGCTTGTCGCCGTGGCCGGGCTCCACGACCGGGCGCGCGTCGCCGCCCATCATCCGCAGCATCGCCGTCTGCCACAGGTTCATGTAGTCGTGCCACAGCCGAAGCTGGCCCTCGGCGATGCGCGCCGGATTCGCGAGCATGTTCGCGGCGAGCTCCATGAACGCCTTGGAGACGCCGAGCTCGTCGCTCGCGGCGCCCGCCTGCTTGCCCGCGTTGCGCTTGACGAAGTCGCCCATCAGCTTCGCGCTCTTGTCCGCCGCCCTCCCGAGCGATTCGGCGAGCTGGACGGGATCGAAGGCGGCTTTGGCATCGGGAGCATCCGCGGCGGGTTTCGCGGTCGAAGCGGGTGGCGTGGCCATTGGAATCTCGGGTCCGGAGGGTGCGAATGCGTACGCGAATATTACGCGGTGAACCGGACCGCGCCGTCGTCGCCGATCACGCGCGCCGCGCGTCCCTCGCACCACAGGTGATTGAGGTGCGCGATCGCTTCGCCCATCGCGAAGAAGCGCTGATGCACGTCGAGCTCGCGGCGGAACAGCAGCGGAATGACGTCGTGCGCCGACTGCGGTGCGGCCGCCTTCGCGAGACCGTCGTGCAGCTCGGCGAGGCGCTGCGCATGATGCGAGCGCAATTGCGCGACGCGGCCGGCGATGCCGCGAAACGGCGGCCCGTGCGACGGCAGCACGAGCGTGTCGGGCGGCAGCGTCTCGAACGCGGTGAGCGAGCCGAGAAAGCGCTGCACCGGATCGGCATCGGGCTCGCCCGGCCATACGGCGACGTTCGTGCTGATCTTCGGCAGCAGCATGTCGCCGGCAATCAGCACGCGCGACGCTTCGCATGCGAGCGCCGCATGCTCGGCCGAATGGCCATAGCCCGCGATGACGCGCCACGCGCGGCCGCCGAGCGCGACGTCGTCGCCGCCGACCATCCGCGCGAACGCGTGCGGCGCTTCGGGAACGCCGCGGCGATAGCGGTTGCCTTTCGCCGCCAGCGCGGCGATGTGCTCGGCCGCCATGCCGTGGCGCGCGAAGAGTTGCTGCACGTCCGCCGGGCCGTAACCGCCGATCTCGGCGATGAGGGCGTGCGCGGCGAGGTATTCGCCCTGCGTCATCGTGACGGTGCACGCGTAGCGCTCGGCGAGCCACGCGGCATTGCCGAGATGATCGGGATGGCAATGCGTGACGACGATGCTGCGGATCGGCCGTTGCGCGAGCGTCGTCCCGAAATGGCGTTGCCATTGCGCGCGCGTCGCCGCGTCGCCGTAGCCGCAGTCGACGAGCACGTAACCGTCGTCCTCCTCGATCAGCCACAGGTTGATGTGATCGAGCGCGAACGGCAGCGGCATCCGCAGCCACAGGATGCCGGGCGCGACGCTGCGCACCTCGCCTTGCGCGGGTGGCGGATCGGCGATCGGCAGCACCGCGCGCGCGAGCGAATCGTCCATCTCGATATGGTATCGTGCCGTCGCGCATGTCCTTCGCGCTGCATCGCGCTCCCGCCTTGTCGCCTCGCATGTCGTCCGCCACGAACCGCCATGCCGCGCCGTCGATGCCGCGCGCGACTTACACGATCTCGGAGCTCGCGCGCGAGTTCGCGCTGACGACGCGCGCGATCCGCTTCTACGAGGATTGCGGCCTGCTGACGCCGGCGCGCGAGAAGCGCGCACGCGTCTACGGCGAGCGCGAGCGCGTGCGGCTCAAGCTGATCCTGCGCGGCAAGCGCCTCGGCCTCGCGCTGTCCGAGATCGGCGAATTGCTCGACCTCTATGAAGTCAAGCGCAACGAGCGCGCGCAATTGACGGCGTTCCTGACGCTCCTCGCCGAGCGCCGGATGCGGCTCTTGCAGCAGCGCGAGGACATCGAGGCGGTGCTCGCGGAAATCGACGGCATCGAGCGCGACTGCCGCCGGCGCCTGAAGGCCGAGGCGCGGGCGGACGCCTGAGACGGCTGAAATTGACGTTTACGTAAACGTCATGGAGAATCGGGGCGTGACGATGCCGGGCTTCGCCGAGCGGGTGCGCCAGAGCTTCGAGCGCCAGGGCGCGATGGCGCTGATCGGCGCGCGCCTGCTCGAGCTTACGCCCGGCTACTGTGCGCTCGCGCTGACGCCGCGACCCGAGACGTCGCAGCAGCATGGCTACGTCCACGCGGGCATCCTGGCGACGCTCGCCGATTCGGCCGGCGGCTACGCGGGCTACTCGCTGTTTCCCAAGAACGCCTCGGTGC